>Ga0308165_1002115_pt1 | contig 25000 bp, 19 predicted proteins | sample PhyWR2_FD_201032 | JGI IMG/M metagenome (GOLD analysis project Ga0308165, IMG submission 201032) | Phyllosphere microbial communities from UC Gill Tract Community Farm, Albany, California, United States - DLSLW.R2 | ecosystem: Host-associated > Plants > Phyllosphere > Unclassified | place: USA... | reverse complement strand
AACCGCTCAAAGTGTTGTTAGTAAAAATGTTGGGGAAGTTTCTATATGATTAAAAAAGCGTTTTTATCCGTGTCTATTTTATCGGCAGTTGTATTGGGTGGGTGTGACAATACGGCTAAAGTGCCCGAGGCTAAACAAGACTCTCAAGCTTCTACAAATACAAAACCAATTACCATTGGCTATAGTGATTGGCCAGGCTGGGTGGCTTGGCAAGTAGCCATTGAAAAAGGTTGGTTAAAAGAAGCAGGGTTAAATGTGGAGTTTAAATGGTTTGATTATTCCGCTTCTCTCTCGGCTTTTTCGGCAAATCAGCTTGATGCCGTTTTGGTCACCAATGGCGATAATTTGGTAACAGCTTCGGGGGGCACTCAAGGCATGATGATTCTGGCAACAGATTATTCTGCTGGTAATGATGTCATTATTGCCAAAGAGGGTATTAACACCATTCAAGACTTAAAAGGAAAATCGATCGGTGTTGAAAAAGGCTTGGTTGATCATCTTTTACTAGCAACAGCTTTAACCGACCATAATATTAAAGCGAATGAGGTGAAGCTAGTAAACTCAGCGACTAACCAATTACCTCAAGTGTTCAATAGCCCAGATATTTCTGCAATTGCTGTTTGGCAACCTGTTGCAGGTCAGGCATTAAAAGCAGTGGCAGGCTCTAAAATTATCTATACCTCTAAAGACAAGCCGGGTTTAATTTATGACACCTTGACCGTCAACATGAGCCACTTAACTGCTCATCAAGAGGAATGGAAAAAAATCATTCAGGTGTGGGACAAAACAGTTAAATATATTAATGACCCTGCAACTCATGCCGATGCAGTTAAAATCATGGCAAACCGTTCAGGGGTTGACCCGAAACAATATGAGTTGATGGTCAGTGGTACGCATCTATTAGATATCAATGCCAATAAAAAAGTATTTGCTAAATCTCAAGGTTTTGACTCGATTTATGGCTCTACTTATCACGTCAATAAATTTAACGTCGAAAACGGTATTTATAAAACTGAACAAAATGTAGATGGGCTGATTTATCCAACCCTCATAGAACAACTCAAATAAGCCCAATAAATTAAAAAGCCCAAGTTCAGCTTGGGCTTTTTAATGTCTTTCTTATTTTTCTGTACTGACTTGAGTCATACGCGGAATTTTTGGTAAGTCTTGTAAAGCTGGGTCAAGCTCGTCCTCTTCTGCATGTACCAAATAATCAACCCTTGAACGAAGTTGTTTAAACTCAGGGGTACTCATTAAATCGAGTGAACGTGGGCGCGGTAAATTAACTTCAATAATTTCTTTAATTTCACCTGGGTTGGCTTTAAGTGCCACAATTCGGTCTGCCAGTAAAATGGCTTCATCCATGTCATGGGTCACAAAAATAATGGTGATATCAATGTTCCGCCATAAATCCATTAAGTGTTTTTGCATTTTTTGACGGGTGTGCGGGTCAAGTGCACCAAAAGGTTCATCCATCAGTAAAATTTTAGGTTGATTGACCAAGGCTCTCGCAATGGCAACGCGCTGTTTCATGCCACCAGAAAGTTGGTGTGGATACTGATTTTCATATTTCTCTAAACCAATAATATTAATCCATTCACGTGCTTGAGCCTCGGCTATCATTTGACTAGCACCGCGCATTTGCGGGCCAAACATCACGTTTTCTTTTACGGTTTTCCAAGGGAAAAGGGTATAGCCCTGAAACACCATGCCGCGCTCAGGACATGGGCCTGTAATGCATTCGCCGTCTACTAAAACTTCACCACTATGGTATGGGTCTAAACCCGCAATGACACGGCTCAGTGTCGATTTACCGCAGCCAGAAGGGCCAATCACACAAATAAATTCTCTTTTATGAATTTTCAAATTGAGTTTATTTAAAACCGTACGTTCAGTTTGACCATGTTTAAAGACTTGACTGAGCTGTTTAGCTTCTAAAATAACAGGGCGTTCATAAATTTTTTGAAAGTATTCATGTGTATTAAATGTTGAATCATTCATTATTTTGCTCCTACTTTCCAAGTGAACATCCGCTCACCTAACTTCATTAATACCCAATCGCAGACCAGACCAATCACTCCAATAATTAAAATCGCCGCATAGACATTGTCAAAATTTTGATAGCGTGCCTGTTGGGTAATAAACCAAGTAATACCTGAAGTCGTACCAATCAACTCTGAAACAATTAAATAGGTCCATGCCCAGCCCAGTAATACACGTAAGTCACGGTAAATATCGGGTAAGGCAGCAGGAATCACCACATGAAATAAACTTTTGAGCTTATTGGTGCCAAGCGTATAGCCGGCCTCAATTAAGCTTCTATCTACCATTCGGGTGGTATTGGCAATAATTAGAATTTGCTGAAAAAGTGTACCAATCACAATAATTGCGATTTTAGGTGCGTCATTAATTCCTAAAATTGCCACTGCAAGTGCGCCAAAGGCGGGTGCAGGCAAGTAACGGAAAAACTCGACAAAAGGCTCCGTTAACAGTGATATGCGCTTAGAAAAACCACACAAAATACCTAATGGAATCCCAATAAGCGAAGAGATAAAAAAGGCTGAAAATACCAGCTTAATACTGTGCCATAAACTTTGATGAAACCACGGTGAATCGGGTTGTTCTGGTGGTGTGGTAAAGGCGGTGACCAAAGCTTGAGCGACTTCATGAGGAGCAGGTAAATAAATCGGATTGACTAAAATACCTTGTGGTGGTGCAGAATTTCGATTGACTGCATTTTGTGCTTCGAGATAGAACACATTTTTATCAATGCGACTTCCGACTTGTAAGTAAGGAATACTTCCCGAACTCGTGATTTGTACTTGAGGATGCCAAACAAAAGGTAAGTAACTGATTGCACACCAAAGACATATTGGAATAACGAAAGAACAAATACTGAGAATCAGCTTGTTCTTTCGCGTAAATTCCTTTGCAACATAACCCATATCGACAGCTCCCCATTTTGATCAGTATTACGATTTTCATAAAACGTAATATTGTTAAGCAAAATAGGTGCCATCTTTAAGTGCTCTAGATGAGTTAAGAAGACGAGGGAATTAAAGTTTCATGTAAATAAATCCAATAACATTTTTCGTCTTCTACTTTAATGCAGGCTGTGGAAGTACGTAATGTTTCGGTTTCATTGGTTTGCTGATGTTCCTGATATTGCACCCAACAATAATTTTCAAATTCGAATAAAGCTGTGCTTTTAAGAATATTGATTTTTAAAGTGGGTTTCTTTCCAATATTTTGGCTAAATAAACTATTCACTTCGGCTAAACCAATGCAGTGGCCTTGAACCGTAACCATTCTAAAATTTTGATCAAAGCTATCTAAAAGCGGGCTCAGACTTTGCTGTGCATTTTTTCCTGTAAATACATTTTCGATCAAAACATGTAGGTCAATGACACTTTGAATGGCTTGATCCATTTGTTTAGACATGAGTTTTCTCCTTTAAAATAGGAATGAGTGAAAGTAAGCAGAGGACCGCTGCAATAAGAAATGTATGTTGATAACGAATGAGATCCGTTGCGCCAAACATCAGGTTATATATTGAAATCAGAACAACTGTGCCGACACTAAATGAAACTTGCCGATTGATGTTCCAGAGCACACTACTTTGTAATAAATTTTGGCCCTTGAAATCAATTAACGAACTAATTTGGGCAATATTAGCGCTTAAGCCGCCTCCCATGCCCATCAATAAATAGGCGAGTACTAAAAAGCTGATGGGGCTAGTGTTTGAAATAAAAAATAATAAAAAGATACCAAGGCTATGAAGGGCTATTCCAATAATAAGTAGATGCTTCTTTCCTAACCGTTGATAGAGTAGGCCACCGCTAATCATTGCCACCAGCGCACCTGCTGCATAGAGCAACATGAATGAACCGGTTTGTTTTGCGTTAAAGCCAAGGTTAACCTGTAAATTAAAAATATTAAGTAAATTAACACCTGTAAAAATACCAGGAACAGCGTAATAAATAATAAATGCATTGCGTAAATTTTTATTTTTTAATAACTGTAGATTGAGAATAGGATGATCAATTTTTTTAGAATATTGAATGTAAAAAATAAGCATTCCCACCGAAATTAGCAAACTGCTTACAGCCAACGTGAGATTGTGATAATCACCATAGAATGAAAATGAGAGTAATAAACATAACAGGCTTATATTAAAAATAACCAAGCCCTTTATATCTGGTCTTTCACTAGACACATTCTCTGTTTTTTTAACCCATAGCCATGCCAGCGCTGCTGCCAGTAAAGAAAAAGGAAGGTTAGAAAAAAATACCCATCGCCAATTCAATGAATCAATAATTATTCCACCAAGAGCGGGTGAAAAAGCTGGAGCAATTAAGGCAATTGCCATAATCATGGTAGAAATACGTTGGCGTTCTTGATTGGGAAATAAGGCATATACGAGTGCTTGGCCGACTGGAATTAATAAACCTCCAGCGATACCTTGAATAAATCGCCAAAAAATTAAGCTATAAATCGATTCGCTAAATCCAATAAAGCAAATGCTTATAGAAAATAACAGCATCGAATAACACAATAACTTTTGGTTCCCAAGCTTGGTGGCTAACCATAAACTCATGGGCATGATTAAAATCAAGCCGAGAATATAAGCATTTGTTACCCAAGCGACCATGGATTGGCTGACTGAAAATGATGATGCAATATTAGGTAAAGCAATTGCTGACATAAAAATGTTAATGCAATCAATAAAGAACCCAAGTAAAAAAACCGTTGCTATTTTATATCGATAAGACATACCTACCTCCGAGCAGGCAGGGTAAGATTTGGCTCTTTTATTGTCGATGCAGCCGAAGTAAAATCATTGTTTAATAATTTCAAACAATCGGCTGAATTGTGCAAAAAAATCTCAAGCAAATTACTAGTTTTTTACAAGTTGTCGATTCCGGATCTTTTACTAAGGCTGCCGAAATTTTGGGGCTGAGCCGCTCAATGGTCAGTATTGATATAAAACAATTAGAAAAGCAGTTGAATACCAGTCTCTTAATTCGGAATACCCGTAATATTGCATTAACTGAAATAGGCCAGCATTTTTATCAAGATTTTAAACAAATCCAGCTTCAGATTGATGAGGCTTTTGAGCGAAGCCAGCATTTAGGCACAAGTATTACAGGCACTTTACGTTTTTCATCAACCAATGAATTTGGTCAACGTTTTATTCTGCCTTTACTTCCTGAATTTTGTCGGCTTTATCCACATTTACGCTTACAGTATTCATTTAATTCATCGCTTGATGATTTAGTCACTGAAAAATTAGACCTTGTTATACGGCTAGGAAATTTAAAAAACTCATCTCTAAAAACTCGAAAAATCGGAGAATATCCAATTTATCTTGTGGCTACTCCGCAGTTTATACAAAACCATCCTGTAGAAAATATATCCGATTTGGCAGATGTTCCGTGGATTGGTCACACCTTATTAAATTGGCAAGATTCACAATATATTTTACAAAATAGTTTAGGCGAGCAATATTCATTACCTTTTATTCGAAGTCAGTATGAATCAAACTCGGTAACAGCAATTCATCAAATGGTTCTTTCATCATTAGGTATTGCGATTTGCCCAGCATGGTTAGTTGATGAAGATATTCAACAAAACCGCTTAATTCGTTTGTTTCCTGATTTCTCATTACCGTTACAAAATATTCAATTGCTTTATGCTAATACCTCTAATTTACCGGCCAAAACTCGAGTATTTATAGACTTCTTGGTGGCCCGTCTTTCTTTTAAATAAACTAAAAAAGTATTTAAGCTATGGAAACTAATCTACTTTATAAAAAATAGACAATTCTGTCTGTTTTTTATAAAATACCGATGATTACGACTCAGTTTTATAATAATGATGTCCCATAAAATATTTCAAATTTTAGATAGTTTAGGTTTGGTTGCACAGAACCGTGTACTTCATGTGCAATTTTCCAACCCATCATTAAACAATCAAGTCTTCTTACAACGTATTGAAGGCGAACATACGCTCAATCAGGGTAGCGTTGCTGAGCTACTGTGTCTGTCGACGAACGCACATATTGCATTAAAACAATTTATTGGCTGTCAGGTTGCTGTCGATCAGGTCACTGACATGGGCCAGTTTTTTAGAACCACGGGCATTATTACCGAAGCGAGCCAAGGGCAAAGCGACGGTTCACTCACCATTTATAGCTTAACCTTAAAAGACTCAACTGCACTTTGGCATAAACGCCGTAATAGCCGCGTGTTTATGAATAAAAGTGTGCGCGATATTAGCGAAATTCTGTTTAAAGAATGGCAAGGCAAAAGCCCGTTATTTGCCTCAAGCTTAACGCTCGACACGGCAGGCTTAACTAAAGACTACGATGTGCGTCCATTTGTGATGCAGTCAAATGAAAGCGACTATGACTTTTTAACCCGTTTGTGGCGTAGTGAAGGCATTAACTGGCTGATCGATGAGTCACAAATTTTAGTCGCTGATCCGAATGCTTCTATTCAGCCACAAGTACTGCGTTTAATTGATGATAACCAAAATTATCAGGCCCTTGAACGCCGTAGCCTACGCTACCAACGCAGCAGTGCCACAGAACAGTTCGATACGATTACTCAAGTTAAAGCAGAGCGCCGCTTACAGCCGACTTCTGTTCATGTGCAACGCTGGCAAGCCGACGCCTTACAACAAGAAGAAGGTAGCGGTAGCGTACAAGGCACCCAGCAGCACAGCGAACACTATGACAATGCCAGCTTGAACCTTGAAGATGCATGGCATGTTAGCCCCGCGTGGATACAGGACTTAAAAGGCGAAGACCAAGCAACTGCCTCAGGCAATAGCCAAATTGAACAGTTCAATCAGAACATTAATGCTTACCATCACCTGAGCTCTAAACAGTTTACCGTTTCAGGCAACGTCCGTGATGCACAAGTGGGTTATTGGTTTGAAGTGAATGACCACCCTGAACTCGACCGACATGACAGCGCTGATAAAGAATTCTTAATCTTAAGCAAGCACTATTATAACCAGAATAATTTACCGAAAGAGTTACAACAGCAACTTGAGCGACTATTACCAAAAGACAAGCTCAAGGCAGCCCAACTCGACACGCAAAACCCTGAGCAGCGCCACTATGCTGAGCTGAATGTTGTTCGACGCAACATTAAAGCTGTGCCTGAATATCGCCCGCTAGAGCATCGCCCTGCGGCTTACCCACAGCGCGCTAGAGTGGTGGGACTAGAAGGTGAAAGCATCCATGTTGATCAATGGGGACGCATTAAAGTCCGCTTCCTATTTACTCGAACTGACGACCATAATCATGACGGTGGAGCGGGGAGTAAAGATAATGACACCGACTCCGCTTGGGTAGATGTACTCACCCCGTGGGCAGGTGCGGGTTATGGAGCACGTTTCTTACCTCGCGTGGGTGAAATCGTTGTCATCGACTTCTTTGACGGCAATATTGACCGTCCATTTGTAGTCGGACGCATTCACGAAGCCGAACGTCACCCAACTCAGTTTGACCAAAAAGGCCAGCTACCCGACACCAAAAAACTGAGTGGCATTCGCTCAGAAGAAGTTGATGGCAAAGGTTTTAACCAACTACGTTTTGATGACACTACAGGCCAGATCAGTGCCCAGCTACAAAGTAGCCATGCAGCCAGCCAATTAAACTTAGGTAACTTAAGCCATCCAAAAGACAAAGCCGAAAGTGATGGTCGTGGTGAAGGCTTTGAGCTGAGAACTGACCAGTGGGGTGCGGTAAGAGCTGGCAGTGGCTTATTGATTAGTACCCACAAACAGGGCCAAGCCCAAGGCGTACATCTAGACGCAAATGAAGCTAAGCAACAGATTGAGGGTAGCCTCAACAATGCCAAGGCACTCAGTGAAGTTGCTAAAAACCAGCAAACTGATCCATTGGAAGTTCTTGAGAACTTAAAAACGTTCATAGAGCAAATTGAAGAAAAAGATCAAGACAAAGCTGCTGCTTTTAAGCAAGCCTTGATGATATTAACTGCACCTAACAGTATTGCCATAGCCAGTAATGAAGACATTCACCTCAGCGCAGATGCTCAGTTAAGCCAAACTGCGGGCGATAGTATTAACCTGTCTACTCAAAAAAACCTGATTGCACATGCTCAAAATAAAATTAGCCTTTTTGCAGCGCAAGAAGGGGCAAGACTATATGCAGGCAAAGGTAAAGTCGAGATACAAGCACAAGGTGACGGAGCAGATTTAATTGCCCGTAAAGCTGTTCAGATTATTTCTACAGAAGACAAAATTGAAATTAGTGCTTCTAAAGAAATTGTTATCACGGCGGGTGGATCTCAACTCAAAATTAATGGCTCGGGAATTTTCCCTATCACTGGCGGTAAGTTTGAGGTGAAGGCTGGGCAGCATTTGTTTATGGGGGGAGGAAGTGTTCAGCCTAGCTTACCATCATTACCTGTTTTTGAATCCAAGCCACAGGATCTATATTTAGAATATTTTCATGCTGATGGTACGCCCGCAAAAGCTTCTAAATATACGGTAACACTCTCTGATGGTTCTAAAAGAACTGGATTTTTAGATGAAAAAGGGCAAGCTTTTATTCGAGATGTTCCTATTGGAAAGGCACAAGTTCTTTACGAAACTGTATTTAGTGAAAATGAGAAATCAGGTGCAGTTGATGACAGTTGGTTTTCTAATTTTATTCAAACCAAAGGTGTTAAGTAATGGTTGAGCAAAATAAAACACCTGAAACAGGAAATGAACAGTTTTGGCAAGGTTTAAGTGGTAAATCAGGATATATTCAACAAGAATTTATCCAATCTTCTGAGTTTCTAAGCCTTGCATTAGGCGAGTCTGAATATGGTATAGCGAGACATGCACCTTTAGAAAAAAAAGATCAAACCCAATATGCTTATGTATCTAGTCATTTTTCAATTGAAGCATTACCTGAATCCGCAGGGTTTTTAGATAAGTTTCAACATGCGATACAACTTGCATTTGCAGTAAAAGTACAAACAGATATTAATCTTGTAAATAATATTAATCAGATAATTGACGAAAATATAGAAGATATTCAATATATTTTTGGATTTATCAGCGGTGATTTTAATAAAGATCCTACTGTTGCCCAAGTCATTGTGGGTGGCCTCATCAGTATGATCCCTGTTGCTGATCAGATATGTGATATCCGGGATTTATTAGCCAGTGTTATTATTTTATCAGATGAAAAAGAAAGAACATCTGAAAATTGGATGAGTTTAGCCTTAGTTGGAATTGGCGTAATTCCATTCTTTGGTTCAGTTTTTAAAACTATTACTAAGTTGATTACTAGTAAAGTTATTAAAACAAAAGATGAGTTATTTAAGGCAATTGAGCATTTGGAATCCTATTGTCGAAAGCTTGGTTATAAACCATTTTGGGGAGATAACCCTGAGCGGTGGCTGAAAACCAAACCTTGGACGGAAATAGGTACAAATGCAAAACTAGTCCTTAATCAATACCTTGCAAAGCTACAGTCACTTTTACAAATGTATGGTAGTCGTAATACTGCTAAAATGACTGGGTTTGATGCTCTGGCAGATAAATATGCGGCTGCACTTAAAAGTATCATGGCTCAGATTGGGCGGTATATTGATGATCTATGTCGTCAGGTTGAGAATGCCTGTCATGAGATTATGGGACAACCAAAACTGAGTGTGGCTGGTGGACATGGTAATGGGATGGATATCCATATTGGTGGGAGTCCCAGTCAACCGACTCGAGCTAGCCATACACAGCCATCTAATAAAATTGCTTTTGCCAAGATGAAAGAGCACAAGGTCGGATGTTTTGATCCAGTAAATACTCCTAAAGCTCGAGCTAATGCCCGTAAAAATATTGATTTAGGACATCCGCCCCAAGCCAAGCGTGAAAATTGGTCAGAAGATCAATATTTAAAGTGGGAAACCGATCGCCAGTTAGAAATGCAACAGAATGCTTTAAATGGTATGACGGCAAAAGATTACGAGAAAGGTCGGGAGCTCTTTAAGCAAAATGGGCGAGGGAATGGTCTGGATCAGGTTCAAGCTAGAACAAAATACGAAAAAGAGCTTAAAGATAAATATTATGAACAATATTCTAAAGACCCTAATATTTCAGCAATAGATGCTATGACTAAATCTGAGAAAGATGCTAAAGATGTAATGTCGACCATGGCTGCCTTACATAATCCAGATCAGATAGCAGCAGGAATTATGAGTGATGCGCCTATGGATATTGGCTTAAAGAATGTAAATTCATCTATTGGTAGCGGCTGGGGCAATAAAGCGACTGGAGAAACCGTGAGTCGTGCAGGATCTATTGATAATGCTGTTAAAGGGATTGATCCAAGTGTGAAAGATGCAACTAAACTCAATGTCAAATTAGAGAGATGTAAATAATGTTATCAGAAGTTGTGTTAAAGAAAATTAATGATCATCTGGATTTTTTTAATGTCCGATTTTCACATATTAAAATAGGTAAAAAGCCAACGCCTGAATTTATTGCTCAGCATCAACATACTTATCCTGAATATTTATTTTATATTTGGGAAAAATTAGGTTTCGCATCCTTTGAAAATGGCGGATTTTGGCTTGTTAATCCCTTGGATTATGAAGATATTTTAGAGCTTTGTTTAAAAGATACTGATTTCCCCCAATATGATGAATTTTATGTCATTGGTAGAAGTGCTTTTGGTGATTTACATGTAATAGGTAAAAGTACGAGTTCAAAGTTGACAATAGATATTATTAATTTAAGAATTTACCCATCAATTAAAGATATTCCAAACGTAGAAGATATAGACCATTTAATATCATTTTTATCTACTATTGTCATGAAGGCGAAGAATGAAGATATAGATATTTATGATAAAAATGGCAAGTTTCTTTTTGATCGTTGCTTAACAAATTTAGGTGAAGTCAACGATAATGAAATCTATGCCTTTGAACCTCCAGCGGTATTAGGTGGGCCACAAGTTATTGAGAATATGAAAAAAGTAGATTTATTCCAATACATTCCTTTTGTAGCTCAGCTAGATAAGTTTCAAGTGATGTTGGATATTGCTAAAGAGGTTGATCGTTTGGGTATCAAACCAAATAATTAAAAAAGACAGTAGTAAGTTATCAATTTTTTGAGTGGGAGTTTAACTCCTACTTTTTTATTGATCAAAAATAGCAATTAACAATATCTTTTGATTCATTAGGTGTAGTTGTGGCAATAGAGCGACTGGAGAAATCGAGATACAAGCACAAGGTGACGGAGCAGATTTAATTGCCCGTAAAGCTGTTCAGATTATTTCAACAGAAGACAAAATTGAAATTAGTGCTTCTAAAGAAATTGTTATCACGGCGGGTGGATCTCAACTCAAGATTAATGGTTCGGGAATTTTCCCTGTCACGGGTGGTAAGTTTGAGGTGAAGGCTGGGCAGCATTTATTTATGGGGGGAGGAGGTGCGCAAAGTCCGAATATAGGTCTTCCCTTATTAGGCAAATTAAATAATTGGATGGAACTTAATTATCATTATGATGATTTATCGCCAGTTAAAGGTGCGCCATTTAAAGTTTTTTTTGAAGATGGTAGTTATAGAGAGGGAGTCTTAGATAGCAAAGGATACGCAAAATTAGAAAATATTCCTTCTGGTAAATCAGAAATCTATTATGGAGAAGATCCTTCTGAATTTATTAAAGATGAACCTGATGATTTAGATGCTGTAATTGAAGATGACGATCAATTAGAAGATGATTTATGGTCATTCCTAGATGAAGATAGTTATAAAAAATTAACATCTGATTTACAAAAGGGGAGTAAATAATGGGTTCGGTCGCTAAATATAAACGTTCAGTTGATTCAGTCCCGAGTGGTTGGTTGCAAAGCTTAAAAAAAGACACGATGACTTTTCTTAAAGGTGATAGCACAGGGGGCTGGGCAATTATTGCTGAAACCGTTATTGGTTGTGTACCAGTATTAGGACAGTTGGTAGATGCTAGAGATATTATTAAAGCTATAATTATTTTAACTGCAAATCCTTCTAGTCCAGCAGGCTGGTTTGACCTGATTACAGCTTTAATTGGGCTCGTTCCTGGCGGTGGCGATGCTGTTAAAATGTCTCTTAAAAGTGTTAAAAAGGGTGCTTTGCCAATAGATAGTATTTTAGATGGTATTCGTAAATTTGGAAAAGGTGATCCAGAACAATTAATTAGAAAGTGTTTGGATTTAAATGCTTTACAGAAAAATTTAGATAAAATCTTAACAAATCAGAAAATTCTTAATCAGTTAAGTCCAGCTGCTCGTAAAAATGTAGATCAAATAAGAAATAATTTGGGAAAACAACTACAAGAATTTAAAAAAGAGGTTGATGGGTGGCTTATAAAAAGTAGGAAAACATCGGCTGATGCAGGTAAAAAATCAACAACACAGACCACAAAACCTAAGTCACCTTCAAATGGGGGGCAAAACACTCATAACACAAATCAAGGAAAATCAAAAACTTCAAATAATTCGTCTATAGCCCAAACAGCGATAACAAATTTATCAAATAAATATAAAGGGATTTTAGGGGAACATATGGCAGATTATTATTGTCAAGAAGTTAAGGGATGGGGAAACTCATCTCATGATAAATTAGGAACGAAAAATCCTAATAAGTTAAATGATAAGGGTGAAATGGTTAATCTTTTCTCTACAAAGAGCCGTGGACGCGGAATTGATGGTGTATGGAAAAAAAACATGAGTGATGCAAAACCTTATGTGATAGTAGAGGCAAAATGCAGCCAGAATCCAGCATCTTCATTGAAAGAATTATTAGGGGATGCAAACGATAAAAATGGTATAGATAAATCAATACCTCAACAGCAACAAAAGTCTGGAAGACGCTCAAGAACACGGACTGGAAGTAGTGCAAATAATAAAAATTTAACTTTAGGTGGTGAAAAGTATAGAGATTCGAAAGGTAAAGTTGTTCAAATGAGTCATCATTGGATAACTAACCGCCTTGTAAAAGCGGTAGGAATTCAATTAGCTCCAATTATACTAAAAAAGCGAAGATATGAACGATATGTTATTTTCTTTAGTGGGCTTCAAGTTGTTGAGCATGCAGTTGCTTTATTAAAATTTTTAGCAAAGCAACAAGTAAGTGATAAAGATCACTCTTCACATCATGCGACGAGAGTATGGACTGATAAAGAAATTAGTGTAGTGGTTAATAATAGGTAAGTGGAAGTAATAGCATGCTAGATTATAAATTTAGTCGAAGACAACAATTTTTGGATGAAAAGTATTATCTCTCTACCAGAGCTGCTTTAATAAATGCTATTCAAGACTTTTTAGGTGAATCTAATAGTGATGAAGATATTGAAGCGGGATGGATAGATTCTTATTCTATAGCTGCAAGATATCAATTTGATCTATTTATACTAGACTATACTGCTGGAAGATCTATTGATCACTTACGTGTAGATTTTGAGAGTGTCATAAATTTATTTAAGATTTTGTCTGAAAAGCAAAGAACTTATTATAAAGATCCAAATTTTAGTGTCTTTGATTTAGAGTTACTTGATGATTACTGCTTATATATTTGGTTAATTAGCCTTTGTTATTTATTAAAAAGAAATGACTTATTAATGAGTGTTGCCAAATTAGTAGATGGAGAGAATCAAGAAAATGGAGGTAAAGACTGGATCGTTGAAGAATTTTTAGCTTTTGCTGATGATAATCGTTTTGACTGTTCTGATGTTCTTTTCCCCCAGCCTTACTTTGAGCTTTCAAATGCCTTTGTAAGCCAAGATAATAAGGTTTCTCTGAAGCATTTACATAAATTTTTAAAGAAATGGTATAAAGATTTAGCAGGTGCACCTTGGCATGATACCCATAAAACTGATGGTGGATATTATGGGTATTGGTCTTTTGAAGCTGCTTGTTCCGTTATTTTATTGGAAATAAATGATGACAAAGAATTATACGATTATCTTTATTATCCTAAAGATTTAATTGCTTTCTATCATTCATTCAATCCAACTGCAGGAGAGGAAAATTTATTAAATAAATACAATAGAGTAACGATTAAAGCAGGTGAGAAGGCTCCTCAATCTGGTTATTGGTTTACTGTAGCTAGTAATAACTCTCGACAATATTTTAATGCTGGAGAGATTCTTCCAGAAATTAAAAAACAAGACTGGGGAGAGGTTTACTGGCAGTTTGAAAAAGAAGAATAAAAAATTAAAATATATAAGTAATAAAAGCCCCATTATTGAATGGGGTCTTATATAAGTGATATATTCTACTTAATCAATTTATTAAAACAAATTAATTACTTTTAAAAGATAACTTTATTCTTGTATTTATATCGTTAAGTTTCTCTTTACAAAATAGACAGATGTTTCTGTATTTTATAAAATAATGCCAATCCTGACAAAGTTTTCATAAAAAAGATGTTATCTCATATACATAGAATTCTAGAAGATTTGGGTATCAGCTCGCAAAAACGCGTGCTTCATATTCAGTTCTCTAATCCATCGTTGAATACTCAAGTCTTTTTACAAAGTATTGAAGGGCAGCATCAGTTAAATGAAGGGCTGGCTGTCGATCTATTTTGTCTCTCTACTAATGCGCATATTTCATTAAAACAATTTATTGGTTGCCAGGTTGCAGTCGATCAGGTAACTGATCAGGGACAATTATTCAGAACTACAGGAATTATTACCGAAGCCAGTCAGGGGCAGAGTGATGGTTCATTAACACTGTATAAATTGAAACTACAAGATCCGACCGTGCTATGGCATAAACGCCGAAATAGCCGCGTGTTTATGAGTAAAAGTGTACGGGATATCACTGAAATTCTATTTACAGAATGGCAGAACAAAAGCCCATTGTTTGCGTCTAGCTTAACTTTAGATTTAAAAAGTTTAACTGAAAACTACGATGTTCGACCTTTTGTTATGCAAAGTAATGAAACGGATTATGATTTTTTAACCCGACTTTGGCGTAGTGAAGGCATTAACTGGTTAATTGATGAAGCTCAGTTGTTTGTCACTAATAGCTCAGATGAGATTCAACCGCAAAAATTACGTTTAATTGATAATAATGAATCATATTTAGCTCTAAATCGAAGAAATATCCGTTATCACCGTAGTAGCGCAGTTGAACAACAAGATAGTATGACGAGCCTCGTGCCAACTCGAAACTTGCAATCTACAGCCGTGCATGTGCAACGCTGGCAGGCTGATGCCTTAAGTCAAGAAGAAGGCATGGGGAGCGTTCAGTCAAAGCATAGTCATAGTGCTAATCAGGATAATGCAAGTTTAAGTCTGGAGCAGGCATGGCACATGAGTCCTGCTTGGATACAAGATTTAAACGGTGAAGATCAAGCCACCGCATCGAGTCACCAGCAGCTAGAAAAACTCAACCAAAATCTATCCGATTATTATGCATCTCAATCGAAATACTTCCGTGCACAAACCACAGTACGTGATGCGCAGGTTGGCTATTGGTTTGAACTCAATGAACATCCAGAAATAGATACACATAGCGGATCAGACAAAGAATTTCTGATTATTGGTAAAAGCTTCTATTTACAAAATAATTTGCCTAAAGATTTACAACAGCAAATCAGCCAACTTTTTAGTCAAAGCCAATGGCAAAACAATCAATCAGGGCCAAATGACCAGACTGAGCGTCAGGGTAATGAGCTCATCTTGTCGCGTAGAAATATTAAAACTGTTTCTGAGTATAACCCGCTCGAGCACCGACCAGCAGCTTATCCACAGCGTGCTAGAGTGGTGGGGCTAGCAGGCGAAAGCATCCATGTAGACCAGTGGGGACGCATTAAAGTCCGTTTTCTGTTTACCCGAGCTGACGACCATAGTCATGATGGCGGAGCCGGAAGTAACGATAATGACACCGATTCCGCTTGGGTCGATGTGCTGACCCCGTGGGCAGGTGCAGGTTATGGTGCACGCTTCTTGCCACGTGTGGGTGAGATCGTGGTCATCGACTTCTTTGACGGCAATATTGACTGTCCATTTGTGGTGGGCCGCATTCACGAAGCTGAACGTCACCCAACTCAGTTCGATCAGAAAGGTCAGCTACCCGACACTAAAAAGCTCAGTGGCATCCGCTCCGAAGAAGTCGATGGTAAGGGCTTTAACCAGCTACGTTTTGATGACACCACTGGGCAAATTAGTGCCCAGCTACAAAGTAGCCATGCGGCCAGTCAGCTAAACTTGGGTAACTTAAGCCATCCAAAAGACAAAGCGGAAAGTGATGGTCGTGGTGAAGGCTTCGAACTCAGAACAGACCAATGGGGCGCGGTAAGAGCAGGCAGTGGCTTACTCGTTAGTACTCACAAACAGGATCAGGCTCAAGGCGGACACCTCGATGCAGCCGATGCCAAACAGCAAATAGAAGGCAGCCTCAACAATGCCAAGGCACTCAGCGAAGTTGCTAAAAATCAGCAAACTGACCCGTTAGATATGCTTGAGAATATTCAGACTTTCTTAGAAGTTATCAAACAAGAAGACCCTAAAAAGGCTGCTGAGTTTCAATCAGCTGTGATGCTGTTGGCATCTCCAAAAAGTATCGCTGTAAGCAGTAATGAGGAAATCTATATCAGTGCAGATGGTCAGCTTACTCAAAGTGCCGGAGATAGTATTAATATTAGTACACAAAAAAATATAGTGGCTCATGCAAGCCAAAAAATAAGTCTATTTGCAGCTCAAGAAGGCGCTCGGCTTTTTACTGGTCAAGGTAAAGTTGAAATTCAGGCTCAAGGTGATGCCTTAGATGTTATTGCTCGAAAAGGTGTACAGATTACTTCAACTGAAGACACGGTTTTTATTACTAGTCCAACTGAAATTAATCTGACTGCAAATGGCTCTCAAATTAAGCTGAATGGTTCAGGCATTTTCCCTGTTACGGGCGGTAAGCTTGAGGTGAAAGCAGGGCAGCATTTGTTTATGGGGGGCTCATCAATAAATCCACCTGCATTAGATTTACCAGACTGTTCTGCGAAGCAGGCTCAAGCCGCTCAGAATGGTTCGGCTAAGGTAGATTTATCATGAGTTTATCGATTTTTAATACAACCGAATATGATGATTCAAAAGACATCACTTCTAAAATCGAAGAACAGTGCATCCAAATTCTGAATGAATATGGTCAGATCATTTTTTTATTAGATACTACATTGAATGATTCTATTTTTAACGGTGTAATTGATAATTTATCAAACAAAAATATTGCATATATCCCTTTAGCGCATAAAAAAGAAATTGCAAAGTCAAACCTCTTTTTTATTTGTATTGATGATAAAAAAGTATTTGAGCAGGTCAAAGAAGATTTATTGCAAAATCTATCGAGAAATAAAAATATTACGAATGATTGCTATTTTGTTCATGGGTTTGGCGTGGCGAAGACACGCTCACTTGAGGAATTACGAGACCAGATAAAAACTAAATTAGTAATTTCTGATCAAGGTAAAAAAATTCTTTTCCGTTGGTATGATCCTAGAGTCCTGATCTACTTGGATGAGATTTTTAAAACAGAATATCTAGATGGCTTATTAAATGGCTTTAAAGAATGGCATTTTTTGCATCCAAAAGGTCTATTTAGCTTTAAGTCTTACGATGAATCGCTATCAATATTGAATCTAACAAAAGTGAACCTTGAGCAATCTATAGATTTAGATTTAATTGAAATTGCTAATAATGTATTTCAACAATTAAATGAATTTGACCAAGTTGATCTAATAAAAATTCATCCAGTTGAAATCCATCAAAATCTTAAAGAGGCTTACCATGATTATGGTATTCAAAATCATTTAGATTTAGTTACATATGGTCTTTACAGCCAAATTATACATAAAAATTTTATACAGCATCCTGTGGTAACCAATGTGCTCTACGACCATTGTGTAATGAATGAAATGTCTTTTACAGATGCTATGGATTATGTAACGAAAGACTTATATGAACAGATAGCTAAAGAATTGAATGGATAAAAAGATGTCAGAAAATCAAAAAATGATATTGGGCAAGTCAAAATCAAATAATTTATTTAATGAGACTATTGCTCAGCAAAAACAGAAGCAGAGTCAAATTCCTGTTATGGGAAAAACCAAAGCAGTGGGCGATATGCGCAACCCAACAGTTGCTAAAAATATTACTAAGAAGATTGAAGAAAGTGAAATTGCAAAATCAGCGAAACAGTCAACTGCTGCAAACATGCAAAATAGTAGTGCGGGGCAGGCCCAGAAAGAGTGTTCAAATTTTTGTCGTAAAAAAGGCTTCAATATTTTACCTTTACGATACACCGTTGTTAAAGATAATCCACCTACTTTACCTGCAACCTTAGGTAAAAATGTCAAAGATATTCAGTTAAGCCATCTCAAATATGCGGTTGAGATGATTGATACTGGGTATATTTATCGTTTAGTGAAAAGAACATCTGGGGCATTGGAATGGGCTGGGTACAAAGTTACCCCAAATGGATATTTGTCTTATTTCCCTGTTGGTAAAGAGGCGCCTAAAAGTGTTCCAGAGTTTGCATGTAAAGGGGCAGGCCATAGCTTTAATTCATCTGTGATAGCTGTAGAGAGTAACCCTAAAGATGAGGCGAAGATTGCATATATTATTCATACGCATGTGCCTATGAGTAAGGCCAAAATATCTGAATATGAAAAAAATGCCGATAAGTTTGTAACGGAAGGAAAGTGGCAGAAAATTTTAATTAATGGCGGAAGTGCACAAGAACACTGTATTACTGCAAGCCAATTTAAAACTACGGTTTATAATCTAAACAGTTTTGGTAAAAACCGTATCGATGCGACATTAAACAAGTTCAAAGATGAGCCTAAATCGCTTGCTTGCATGGCTTTATATGATCCTGTAGGAATTACAAGAAAATTAAATACATTGCGCAATTCAGAATTTAAAAAAGTAATGGATTTTTTAGCCAAAAAAGAAGGGGATTTTACAAACGAGCACCGTTTACATAGTTCTCAATGTATTGATAGTATTAAAATTTGTTTAGAAAATAGATTGTTAAATGAACGCAGTCAACTTAGTGCTCAGACAACTAAAAATATAGTATTAATGGGGCTAGGGAATGAGTTACCAAAAAACTTAACAGATGCTGACGATATTAATTATGAGTTAGAAAAAATATATAAAAGAAAGTCGAAAGAAGAGCAAGAGAGACTATTAAAGGAGGCTCAACAGAAACAAACGGCAAATAAAGGTATTTATACTGAAGATATGGGGACGTGGAGTAAGGATAAAGGGGAACAGGTTTGGGTTCAAAAATATAAGCCAAATTTAGATATGGGGGCTAAATCAAATTTTGATAAAAAAATTAATGTATTAATTCAAGAATGTTTAGCTGGAGCAAGAGCTATAGGAGATGATCATATTAAATGGTTATTGTCTAAAGCTTTGATCAATGCCCTTCATGCCTATGATGATCAAGTGCAAGTTCCATATGGAAATATTTTTTATATTCATGCCATGGATATGATTAATGGTATGAGTGGGGTGCCAAGTGGACAGGCATTGCTTGAAACTTGGTTAGGGGTGGAAAAAATTGCCAAAGAAAATATTTATATGAGGGCAATTTGTTATAACCAAGAAAGTTTAAAAAATAAATATAATGCAGCGGCACCAAGTATTTTCGATATCTCTTGGGATGATGGACAAAATGCAGCTAAAACTGCGATTGCAGCATTTGTTGCTGCGGATAAAGCTTGGCAAGAATGGGCGGCAGATAAAACCAATAACAGTTATATGTTACATGGGCAAAAATTTAGCCTATTAAAAACGTTTTACTGGATGTCTGAACTGACCCAAAGTGCAGTGAAGTGGAGTATGAAATATACGCCAGGTTCAGAATTTGCAAAAAAACTTGGACGCTTAACGTTTTATACTTTTGCCCATAGTGGGGCATTGGTTGAGCATGTTGCAAAGAACTCTCTGTATTATCTTATTCCAGTTCAAACTTTAACGGGTCGGATTAAGCTGACACCTGAAATGGTGCAGAACAACTGGAAAAAGTATTCTTCATCCGCAACCAACCCAAGTAAAGCAGCCAAACAAATTGATCGAATTATTGCAAATAGTTCACCAAGTGCAGGTTTACGTGTATCTGGTGTGGTTGCAATATTTGAGCTGATTAACTTTGGAACACAGGTTTCTAAATTTAATAATGATCCATCCGTAGATAATGCTCTTTCATATATGTCAGGCATGATGGCCACAACAGCCGCTATTTTAGAAGTGGGTAGTAGCTCAATGGAGAAATTTTCATGTGCAGAACGTGCCGCGTATATTGCCAAGTGTGGAGCATTATTTGCGATTGCGGGCGCGACATTTTCTTTAATAATTGATATTAAGGGTTTCATAAAATCGAAAAAAGAAAGTAATCCATACGCAATAGTTTTAAGTGGTTTAAAAGTTTTTAGTTCAATAGCGACGCTAACGGTTGGTATAAGTGTATTCTTAAATTTACCCATCATGAAAAATACATCTTTACATTACACTGTTGAACGTTATGTTGTTGGAAGAGCTTTATTGGGAATACGAGCAGTTCAAGTAAGTGCAATGTTAAGCTTAGCTGGTATAGCTCTCGTTGCTTTAGAAATTTATTTGAAGAATTATGTCTTGGATAATGCGATGCAAGATTGGTGTCAAAAGTGTGCGTTCCGTTTGAACACGAGTGCTGAAGATGTATTTAAAGATATTAAAGAAGAAGAAAAAGAGTTTAATAATGCTGTGGTGAGTGTCTAAATGGAAAATTTAAAATTAAACCTTAAATTGGTTAAAGGTCCAATACATTCTTTAGAAAAAGCAAAGTCTAAAATTCCTGTAAATCAGAATATTGGTGGGATTGCAGCTGGGACTACTTTTGCAGGAGTTCTCGCTGAGAGTAGTTCTCTACTTACCAGCGCACCTATATTAGTGATGGCGGCTAAGGCTAAAGATGGTATAACTTTTATAGGTGAAATAGATAAGTATCCATTAGTAGGGCAATTTACGACAGCACGTTTTGAAGAAAATAATGAACTTATTGCTGTAATTAGCGAAAAACCTGTGAATGGGCGTCATCAAGTTTATGCAATCCTCGACCCGAAGTCTGGTTTATTATATATGATTTATGAAATGGGACGATCAGTAAAAAAAGGTTATAAAGCTATTTTTATGCAGACCTATTATTTTGCTCTAATTTGTTGGGGTGGGCTTTCTATAATTCTTTTAGTCCTTTATATATTTGATGCTAATTACTCATGGGGTTCCTTTTTTGATTTGATATCTTGGGTTCTCCTATTTTTAATTCTAGCTTTTTTATTTATGGGCTTTATTAATTATTTTGCCTATCGAAAATCATATGAGAATTTTGGTAATTTATCTGAACAAATATTTGAGAAACTTGGATTCGATGATCCCAAAGAACAAGATTTTTATAATGATTTTCTAATTAATGATGGAATCAACATCAGTGTTATGGATTATAGAAAAAATTTAAAAGGCCCAGACCCTTATCCAGAAGATTATTTTGATAAGAAAAAAGTTAGTGAATGATGACTGGCTTACACTTAAAACTAAAACTGGTTCACGGTCCAATCCACTCTCTAGAAAAAGCCAAATCTAAAATACCGGTAAAACAGAATGTGGGCGGGATCGCAGCAGGTACCGCTTTTGCGGGTGTACTCGCGGAAAGTAGTTCGCTGCTTACCAGCGCTCCCATACTAGTAATGGCAGGTAAAGCTAAAGATGGCATCACCTTTACGGGGGAAATAGAAGAACATTCTTTACTAGGGCAATTTACGACGGTTCGTTTTAAAGAAAATGATGAACTGATAGCTGTAATTAGTGACAGCCCTGTAGATGGTCGCTATCAAGTTTATACAATCCTCGACCCTAAGTCTGGCTTGTTATATATGATTTATGAAATGGGTCGTTCAGTAAAAAAGGGCTATAAAGCGATTATTATGCAAACGTATTATTTCACCCTAATTTGTTGGGGAGGGATGTCAATAATGCTTTTACTTTTTTACATTTTTGATTTCAATTACTCTTGGGACTCTTTTCTATATTTAATGATGTGGATACTTATAAGTATTTTTATCTGTATTCCATTGATGGCTTTTGTAAATTATTTTGGTTATAGAAAATCGTATGAGAATTTTGGTACATTATCTGAACAAATATTTGAAAAACTAGGTTTTGAATATCCAAAAGAACAGGATTTCTATAATGATTTTTTAACTGATGATGGTGTCCAGATTAGTGTAATGAAATATAGAAAAAATTTAAAAGGTAATGATCCTTACCCTCAAGATTATTTTAGTAAAAATACAATAAGCGAATAGTAGTGGTAGTTAAATTAAACCTTAAGTTGGTTAAAGGTCCAATACATTCTTTAGAAAAAGCAAAGTCTAAAATTCCAGTAAATCAAAATATCGGTGGAATTGCGGCTGGGACCGCTTTTGCGGGTGTACTCGCGGAAAGTAGTTCGCTGCTTACCAGCGCTCCCATACTAGTAATGGCAGGTAAAGCTAAAGATGGCATCACCTTTACGGGGGAAATAGAAGAACATTCTTTACTAGGGCAATTTACGACGGTTCGTTTTAAAGAAAATGATGAACTGATAGCTGTAATTAGTGACAGCCCTGTAGATGGTCGCTATCAAGTTTATGCAATCCTCGACCCTAAATCAGGCTTATTGTATATGATTTATGAGATGGGTCGTTCAATAAAAATGGGTTATAAAGCCATTTTTATGCAGACTTATTATTTTACATTGTTGTCATGGGGTTTTCTCTTAATTTTTATTCTATTTTATTTTATTTTTAATTTTTCCTATTCTGTGAAGACCATTTTATATTTTCTAGAGGTTGTGGGCATTTCTTTATTTGTTACTGTAGCAATTTCTGGTTTTGTTAATTATTTGGGTTATAGGAAATCGTATGAAAATTTTGGAGCATTATCAGAGCAAATATTTGAAAAGCTAGGATTTGAATATCCTAAAGAGCAGGATTTTTATAATGATTTTTTAACTGATGATGGTGTCCAGATTAGTGTAATGAAATATAGAAAAAATTTAAAAGGTAAAGACCCTTATCCAGAAGATTATTTTGATAAGAAAAAAGTTAAGGAATAATGGTCAAATCAAAAGAGCATGAGTGGTCAGGTTGATAGATATTTTGCAATGTACGGAAAAAGCAGTGAATGCGCAGAATAAAGCTGCCATACAATTGTTAGTTGATATTTATTCAAAACTCGGATGGTTCATATACGGTATAAGAATTATTTTATAGGCTGTTGAGTGTTTGCAACACAACGGCTTGAATATGTTTCAAAATGAAAATTCTTTTTACTATCTGAAGTTGTGAAGGGTTCCATAATTTCGTGAGCTCTCCCAATTGCCAACCCATCTGCCATTACCAAATTGTCGGCGCCCATAGGCGGTGTACTACGTAATACTTTCTCGGTGCCTGTTTTTGGTCCAGTTGGATTGTCGGTAGGTCAGTGTTTATAATAGTCTTTAGCATACCAATCATTCATCCATTCATAATTGTTGGTAACAAGGTCGTAAAAACCAAGAGGATTTGGTGGAGTTTTACCTAGGACTGGAATGTTACCTAAACTGTCTGGACTATAATTTAAATAATAGTTGTCATATTGCTTTTTTGACCAAAGATTTTTTTGAGATTCTACTTTTCCTGTTTCTGTTGCAAAGGCCGTATATTGTCCTTTATTTCGGGCAACATATTCCCATTGTGCTTCAGTAGGTAAATCCATCGGAGTGCCGACTTGTTGTCCTAACCATTGGCAATAGTTTTTGGCTTGTTGCCAAGAAATACCCGCAGCAACTTCATGCCAAATGTCTGGATTATATTCTTTATTTGTTAGACTTTCAGGTTGACCACTAGCTTGGGTATAAATATAAAAATCTTCTGTGGTGATTTTATGAGCATTCATATTAAAACTGCTAAGTGTGACTTTATGCAATATTTTATTATTATCCCCTAGCGAAAAAGGTTGGTTAGCAGGTTTTTCAGTATTACCTTTGGGGTTTTTCACCGCCATGCTATTCGGAACCATTTTTTCTAATTCTGGTGTTACTAGTCCAAAATCACCCATCAGGTAGCTACCACCTTCAACAAAGATCATATTCTTTTTGGTTTTCTCAACCAATTGTTGAATTTTTTGCTGAAGTTCTGGTGAAGGTTTTGATGGTTTATGATTTGTCTCAGTAGATTTAGCACAAGCACTTAAAGCAAGACTTGAAAATAAAACAACAACTATATTTCGTTTCATCATTTTGTTGGAAATCATTGGGTTGAATATTGATGAAACTATTTTAGTAAGAGATGTGAAAGATATAAATAGCAGTTTTATTATTCAACTCAGTGAATAATCATTATAGTTTATGAAAAATTAAAATGAACTTAGATATTTTATAATTGAAATATAGATTAGATGTCTTTGGTTTGGGAATTTCGTGTGAGCCAATTGGCTATTCAAAAGAGAAATCTATAATTCATCATGATATTTTTACAAAAACAAACTTAATTTTTTTGCTTGTAGATTTTTAAAGAAAATATTTGAAAAATCATGCTTGAGGCTAAAGATGGTACTTTTTAATCCTTATTCAGAAAACTAAATTTATTTAAAAAAAGTATAATCGATAGACAGATTAGTCTTGACAAGTTTTATGGTTTTTTGTATTGCAATTTTTTACTATAAGTTTTGATGATTTATTCGTAACCAAATGGAATTACTATCTAGTAATATAAACTTAAATATTGTTAAGCAAATGTTTCATATAGACTAAATGAATGATATTTAAGTCAATTTTATATTTAGTTTTTATTTTAATTTACTTTATAAAAATCAATAACTTATTTTTAATTACAAAAAATAACAATATTATATTTTTATAAGAATAACTTTATTAATCTATATTTTATAACCAACTTAACTATTTACTTTTAGTTTAAGTTGATATGAT
>Ga0308165_1002113_pt1 | contig 25006 bp, 31 predicted proteins | sample PhyWR2_FD_201032 | JGI IMG/M metagenome (GOLD analysis project Ga0308165, IMG submission 201032) | Phyllosphere microbial communities from UC Gill Tract Community Farm, Albany, California, United States - DLSLW.R2 | ecosystem: Host-associated > Plants > Phyllosphere > Unclassified | place: USA... | reverse complement strand
CACTTAGCCCCGGCGAAGTGTAAACACCGCCATTCGCATTGGCCTTCAGGCCACCCCAGCCGAAAGCACTTGCCGCACTGTTTACCCCGTTGACCAGTGTCATTTTGACCAGAATTTCAGTCAGCATACTCAGTATGGATTTCGTAAAATCCTTAAAACTGGCTTTTCCTGTTGTCAGAAAAGTAGAAAGTTGAGAGCTTGCACCATTAAGTACGCTGCCGCTTACGTTCTTAATCTGCTCATAAGAATTCGTCGCAGAATCAGCGTAATCTGCCCAGCTTTTTTGGATGCCTGCCTGCCAGTCGCCGCGTAACTTATCCTCTTCAGCGTAATATTGCTGTGCAGCGGCAAGCTCTCTCTGATAGCCAGCATCTCCCAGATCACCACCGGCATTTTTCCAACCGCTACGCAGTTGTGCAAAGGTGGATTCCCGGCCGGCCATTCTGTCACTGAGCGTTGCACTTCCCACCAGGGCAGACTGTTTCTCTGCCATTTGAGTGACATACTTTTGTGAGGAGTCCATTCGCTTATTCAGTTGTTCCTGGGCCACAATCTGATCGCCCAAAAGTGCCTTCTGACGGGCGAGCTGAATCACCTGTTCTTTGTTAGATAACAGCGACTTCTCTTGTTTGGATAACTGGCGAGTGCGTGAAGCATCTTCAAGAACGGCAAATTGAGCCTCGGTATTCCAGAGCTCTTTACGTTGCTGGCTGATGGTATCAGTGATGCTTTTGTGTTCTTGTAGGACTTTAAGCTGGGACTGTAAGGCCAGCAGGTTTTTCTGCGCTGAATCTTCGGCACGGTCGCCCGCCGGCGTTACATAGCCTTTAGCCTTTGCCGTTTTAGGATCTTTATAAAGCTTCTCAATACCTGCCCGCGCCTTCGCTATATCAGTATCATTCCAGAGGCTTACGCGCTTATCAGGTGAGAGACCCTGAGTTGCCTTTGCAGCCTGAGCATTATCTGCGATGGCTTTATTGAGGTCCTTCTGTGCCAATGCACGTTTTTCAGCCTGCGTGGTGCCGGCATCAAGATATTTGTTGAACGCTATTTGAGCCTCAACACCATCATTGTTGATTTTATTAAATTCTGCTTTTGACCGGTTATACCCTTCCTGCGATTTCACGACAAACTCAAGGTTACGGATATCAGCTTCGAGCTGGGTTTTATCCACGCCCATGGAGTTGTTTTTAAATCGCCCCCAAATACCCTGAGTACTGTTTGCCTGAATTTCAGCCAGCGTATCTTTCATGGTCTGAAGCGTAGCAGCGTCGTTGCCACCGCGCCCTACATTCAACAGTTCATCCCACATGCTCTTAAACGCGTTGCGCGTCGCAAGGGCTGCACGCTCCACCAGCCCCAGATTATCTAAAATCTGCTGACTTCTTTGTTGCTCAGCACGACTGTAGGCATCTGCTGCAACCTGCCCAGCTGACTCTTTATCCCCCCGACGCTCCAGTTGAGAAATGTATTCGAACTGTCCCGCTGTTAGATAATGAAGTTGCTTATTGAGCTCAGAAGAAGCTTTTGTGGGTGAATCATAAAGCTTTTCGAAGTTTTTAATCGTCTCATCGACTGACTTGCCTGTGGCTTCCTGCATAGCCACCGCAGCGCGGGTTATGCTCTCAATTTGCGAACCTTTAAAACTGCCACTACCAACAACCTGCGCCAGCGCAGCGGCGTTTGTTGCCTGTGAACCTCCCAGAGATTTAGCGAGCTCTGCCAACTGGCCTGATGTTTTTCCCGCATAATTGCCCGTGAGAATGAGCTGTTTATTGAATTCAATCGACTCCTGATTCCCTTCATACCAGGCCTTACCTAGTCCATATACCGCGGTGGCAATACCACCGACAACACCGGCGATACCCAGGCCGCGCAGCGTCATCAGTTGCTCTATCCAGCCTGCACGGTTTGCTAACGTAATGCCTGAACCGCGGAGCGCGCCAAAGTTTCCACGTGCCACCTCACCGACTAAAATGCCAATTTCTCGGCGAGCGGCCGCGCTTTCAAGGCCAAGTCCATGCGTTGATTTTTTCGCAGCCTCTAACTTCCTGATATAGATTTCCGCGGCATCGCCAGCACCAAGTTGAGCAGCCTTGACGCGCAGAAGCTCTTCTTTGGACAGGCTTTGCGCGACAACCTGAGATTTCAATTGTTGAAGGAATCGGGTGCGGGAGCGCGATGCATTCTCCTCGGCGGAGGTTAATTCCTTCTGACGCGCTGTTGTCGCTGAAATCAGTGAAAGATAGTCTTGTTGAGATATTTTCCCCTGATCCCGGGCACTTCTTAATTGTCCCTGAATTCTCGTCAGCGATTGTGTTTCGCCGTTAAGCTGTTTAACGCCATCAATCTGGCGGAAAAATGCCTCAGCTAATTCATCCTGCTGCTTTCCCGTTGCGGATGCACGTGCAGCACTATCCTGGAGTTGTTGGCTAAACTCAGCAACCCTGCGGTGGGTTTCATCCACGGCCGCCGCCGTTTTCTTCCAGTCTTTACTCATTGCGTCCGCGGCTGCGGCTTGCTTGGCCTGAATATCATTCGCGGCACTGGCTCCCGCATCACTCATTTGCTTCAGTGCGTTTGCCTGGCGATCGGCTGCCTGCCCAACCTTAGCCAATGACTTATCCGAATCATCAGCCATAGTACGAAGCTGCCCTTTAATACGGGCAACCTGCTCGGTAAAAGAGGCATTATCTAGATCTAGATTAATGACCAGGTCACTAATTTGCTGGGACATATCTGCTCCCCCCAAAAAGCCCTTCACCCGCTAACATCAGCTCTTCATCCGTTTTGTCAGGTTCATCTTCCGACTGTGAAAGGAGGCTAAAGTTAATTGCTGAAAGGTCGTTGTTGCCCGTGAACATTGCTGCAATGAGTTCCTTCATCGTTGCGAACTCAGCATCAAGCAACTGATCGCTGAAGGGGGTCTGGGCAAAAAATGTTGACCAGCCAGAAAACTCGGACGCACTCATTTCACTCAACATCCTGCGCCAGTCAGGACGTTGAAACTCCCTTGCAAGGCGGTATGCAAACTCGCGTTCACGGGCGGCTATTTTGCCAGTGGTCGGGTCCCTACCGATGCATCTTCAACCTGAGCAGGATCAGTATTACCTTCAGGCATCTCGGTTTTTGGAGGTGTCATACCGCTCAGATCCAGAACCATTTCGACGGCCTGGTTCAACCCGTGGGTACCCCATGAGCGCATGACCTGCTGCTGAATTTCGCCTTCTTCTCGCTTAGGCTCGGTTTCCGAATGCCAGAGGGATCGCGACACCAACCAGGCATTCACTTCGATGTTGAATTTCATTAGGCGGGCATTATTTTTAAACTCGTTCCCGCCTTCGGCGATACTGGCCTCTTTATCCGCCAGAAAATCAAAATACTCGGCGCGCTGGAGCGCAGATAATTCGTGCAGTGTTACCTTCTGGTCGCCTATTGTCAGCGTGTCTTTCTTTAGAAACATAATTGATACCTATAGAAAAGGCCCGTGAGTGGGGCCTTTAAAGTGAGCAAAAAGAAAGTTAGGAAACGGTAATGTCAGCGGTCGCCACAAAACTGCCGTCCGGGGTCATACCGATCACTTGCATTGCACCCGCCTTAACACCTTTGACAGTCACGACGTTATCGACGACGGTCACGGTTGCGATAGTTTTATCTGACGAAACGATGCGCAGCGATGTGTCTGTGGCTCCAGCTGGAGCCACGTTGAATGTGACGGTCGTGGTATTCCCTACCGCAACGCTTGCCGTTTTTGGCGTGACGGTTAAACCGGTTACAGGGACAACGACTGACCGGTCCTCTTCGGCAAGGGAAGGTTTGCCAGAATTAGTGACCTTAACGGTGCGGGTAATAACCTCTTTTGCAGGTACAGCTTTACCCAGGCTACTCAACCAGCCGCGGAAAACATCAACAGCATCATTTGGGTATTTAATTTTGTACCCGCGCACATCGCCGAGTGTGAACCATTCGACTAAGCCTTGCTGGCCTGATTCGCCCGGTTTCCACGCTAAAGTAAAACTGGTATCACCGGCTGATTTCTCACCCTGAGCGGTTGAGCTCCAGTCGGCATTTTCATCGTCCAGATAAGTATCATCATAGGACTCTGCGGTCATCTCACCCGGAGTGAGGTCCTTAATTTTCGCAAGGCGGGTCCAGTCAGTATCACTGAGAGGATTGGCATAAGGATCACCAGAACCCGTATACAGCCAGAGCGTTGTCCCTGCACCTTTAACCGGCGCCAGTGGATTTGGAGTAGGCATAAAAAATCCTTACATTGAATAAGTGAGGGAATAGGACAGATCTACCGAACCCCACGTGGCCATTTCATCATCACGCTGATAGTCATAGCCCTGCGGTGTAATGGTTTCGATTAAGTCAGCCAAGGCAGGTATAGACGCCATCGAGGGATAGACTTTTTCCTCCATCCAGGCATCAAGTGCGCTGTCTGGGTTTACTGCTTTCAGAAAAACTTCAACGTGCAACACGGCCTGCCAGCTGTCTTCATCCAGCGTGTCGCCGGTGTACTCGGCATCCGACAGATACACTGCAACGGCCGGCAAATCTTGCTCTTCAAGAAATACGGGCCGCCCGTCGAACCAGGTCACTGGATCAGTAATATCGCCTCGCAGCTTCGCCAGCACGGCCGCTCGGATAGCGCTGTGTTTATTCATCGCTTCAGGTGGATCCTTAGTTGATTTTTCAGGGCAGAAGACAGCTCTTTCGGCATATCACTCTCAATCAGTCCCTTGGATATCGTGGTGAACGCCTCCGTCAGCGGGACATCCAGAGGCACTTTCACCACGTCAATGGGATAACGAGCCTGTCCCACACGGCGCATGACCTGCCAACGGCCATTCGCGAGTTGCTGAATAAAAGCGTTTCGGAAGGTGTAGGGACCCACTTTTAGGACGCTTCCATGCCCGTTTTTTGCGCCCTTACGCCGTGATAACCGTGTCCGGGCGGCGCCCAGTTTGATAGCAGGAAGGTTGCCACGGTTGATTTTAATCGAGGCGATCAGGCGATCAGGTTTGGCTTTCCTGAGCTTTGCCCGTTGTCGCACCAGGCGAACCGGCAAACCTTTCTTACGGTTATCATCTACCGTCGCCTCTTTCGCTACTTTGCGACTCCCGTGACTTATCGTTCGGCCCGCTACACGATTCAGAGCCTTAGCCGTCGCGTCCGGTACAATCCATCGGCTCAGGCTGTTCAGGTTTTCAATCGCTTTTTCTAACCCTTTTACCGACATTGCTCGCCCTCCTACTCCAGCCAGATTTGCGGTTTACCGTTAAACAACTGATGACGGGTGACGATGTAACTTTCTCCCTGATAAACCACCTGATCGTTACGGTGCGGACGGTAATCGGGTGAGAAAACCACGAGAGACAAGCCGTCCCCGCTCACCGGCCCCATTTCAGGCAGAAAATGGCTTTCAACACCGATAAACACGGCGCTGTTGATTACCACCTCCCTCCCAAACCGCGCGGTCGTTACCGCATCCATCCGCGCTGCCAACGCATCAAAGGCGTTAGCCATTGATTTTCACTTCAACAAAAGTGCTGCCCGCACCGGCGGCTTCCCAGGCAATACCCGCAGCGACCGCATCCGCAGAGGCCAGCTGAATTTCGCCGTCCGCGATAAACACTTTTGTGCCTGCGGGAATGACATCGGAGGAAACTTTCGGCAGCAGGAACACCCCTTCAGCCATACCCTCGCCGGTTTCATTTGGCGCAATGTCCACCAGTGATACAACCAGCAGGGAACCCATTACTACGGGGTCGCCGCTGACGATTGCGGCTGAGCCGGTATTAGTAATGGAGATCGTCTGACCTTCCTGCACAAAATTCTTAGCCATTGGAAAACTCCAGACGCCCCGGAAGGGGCGAATTTTAGGTATAAAAAAAGCCCTTACGGGCATTCGGAGAAAGCGGAAGTATGATTACTGTCCGGAGGATTTCACCAGACCGCGGTAATCGAGCGGCGCAACGCCAGCATCAATGCGCACTTTCGTTGCAATACCGTCAGAACTGAATCCTTCCTGCTGATCGATGTAAGGCAATTCGACGCCGTTGAGATAAGCTACTTCAATGGTGTCCATACCCTGTGCAGCGGCCAGGTACCAGGATTTGGTACTGTTGTCATCCAGACGCGGTTCACCGATCACCGTCGCAAAGTTCTGGATCGGGTTGATAATACCGGCATTAACGTCGGCACCTTTCACGCTGGCAGATTTGATGGTCTGGTTTGCCACGGTTTCGAGGGCGGTTGGCACCAGCAGGAATGCCGGACGGATATTCAGGGTGCGACCGGTGGTTGGCTCTTTCTGAACACGCATCAGCTGGCGGCCCGCATCAAGGTTCGTGACGTCAATGGCACCGGTTGCCAGGTTTTTATGATCGCTACTGAACAACGCCTTGCCGTCTGATAATTTCGGGTTACCGGTCAGCACGGCATACACCAGATCGCCGATGGTGGCTTTTGCGGCGCGGCCCATCTTCATCGGGACATCGGTCAGCTGGTTCAGATCGTCGTTGATAATGGCCTGACGGGTAATGGAGAAAATTTCACCGTAGGTGGCCAGCGCAATGGTTTCGCTATTATCTGTCGTCGTGACGTATTTGTATTCCGCCCCTTCGCGTACCTTACGCAGTGACGGGAAGCCGCCCAGCCCGACGCGGTGCGCCGTTTTAAAGTCAGAGAGTTGCCCTTTCTTCGTCCAGGCTTCAAATGTCTCCTGTGACTCTTCCCAGCCTTGCAGCAGAGATTTGTTCGCCACATCCAGCAGAATATTGCCAAAATCAGAGGTGGTGTGCGTCATCGCCAGTCCCACCATCTGCATCGGGTTATAAGCCGCAACGCCCACCCCGCGCTCGGTCAGCGACATGCGCGCATATTCGCGCAGGGTCATGCCGTTATACACGTTGTCGTTCTGGCGGTCTTCGTAGCCTGCGCGCGCCATCAGCGCCTGACGGATCCCATCGCCGGTGAAATTCCCGTTGCCGGCATGAATGTGCGCATTGTTGCCGTTTTTATTGGACGGGCTGGCATCTTTCCCCAGCATGACCAGCAGTTTGTCCTTGGCCTGATCGACCGTACAGTCGATATCTTCAATGCATGACGCCTGTAATTCCAGATGGCGGCCCCCAAACATGGCGAACAGGTCTTTGATCCCCGTGACGCGCTGTTTCTGCGCGGCGATGACCTGATTGCGGATGGTATTTTCATCCAGTGCAGCGGGGACAGGAACCGCCGCAGGCGCCGGGGCTGGTTGCGGATTAGCCGGTGCCTGAGTGGTCGCTTTCGGCTTGGTGATCATGTTTTTTAGTGCGTTTGGCATAGCGTCGAATTCCTCGATACGTTTTGAATTAATGCGGGCCATTGCCTGCACCGCGGTAGAAATCTGGTCAGCAAAACCGTGCTCAAGACACTCCTGAGCGGTCATCCACGTTTCCTCACCCAGCAACAGGGCAAGTTCGTCAGAAGATTTACCGGTTTTTTTGGCATAGGACGGGATCAGCACGGCTTCGACCTTATCCAGCAGGTCGGCATAGTCGCGCATGTCGTTGGCATCACCGCCGGTTATCCCCCAGGGCTTGTGGATCATCATCATCGCGTTTTCAGGCATGATGATGGGATTACCCACCATGGCAATCACCGAGGCCATTGAAGCGGCAAGGCCATCGATGTACACGGTTTTGCTTGCCGAATGACTGTTTAGCAGGTTGTAAATGGCAATGCCGTCAAAGACGTCTCCGCCCGGCGAGTGGATATGTAAGTTGATATGGTCCAGATCGCCCAGCGCCTTCATGCTGCTGGCAAACTGGCGGGCAGTGACGCCCCAGTAACCAATCTCGTCATAAATATAAATATCAGCCGTCTTATCGCCGCTGGCTTTCATGCGGAACCAGCTTTTGTCCCCCGCCGAGGCTTTGGGTGAACCACCCAGTTTATTTCTTTGATTCTTTCGCACTGGCTTCCCCTTTATCGTTTGCCGGATCCGTGTCGAAGACCAGACCTAACGTTTTGTTTTCATCAACTTCCGCTTTGCGGCGGCGTTTCACATCACCCGGATTTGCACCGCGCGCCCTGACCCAATCCCCTTCCGTCGCAGCGCCACCGCGCAACAGCACGCGCCAGGAATTAGCCTCTTTCATCGGGTCAATCCACGGCATCACCGGCCCGCTGTAGACCGCATTAAACAACGTCGCCATATCCACATCGGGCGGGACGTTGATCACGCCCGCCGTGATCGCCATTTGCAACCAGCCGCGGTACATCGGGCGGGTCACCGCTGCGATAAAGGCATCCTGAAGAATTCCATAGCCTTCAAAGGACTCCACCAGTTCTTGTCGCTGAGAGCTGTAAGTGCCGTTGTAGTTACGTGAGATGCTGGAAAAGCTGCTGCGGCTGCCGGCGGCCACCGCCCTGAGCTGTCCGTTTCGGAACGTTTCTAGGTTAGGATTAGGCCGGTCCGATTTAATCATCCCGATTTCTTCGCCGGGCTCGAGGTCATCAAAGAGCATGCCGGGCTCAATATTGAGCTCGCGGGAGTCCTTACTATTACCCTCCGCGCTTTCATAGGATTGCCCGTCTCCTTTTTTGACGTACATACCCAGCGCGGCGGCAATACGGGCGGCGGTCAGTTCAGAATCTTCGTACTCTTTCAGCGCGCTCAGTCGGATCAGAATGCCGGACAGCAGACTGTTCCCTCTAACCTGATGAAGCCGGCGCATGAATTTCAGGTGCATCATGCCGTCTGCGGGGATTTCTTTTGTGTTACCGAGCGCCACACCTGAAGTCACCAGATTTTTATAGACGACATACTTTGTCGGGCGGCCCCAGTTGTTGAGATAGATCCCCTGACAAACTCCCTTCCCGGTATCGTTCATCTCCAAAGGGATGTAGTCCGGCTCCAGCGCCTCAACCCAGAATGGAATTTTCGCCGTCGGGGTAAGTCCGGGTGCTGAACCCCGTACCATCTGGCCGAAAACCTCTCCGTCGCGCAGCCAGGTTCTTGCCATCAGCCGCTCAAGAACAGGACGGGTAAACTGCCCTGTCACATCGGGGGAAACTGACCACTCCGCCCAGGCTGCCCGTATTTGTTTCGAGAGCTCATCGGCCACCAGCCCCGTTTTCAGGATGGGTTGCGGGTCAACCACAATTCCGCGCGCGCCGACGATGCGCTCTTCGAGTTTGTCCAGCAGGCCAATCACCAGATCGTGATTATTGTCCAGCCAGCGCGCCTGCTCCCTGATCGACCGGCCAGCAAACTGCGTGAGCTGGTTTGCGTTGCGGTTTTCCCGCTTCGCCCGGTGCGTGCGCGTCGGCAATGCTGCCTCGTAGGCATTGATAGCCACACGGGACCGCAGGCGCGAGGCTTTCCAACCCGGCGAAAATATGCCAATGGCATCATCAATCAGGCTCATCACACAAACCTCGCCAGGCGGTACTGCGGTCGCCCGCGCTGTGCTGCCAGTAACGTGCTGAGCCGGCGCTCCCATTTCTCGCGACCCGTTTGTATCTCGCTTAAGTTCTCCATCGTCATGGACTGCCCGTTGAAGGTGATGGATTTCCCCTGCAGGACGGCGCGTTCAGCGGTCATATACTGCTGGATCATGTCTTCAATATCGGCCTGATTCATACCCAGCCTCCTGATGTCGATGGCGCCCAGGCAGAGGGTTTATCCTCTTTCTTGACGCGGGTTGTTTTCGGTTTTTGATGGTTGCTGCGAGGTTTCGGAACGGATGCTTCAGAAGGTGCAAGGGGAGCGGATTGTTGAATGGGTTGCGCCCAATCAGGCGGTTTTTCCCAGTTTATCCGTTCGTACCCTCGCAAAATCACCAGCGCATGGGCATATACCATCAGGTCAAAGGCTTCGTTCGCCCCCTTCCCTGGTTTCGTCCATTTGCCGTCAGCGCCTCGTTCTTCATAGGTCAGTTCGTCGTAAAACCACTCCCCCAGCCAGTCAGGAAAGTGAACGTAGTTCGCCCCCGGCGTATCGCGCTGAAGCGCGTTACTGATCCGGTCTTTAAGCATATTGGTTTGCAGAAGATAGAGGGGCACGTCACCGCGGGCCTCCGCCCGGCGGTTTGGGCGGTCGGTATTGTCCGGCAGTGACTTGGTGATCAGCTTGCTGCGGGTGGTGCTGTCGCCTTTGAAGAGATAAACGCGTTTGTGCAAGCCATCGCGGCGACACTGGCGCCAGAACTCATAGGCATTGCCGGTGACACCGTCCTCACCGCCGGAGTCGACGGCCATCGCCAGCACGGGCAGAGAAACATCCGGATTGCTGTTGAGTGGCCACTGTTTATCCAGCACGTCGGTGCGCAGAAGGTTCCAGTCTTCCAGATAGCCAGCCGGGTCAATTGGAAGGCTTTCGCCGTTCGGCCCCGTGCGCATCGACTGTTTGATGTTATACCGGTCGACAATCCACCGCTCGCCGTGCGCGCCATAGCCGGTGACCTGAACAACAAATCGCCGGTTACGGCCGCCCTGCACGTCTACGGTCGCCACCAGAAAACGCACGCCGTCTGGCACGGTGCGCTTAGTGACGGTAGCGGCACGTGCCATAAGGGTTTCGGATTTCCGCTGCTCAGCGCTGGACTGAGGAATATAAGGCAGGCCCCAGTCAGTGTTGATCACCGCTTTCAGGGTTTCTTCACTGCCGTTGACCTCATAATCCTTCTGGGCAGAAAGCAGCTTATAGACCAGTTGGGATAGGGTCTGATATGCCGCTGCGGGGCCTTCCATCCAAAAAGAAGCAATGCGGGAACGTCTTGCTGTACCCGTAATTATACCGTTACGGTCAGCACGTTCGCCGTCGCGCAGCCAGATCCCTTCCTGGTTGAGTGCGCGCTTTTGGTCAGCCGTGATTTTCTCACGGCAATGCGGACATTCAATGAATGCAGACTCGCTGGCAACCACGGGATCGATAATATTCTGATATCCCTGAACCACATCTTTCGATGGCTGAAAATATTCACCGCAGTGCGGGCAGGGCCAATACCAGCGGCGGCGATCACCACGGTTATACAATGACAGAATGCCAGTTGTTGGCGGGGCCTCGTGCAGAGAGCTACGTCGCCACTTGGTATCCCGAATATCGCGACCAGGTGAACTTTCCACCAGCGTCATACCCGATGACATAAATGTCGTGGTACGTTTTGAGGCCAGTGTGAAGCCGTCCCCTTCTCCGTCGATATCCTCGGGAAAGCGGTCATAGTCCGTCAGTGCCACACACTTATAATCGGATGACGACATAATGTTGATCGATGGCCAACCTATTTTAAGGTAGTTACCGGCACGGAATGTTCTATCGTAGACGTTGTTGTCATTACGCCGCGGACTCAGGCGTTTAGCTACTTCTGGGCTACTTCGGAAAGTTCGATCGAGACGCTTTTTACTGTGTTCGCGCGCCTTCTCTTCCGTCATCTGGATAAGCAGCATATCGGAGGGGTCGCAGACAACGTTGTAGACTATCCAGCCATCAATCAGGCCGATTGTTTTGCCTGTTCGGGACGGCCCGACGAAAATTACGGCATCGTATTCACGGGATGCCAGACAGTTCATAGGCTCAATAACATACGGCGCCAGATTCGGATCCCAGGGAACGGAGTTACCGGCCCCCATCGGTACGCGCATATATTGACTGACAGCATCGGCAACACGCATACGCCGCGGTGCGCGAAGTATTCCTGGTACATCTCTCCGGATGCCGCGCGCTGAAGCCCGCTTTGCCATCAGTCCTCCTCAGACGTCTCCTCCTCCGGTTCTGCGTCAATGACCTTCTGCGCAATCTGGTCACGCAGGTCATCAATAATATTTTGTATCCGCATCACGGCAGACGGCGGCAGAGCACAATCTCGCTCCAGTACATCAGGTAGCGTCTCCAGAACCTGAACGACTGCTTTCGCCATAACCGAAAATTCTCTTGCCACGTCTTCCGCAGGGATAAGTTGCCCCATACTCTGCTCAAAACTCAGTCTCTCATTCTCGGCCTTCCAGTGCGCCAGGCGATCGGATGGCGTCATCTCAGCGACATCCCCTGAAACCGTGGGGATCATCAACTCAGTCAGCACATCCGTGACTGAAAATAATTTAAGTTTCGCGTTACTGCCTGGAGCGGGATCGACATTCTTCAGGCGCGCCGCGACGGTCTGACGATGCACACCGGTGATACCTGCAAGCTGATTGATGTTGAGTTTAAGTGAGGCGATTTCTTGGTCCATGATGGTGAACACTTTTTAAACGAATCGACATCTTTGCAAAATGGGTATTATAAAAATCAATAACCTGCACAGATGATGATGATGACCTAGGATCCGAAAAACTAGCCGTTTTCCGCGAGCGCGCCGCCCCGTGGAGAGGCCTCCCTCCGGGAGTACCTTTCACTGCTAATCATTTCACTTGAAACTACTATCGATGGTAGTTGGTAACTTGAATCCGAATTGCACGCAGACGCATACGGGACACCATCAATAGTGAACTGCAAAAACGCTCCCATAAAAAAACCGTCCGAAGACGGTTTTGGTTTATTCAATTGGCTTCCATTGCTCAACTACATATTCGCGATGGTTAATTTCAACTACTCCCGCGTTCGGGTAGTCAATTCGTCTTTCACCTAAGTAGGTTACTTGAACCTCATGAATGCCCATTCTGACGATTATCATCTGTCCAACATCTGGTGCATGAACTTCGATATTAATCCAAGCCATTTTTAATAACCTTTTGGTTACGTTAAATCAAAAAGATTTAGCAATTAAAAAACGTTCGAAGTCGGTAGTTTTAAATTCTGATTTTGTCGATATCGCCTTTGGCTAACACGAACTTTTCTGGAGTTTTTTCAATCAGCATATACCTACCACTTTGAACTTTATTTATAAAAGTAGGGATTTCTGCCCATCGAATGTATGGAGAAAATGCAATGGCACTCACAAATTGATTTTTTATATCGAGATATTCAATATCGAATTCAACATCTTTCCATTGAACGGCGTTTAAACTAAATGCCTTAGGGGTCATGATTGAAACGATGACATCAGTCATGGTTGATTCCTCATCAAAAGTGAGTCCCAATTTTACCATATTTTAAAAACTTTTTTTCAAGCGGCCCAACCAGACTCACTTAACCTTACAACGCTTCTGGGCTTCAGCGGCATAGCCCTGAAGGTATTGGATCACTTTGTCGTCTTTGATGGCGCTGGCTCGGAGATCGAGAACAGCCCGTCCACCAGCGCCAGAGAGTTCGACTTGTGCTGCATCGCCCACGCCGCCGGTTCCGGTAGCGCTGTTCCCGACGAGCTCGCAGGTGGCAAGGTTTGCTGCCGCGATCCGCACCCGGCGAGTGCCGTCAGCAACATCAGCACGCAGCCTGTCATTTTTGGCCTGTTCATCGGCTAATTCCTTCGTGTGTTTGGCATCCAGCGCCGCCAGCGCGGTTTGTGCCGCTTCGGTGCGTTTCTTCTGGTTAGTCAGGTCAATCACGGCCTGATCACTGAATTTCTTCAGCTCTGCGGTGTGGGTCGCTTTCAGCTCTAACACGTCGGCGTCCCAGAGTAACCCTTCAACCCACCAGGTAATAGCAGCGCCAGCTACGAAGGCCAGTGCAATCAGTGAATTATTATTCATCCAGCCCCCAGCATGTCAGCTCGCTTTCCTGGTCACGCCGCTGGACCTGTCCGAAACAGTTATTGGAGCGAATGCGGCAGTCTTTCCCGCCGTCCCATATCCAGCGCTTTATCTCAGCGCATGCACCTAACCGGTTACCTGCGTTAAGTTTTCGGTAGAACGTGGAGGTGAAGCATTTGCCGGGGCCGATATTCCACGGGCAGAATGAAGCAATGCCTACTTTCTGCGGCTCGGTCAAAGGAACGTGAACATTCTTCTCAACCCAATACAACGCCTTGGCCTGCTCTGCTTGATCGATGGTTTCGCACTGCGGCCGGGTTAATTTCATGCCCTTGAACACAGGTTTCCCATTCACAGAAGTAACGCCACCACAGATAGTCCAGACGCCGCCCTGATCCTGATAAGAAGTCAGGCTGGTGCCTTCTTTCTCTTTTTGGAACTGTTCCATCAGCACTGGTGCGCTTGCGCCAGCAGCAATCAGCGCCAGCATGGCGGCACTGAGTTTCGTTTTAAGGTTTGCCACTTCAGACCTCGCTGGTCTTCTGCGCGAGCTCGTTTACAACCTGGGCGGTTGCTGATGGATTTTTCGCATCCACCTTGTCGGCGATTTCTTGAAGAATCCGGGTGCGCTTCATCTGTTCGCGACGATTCAGGAAGTACGTCAAAGCAGTAAAGAGCGCCCCGATCAGCACGCCAGCGATAAAGCCCCAATCCTGAAGGGATAAGCTTGCAAAGAAGGCCGTAATTCCAGCACCACCATATGTAGCGTTACTGTATTTTTCGTCCATTTTCATAGTCTCCCCCTCCGGTCAGCCGGTTGGGTGCGCAGTCGTGATAAAAGAAGGAATTAGCGGCTCAGTCACTTTTGCGAAAGTGGAATGGTTAGCTGATTGACTGGCCGCTAAATGATGAAAGGGCCAACAATTGGCAGCCCTTAATTTCACTTAAAAAATATTTAACCATTATCCACTAAAGCTGTATGGTTTTTTGCTTCCCTGGTGTTGGCCGAAAATTGGCTACCTCACCTACTGTTCGGAGCAGAGGTGAGGTTTTTTTTGCCATGTATTAGCCAAAAGATTATGAGTTTTTATAACCATCATTCGGAAATATTTCTCCCAATGTCTGGTTATACCGTTCCTCTTCAAGTTCCACGCCTAGCGCGAAACGGCCCAGCTTGATTGCTTCTTTTATCGTGGAACCTGATCCCATGAAAAAATCAGCCACTACATCACCCGGTCGGCTGCTGGCGTTGATGATGTCTCTCATCATCTCCGCTGGCTTTTCGCACGGATGTTTACCGGGATAATACGGAACTGACTTATACGTCCACACGTCAGTAAAAGGTACGAGACTCGTCACAGCGAAAGGCCGTCGCAATCGCTTTAGCTCATCCACCAGATCCGCATAACGTCGAGATAATGAATGATATTCAACTACCAACTGATGGTGAGGAAGTTCCATCTCTTGCCGGGCATGCTTTTCGCGGGCTACGCGATCAAACAAGCTTTGAAGCGCCAGATAGTCTTTCTCACTGGGTAATTGCCACTGACTCTCACTGAACCAATGCGAAGCCATTTGCTTACCCGTTGCCTGATGAATTTCTTTAGCACTGATCCCCAACGCTTTGCGGGCATCACTGAAATAATCCACCAGAGGCTTGAGCGTATTTTTGCGCTGCTCCTTGCGCTGCGTGGAATAACTTGATGCCTTACCTCTATAAGGCCCGCTGTAATGCTCAGCGAAGAGGATCCGCTCAGTGGCTGGGAAATACGACCTCAAGTCTTCTTTGTGCTGCCTGTTCCACGGCCCAGAAGGTTTGGCCCAGATGATGTGGTTCAGAATTTTGAACCGCTCACGCATCAGTAACTCAGTGTCAGCAGCCAAACGCGAACCGCAAAAGACGTACAGGCTGCCAGATGGTTTTAGTACGCGCCAAAACTCCGCAAACATCTCGTCAAGCCATGCCAGATAAGCTGACTCGTCAGGCCATTGATTGTCCCATTTACATGATTTAACCCTGAAATACGGCGGATCCGTGGCTATCAGGTCAATGCAGTTATCAGGTAAGGTTTTGATGTATTGGAGTGAGTCAGCACAAATAATATTTATACTGTTTAAATCCACAGTATTTTTCATAGATCAGAGACGCCCTTTTTGATAGGCTCCATTTGCTGTGTGCACATCAGCAATGGGCCTCGGTTCGCTCGTGACCAACTAACGGGCGAATGGCGTGCAAGATGTTATCAGCATCATGTACGCCGCCCATTCCACAAACAAATAAACCCTGGCAGATGCCGGGGTTTTTCTTTATTCGATACCACTTTCCGCAGTGGCCGCGCCCATGCCCTTGGGTGTTCTGTCGCTCCTCGCCGCTGATAACCGGTGCGCGTCTGGCTGTCGCACTGCTCTACCGGTATGCCTTCTTCTTTAATAACCCTCACCAGCGCATATTGCAGTTCGGACCTGCATCTGGCTCCCTCGATGGGGACTCGGGACAGCATCACTACTGCTGTGTTGGCTGACGCCTGCGGTCTGTCCGTTTACTAGTGCATTTTACTATCCTCCAGAAACGGCAAAACCCCGCCGGAGCGAGGTTCTGAGATTGTCTAAGCTTTGTGACTACGTGACCACTCTTACCACATTACAACACTTTTTGCGTACGCGTGAATAATTGTATAAAATCTTTTCACCACACAGATAGCAAGGATTGTTATGAACTTCTCTGATACTAAGAAAGATGGTTTAACTAAAAAATGTCAAATTAGAGCATTCAAAGTAAACACAGACAATACAGATATTTTATTTGACCAAATAACTAAAAGCGGAAAATTTAAAAAAGATAGCATAGTAATAATTAGCGCGGAAAAGCATTTAAAGCTTAAAGAGTTCTCGACAAGTAATGGTTGCCATTACATGCATTTTTCCCTTTACAACCCTAAAGAACAGGTTTCGATTACTCCTGCAATAGCAACCACCAAAGATTTATTAGATATAGAGAACCTGGATAACTTACATGCTTTTATGTTAGTTAAAGATAACCGGATAGCTTCTCTAATGCAGATATCTACGAATTGGTGTGAAACAAAAATAGCTACAATTTTAGAACAATTTGGGATTAAAGTAATACCATCAGCAATCCTTAAAAAGAATGTTATTCAGAAAATAAAAAATGATGGCTTTAGAGCATTGCATATAAATGTTAACGTTGACGAATCTGATTTTATTAAAACACCTGGCTTCCTTAAATCATTAATAACTAAAGAACCAGCAGTGAAGAAAAAGGGTATTTCAGGCCATCTTACAATTGATGCGCGAGGAAACTCTGAAATAGCTAGTTCAATAGAATCGAACACAGCCATATGGGTAGGTGACCTTGATAGTGATTTTTACCTAGAGACAAAAAAAGGTGAAACCATTAAAGGTGATGACCTCAAGGTTATGAAAACCTACTTTACAGTACCTTACGGCTCTAAATCCATAGCAGCGAAATATGCAAAAGAAATACTAGAAGATTTTGTTTCAAAAGAGCTATAATCTATTAAAAAGGAGGCTAATATGTTTAAGAATTTGCAGATGACGGGATTGTCTATCACAGCGCTAAATTTTATAGCCTCTATTCTCTTTTCCTATGTTTTAACTCCGAGTTTAATTAACAATAGTGATGCTTTAAATTTAGTAGCAAATGTTTTCTCAATACTTTCCGGTTTTTTGCTGCTTGTAATAACTATGTCTGGTGAGAATTCATCTATATCAACTAATTTAAGCGCTTTAGATTTAGCTAACCAAGAAACTCGATTCATTATGAGGTTTCATAAATACTACGCTTTATTTTTACTATACATAGTTACTCTGGCTCTAATTTTTATTAATTATTTGTTGATTAAGGATAGTGCAAGACACGGCAACACTTTTATTTTCCTTAAAGGTTTTATTGGTTATGTCATATCATTTTTAACATGCTTTTCTTTTATCCAGTCCACATTTATTCCGTTAAAAATAAAAGAATTATTTAAAGAAAAACGTGAACTTGGTAAAAAATAAGCCGCATATGCGGCTTTCACAGTCTAATTCAAAATCATACTTAGGCAGCCCTCGACAAATCCTAATGCTGTTTGCAGTTCCTTTCTGATTGTTCCATCGGAACACTTTCTCCTTTTGGCGATAGCTCTTAATGATAAATTAAATACGTAATGCATTATAATTAATTCATGCTCTTCGACTCTGTATTTTTTTAATCTGGATATACATCCATCTATCATGATTCCTTCATCATCATCACACTGTAATCTTGACTTAGAAGTTTGTGGCAAGAGGCCCTTAAAGCCTGCTGCGATAGGGGAAAAGTCTACCCCGCTTTTATCACTAGCTGCCCATGCGCCCCAAAGTTCTAAAGTCTCATGAATATCACGCATTATTCTCTCCACACTTTTATTTTTGTTTGCCGGTAGCGATAACACCCGTCGCCAGCGCGCGGTCTATTGTTTTCAGCACCAGAAATACCTGTGTGCCGTGTTCTTCTTCCCAGGCTGGGGTATTCGCATGTAGTGAGTCGTGACAACGTCTGCACAGCGGGATCACGAACAGGTCATGCGATTTTGTTGCCATGCCGCCAAAGCCATTGCCGGTTATGTGGTGCGGATCATCCGACCCGTTGCCGCAGCCGCAGCATGGCTGGCGCTTTACCCATTGGGTGTATTTTGCGTTTTCGTACCGGCGGCGCTTCGGAATACGGAGGAATGATTCCGGCGTCTCCGGATCGATTGCCAGCGCCAGCACTGGTTTGATGTTGTTCGCCAGTTCTTCACGTGGTTGCCTCTCCCACGGGTTCACATCCGCTTCTTTACCCTGACCACCCGGGGGTTTGTATTTAACCCCCAGCGCTTCGCAAATAATTTCCGGCGGCAGCAAATGAGCCAGCCCTTTCGTCACGGCCCACCAGCACAGTTCCGGCAAAGTAAGGTGACGCCCGTCCAGCAGGCCATAACGGTACCGGATCGCCTCAGTCACAAACTCGGCGGCGTTCGCCAGCGCGATAGCATCCAGTTTTGGCGATTCTTTTTCCCGAAACTCGTTATCATGCGCCCAGCACAGGCAGACAACGCCACGACCGCGGGGAACCTGCACCAGCTCATGGTGATGGAATTCCCCGTTGTAGTCCGGACACTGGCACACACGGTGGCGTTTAACCCACAGCGTCAGCGCGTCCATGCCGCCAACTCGGGCAATTACCGCTGGTGATGACAGAAAACCAGACAGACGCGGGTCACGTGAAAGAAACTGCGCTTCAGCCGGTACCACACCATCAGGCAGTTTATGAAGTTCGGCTGGCTCGCTGGTGATCAGCAGGCGTTTACTGCTGAAGAACTTCACCATGTCCGCCGGCAGCGCGAACTGCACGATCCCCAACTCTCGCTGGGGGTATGGTTTCAGTAATGCTCTCACGCCGCGTTCTCCTGTTTCTGTCGCAGATAACCAGCCCACAGCCCAGCAACCCATTCAACGCCCTTTGCCGTGAATCTGGCCTGGCGAAACGCATGCTGATTCTGCTGGCTGGTACCGGTTTTCACCTCAAATCGACCTGCCTCTAAATGATTGGCCTTTGGCGTCAACTGGCCTTCCAGCCGGTAAACAATGTCTTTCTCGAGCAGGAACAACCGGAATTCCGGTTCTTTCGCATGCAGCAATTTGCAGACCGCGCGGAATCCCATAGAGCCCTTAGCCATGACGTACTGATCAACGAAATCAACTTTAGGCGCGGCCAGCGCCAGCTGTGACTCCAAGGCCAGCTTTTCGTCGGCGAGGTCAGCAGCCAGGCGGAGAGCCTCGGGCAATGACTGGGGTAACTGGCTTTTAGATTCCAGTTCCTGCCAGCGGTCAACTACCGCGGCGGTGAACTCGGGCGACAGCCGGGCAACCAGCACCAGCGAGTCACGCTTATTGAACCAGTACTCCTGATACTCCTGACCGTTCTGCTCATGAAAATAGGGGGTGTGCGCCAACGGCGCGCTTAAAATTCCACCAACTGCGAGCCGTTCAGCTGAGCGTTTCACATCGCTATGCTTACTCTGCACAAGCTCAGCAATCTCACGGCTCGACATCGTTACCACTTTTCCTGACAGCAAACTATTCGACATAATCACTCCACACGTTAAACCGGCTGCACACCGGCGGGTTTGAAATCAGTAATCGTTATTTCTGCCTTACCTTCTTTGGTTACCGGTCCCCACTCGACCAACATTCGTTTCACCTGGCTGTCGTCTTTCCAGATCCCCGCATGGGTCAGGCCATCAAACAGAGCCTTTTGGAAATTATCTAAATCGCGTTTCGCCCTGGTTGGCGGGTAGAGAACCAGATGCACATCCAGTTCAGTGAGTAGTGCCGGTGGCCGGCAGCGCAACTGCTGATAAATCGCCGCCAGCGCATTTGACCGGAAGATCCTCCCGCGGGCGCTTATCTTTACGCCGGTTTTAGTGGCTCGCCAGTAACCGTTGACGCTTGGCGGGAATGGCAGGGTCAGTTGCATTTGTGGTACTCCGGCATCAGAAGGTGTTCCACCACTTCGCCGGTATCGACAAAGTAATAATCGCAGTCGGTCAGGTTGTTTATCAGCATCACCTCGATTTCCCGATCGGTCATTTTGCTGAATATCTTCACCAGTTTTTTCGGTGTCCCGATGTAAACCGGCTCGACTTCAGCCAATTTCGCCGCCGCAAAGTTGTGGTGGCCGTCCATCAGGACCGTGTACTGAACACCACGAAGCACGACTGGATACACTGAAACGCGGAACATTTTGAAGCGAAGCGCTTTATCAACGACTTTCTTCCGATCGAGATAGCGCTGTGAACTGATTAATTTTCCCAGGATCATGCAGTCACCTCTCCCGCCTTGATCAGGCTATTGAGAACTGCGTCAGCATGTTCCCGCGAAGCGGTGTAATCAGCCGGGCAATATTCACCGGTGATGGATATGGCCTTCAGGTAATCGCGGTAGGCATCGAGCCAGATTTTCTGGAAATCGTTCACGCGGCCCCCTCCTGCAGGTAATCAGCGCCAGCCGTAACAGCCAGATAATGACCGGCCAACACTTTTACGCGGGAATTGAGCGCCGGCGGGATCGTGGTAAAGGTTGCCGGTACCAGATCGATATCGTTGAACGGGTTTTCGTTGCCCCAGTGATGCCAGCCAGCGGCGTCACCACGGCTGAACAGCTCAATGCGGGATACTGATCCGTAAAGCTCTTCGAGACGGAAACGCACCTCTGCTGGTTTTTCGCTGTGCTCACCGCGGCAGCTGTGAACAACCTGTTTAACGCTGGCGCTGACGCGCTCGAGCCCGGAGCCGCGGACGGCGATCAGAACATCTTCGCTATTACCGCGCGTATAGTTGCCGCCGTTCATGACTGTTTCGGCGCTGAGTGCATCCAGAAAGTCTTCAAAGTCGATCATGGTCTGCTCTGCAAGTGCCCGCTCAATACGCCCCCGCGCCTGCTCATAAAGCTTGATCCACGTGAAACCTTTCATCGTCTTGACTTTAAAGCCCCAGGCCTGCGCCAGCTCGACAGCTTCTTCTGCGAAATTTCCTGTGTACCACATTGCCAACACCGCGCTTTCAGCGGCGATTGACCAGACTGGTAGGCGTTTGATGTCTTCCAGCGTCATGGTGCTGTAATGATCACCCGCCGCACCGTTACTGATTTTGTTGCTGTACTGCCAAGGCGGGTCCGCATATATCAGTTGATAGCTCATGCTTTCACTCCCTGCTGGCGCTGGGCGCACTCTTTCCAGATCTTGGCCCACTGCGATATGGCGAAATCGGCACGCATGCTACGGATGTTGGCTTTGCTGGCCTCGGCGCAAACCGTTTTTTCCAGCGCACTCGGTGCCTTGGTTGCCGCTACTCCGCTAATGAACCGGCGGTATGCCGCATCCCGCTCGGCTGCATCAACTGCAACGTCACCTTCACGCTCCCACTTCCCGTTTTTGCGCGCTGGACGGCCTGCACGATTCCAGGCGTTAGCGCCTTCGAGGTAGCCAGGGAACTTTGAAGGTTGAAAGAGCGTGGACGGTCGCAGGTACTCGGCCATTTCCAGATCGCCTCCCCATTTGGCATGCATGTAATCAACCGTCCGCTGATGTTCTTCAGTGGTGAAGCCTTCACGCAGTCTGGCGCGGATGTTATCCAGTGAGGATTTGCTGACCTGATAGCGGGAGCCGGTGACCTGGTTCAGGTAGTTCAGAACCTGTTTAGCCTGATCAGTAATTTCGACTTCGGCGTCGGTCTGCACAGCAGGCTGACAAGAGGTTTTATTATCTGATGGATCTTGTTTTGAATTTACTAACGGATCCCCCCCAGATTCTGGCGGGTGAAAACCGGTATTCGTGTTGGATTTTGATGCGTCAAATTTTGACCGGTCAGAATTTGATGTGTCAGATTTTGATGCGTCAGAATCTGACGGTTCAGCAGCAGCACGAAGCTTCGCAATATTCAGCTGATACATGTTCGACGTATTGCGGTTTCCCTTGCGGCGCTGGGTACTGGTGATCCAGCCGTCAGCCTCAAGTTTGCCCAGCGTAGTGCGCACAGTGCTTTCACCTGCACCCAACTGGCGGGCAATGGTGGTGATCGACGGCCAGCACAGGCCTTCGTCAGAACTGAAGTCAGCGAGGCGCGCCATTATGGCAACCGCCGATATTTTTAAACCGGCAGCAGCGCAACCATCCCAGACGTATGCGGATAACTTAACGCTCATAAGACCCTCTTAAACTTTCGCCGGAATTGTTCAGTAGGCTGGGCGCACTCATGCGGGTAACCGGCGCGCATGAAGATGACGCGATCCCCTGCTCTGTCGAAGCCCACGACGTGTACCACAACGCCCCGCCAATCCTTGTAACGCCTGTCCAGCTTTTGGATTTCTTCAGACATGCCGTCACCTTCTGGCTGCTCTGGCGGACGTAACCTACCCACCACGCCGCGAACTGGTAGTTGCACGGCATCCAGCGGTTACCTATCATCACTTCATACGAAAGAGAGCCAGCGGCCCCGCCTTTCGCAACACAGCGGATTTGCGGAACGCCAGCTTTTATGAGTAGACTGTTCATGCGTTAATCACTCCACACACGTTTTTAATGCGCCGACGCCTCGGGACTGCACTCCTGAGGCGTCAACCCTTTCATGCAAAGCCACCACTGACTTCACGTACTCATCGCGGGCAGCTAAATGCTTACGATGAAGAGCCATAATTTCTGCCTTCTCGCCTTCATCAATCACCCCGTCGTCTGCAATCGAAATATTTATCTGCTGATCGACCTTCCCACTCTTAGCGGCAACCTTTACCCCTTTGATAAACAGGTCAACGTGGTCCAGTTCGTCACGATTGGGGATTTCAACGAAAAAACCGCCGCGGCGCTGGGCGAAGTAATCCGCCAGATGATTAGTGCCGCTGATGTCTTCCATCGCTTCCAGCTCGGCAATTTCGAAGAACCGGCAGCCGTTCTTTTCGTACAAATTGTTGTTGAACTGCGTTTCAGTCATGCCCAGAGCGCCAGCCATAGCAGACCGACCGCCGGGATAGGCTTTGCACATCTTTTTAACTACTGATTTCAGGTCTACCATGTTGTTTTCCCTTTGGTAGTTATGGTTGTTCGCCAGTGGTGATAGCCTTTTTGTAAAGTGTTGGGTCGTATTTCAGTTCACCTTTGGTTCTATATGCAGCTTCGGCAGCTCGGCCTTTCGGGATCAGTTGGCCAGGGCGCTTTCTCCACAAATAAAATGCTTCAGGGGATATCCCAAAAAACTCAGCGACTTTACCGGGTTCGCCAAAATATTTTTCAAGGTCACTCGTCGTCATAACACCTCCGGTTTCTAAATTATTTTAGATAGTATTATTTAATTTTATTTTGATCAATAAAAACTAAAATAACTTAGGTTCATTAAGAGGATGGAAAATGCTTACCCAAGGGCAGCGGATAAAAAACCTTCGTAAAGACAGGAAACTGACTCAAGCTCAGGTCGCAAAGGCGCTAGGTGTTAGTGATGTGACTATTGGCTACTGGGAACGTGACCTGAATGAACCGGGTGGGAAGTCTTTGAGTAATTTGGCGGCTTTTTTCGGTGTTTCTGAGGCTTTCATTCTTTACGGTAAAGAAGAAATTTCTAACATCATTCCCGCATCTTTTGGGACACGCCAGATCCCCATTATCAGTTACGTTCAGGCTGGTATCTGGACATCCGCGTCGGACGCAAGCAACCTTGAAGGTAATATTGACTATATCCTAACTGACATAGGACTATCACCCCGTTCTTTTGCCTTAAAAATCAAAGGAAAGTCAATGGAGCCAGAGTTTACTGAAGGTGATCTAATTATCGTTGATCCGGACATAGGTCCGCTGCCTGGTGATTACGTTGTAGCGAAGAATGGTGAACATGAAGCAACATTCAAAAAATACAGAGCACGTGGTAGAGATGCTGGGGGTAATGAGATTTTTTCACTTGTGCCTCTAAATCAAGATTTCCCAACAAAACATTCTGACCAAGAACCCATATCAATAATTGGCGTAATGGTAGAGCACCGAAAATTCAGACGGCGTTGATCCCCCCTTCCTACTAGCCCTACTTCATTCAAAACACCTTTCAGTTATAAATCTAAATATTTTTAGTTTTCACTGTTGCATTAAAAACTAAATTATTTTAGATTCACACCATCAGCAGTGATCAACGTGGATGCCCACGCAGTAGTTGCAGGTGGCAAAGAAGCATCGAATGATTCTCTCAGGTATCAGCAGCACGACGGCAAGAACAGAGCAGCTTAATGAAGTATCGGGATGGATAAGCAAGAACCAAAAACTGTTGGTCTGGCATCTTCGAATGAAGAGTTCATCGAAGAAACGGATCCTGAAAGCTTGCAAGAGCAAGCACAGGGAGTAGCCGCCTTTATAGAAGACGGCGAGATTACCAAAATTAATCTCTTATCTTCGGATTGAAAGCTTCAATTCGGTTAATGAGCAACTTGGTTGCCAAGGCAACGGCAGGATCCTTACCTTTATAAGCTTGAACATGACGATTTAGATTTTCAATGACGTCGCTCTTTACTGTGGGTAAGACGGTTGAAACGGAATGAAGCGCTACCGTGAATGCGTTCTCAAGAGCTTCAATCCTACGGGCTAAAGTGACTAAATAGTCGAAGCGTTTTTCACCTTCATTTCCTTCTTGGCTGTGTGAGAACTACCAAGATAACACCGCCGCCTGAGGTGGAGAAGTGACCAGGCACACAACAGAAAGAACACTGTAGCTTAATGGCAGTTTGAATAATTCAACCCTGGCGGCTGGATTCAATATGGTGAAAGAGGTGGTCTGGCAGAGGCGGAACTAGGGCAATATAGGGAGTG
>Ga0308165_1002112_pt1 | contig 25009 bp, 20 predicted proteins | sample PhyWR2_FD_201032 | JGI IMG/M metagenome (GOLD analysis project Ga0308165, IMG submission 201032) | Phyllosphere microbial communities from UC Gill Tract Community Farm, Albany, California, United States - DLSLW.R2 | ecosystem: Host-associated > Plants > Phyllosphere > Unclassified | place: USA... | reverse complement strand
TGTGCCAGATATTCAAGGTTCACCTGATGGCAGATGCCTGTGCCAGGAGGAACAACGCGGAAGTTCTTGAATGCTTGCTGGCCCCACTTGAGGAAGCGATAGCGCTCGCCGTTGCGCTGATATTCGAGGTCAACATTGGCCTTGAACGCGCTTGGGTTGCCGAATTCATCGACGATGACTGAGTGGTCGATGACAAGGTCAACAGGAACCAGCGGATTGATCTTTTCCGGGTCGCCGCCGAGCGCCTTTAGGCCGTCGCGCATAGCAGCAAGGTCTACAACGGCTGGAACGCCGGTGAAGTCCTGCATCAATACGCGCGCTGGGCGGTAAGCAATTTCAGCGCCCGCCGAACCGCGATCGTTGAGCCATGCGGCAATAGCTTCAATATCGGACTTCTTGACGGTGCGATCGTCTTCGAAGCGAAGCAGGTTTTCAAGCAGAACCTTCATAGAAAAAGGAAGCTTGGAAACGCCCGTCAAGCCGTTCTTTTCGGCTTCGGTTAGGCTGTAATAGACGTATTCCTTACCGCCGACGGTAAGAGTTTTGCGGCATTTAAAGCTGTCGATGTGCGACACTTCGTTCGTCCTTTATGCTACTGGCCGGAAAACCAGGACGAACGCCTCTGCTGCGTTTCAAGGACGCGCTAAAGGTGCGGGTGCAGTCATTTCCGCTGTCCGTCCCGAAACCTGTGCTTTCGTAAGCGACAAGTGTTTGAGATCGGCCAAAATTCGTTTCCACACCGACCGCTGGCATGGTAGCCATCATATAGAGAGTTTCCTAAAACGATTCCAGACTGAATTTCGTCAATTTGCCCCCTTGCGGCGAAATGTTGCGATAACCCCATCTGGCCCCTGACGGATGTGGTGTGAGGAGAGAAAATGCGGCTTGTGGCCGAAAACCTGGTGGGCGAGCGCGGTGGCGAGACTATTTTCTCTGCTCTGTCCTTCGATTTAGTGTCTTGCGAAGCGCTGATCGTCACGGGACCGAACGGTTCAGGAAAATCCACCTTGCTCCGAATCATCTGCGGTCTGCTTGCGCCTGAGGATGGGCATATACAACTCCTCGAAGATGAAGAGATTCTACCCGTTCGCGCAGCATGTCATTATCTTGGTCATCACAACGCAATGAAACCCGCTTTGAGCGTTCGCGAGAACCTGCTGTTCTGGCAGAAGTTCAATGGTGAAACGCTTCTCGATATTGATGAAGCGCTTGCGACCGTTGATTTACCGGATGTGGAGCACCTGCCTTTCGGTTATCTTTCGACCGGACAGAAACGTCGTGTTTCGATTGCCAAATTGTTGGTCAGTCATCGTCCTGTCTGGATTGTAGATGAACCAACGTCTGGTCTCGACAAGGCTTCTGAGTCGCGTTTCGCAGAGCTTATGCGCGAACACATGCAACAAGGCGGCATGATTATCGCCGCAACGCATATTCCGTTGGGCTTAGACGCCGTTTCAGAGAAATTGGGAACGGGTTTCCCGTCCGAAATTACGCTGAAACGAAATATTGGCGTAAAGGCGCTCGACATGGCCAGCTATTCAGTTGAGGCTATGTGATGCTAGCGCTTTTTATCAGAGATATGCGCTTAAGTTTTCGCGCCGGTGGCGGCGCGCTGATTGGTATTTTGTTTTTTCTCGCAGTAATTTCAGTGATGCCTTTTGGCGTTGGTCCTGATCTCAATCTGTTGTCGCGCATTGGCCCGGCTATGCTGTGGATCGGCGCATTGCTTGCAACGTTGCTGGGTCTAGACCGGCTATTTCAGGCGGATCGCGACGATGGATCGCTTGATCTGCTGCTGATCGGCACCGATCGGCATATGCTGGCTTTCACGGTGTTTGTGAAATGTCTGGCGCATTGGGTGGCAAGTGTATTGCCGCTGGTGATTGCGTCGCCCATGCTGGGGCTGTTCATGAATATGGATGCGACGGCAACGACTGCAACGACCATCACGCTTCTGGTAGGAACGCCGGCCATTGCCTTTATTGGCGCAGTCGGTGCAGCACTTGCCGTGGCGCTTCCACGCGGTGGTTTGCTGGTTTCGGTCATCGTACTGCCGCTCACCATTCCGGTGCTGATTTTTGGCGTATCCGCTTCTTATGGTGCAACCGATGCTGTGGCGCCTTTCTTCGCGCCGTTTCTAATTCTTGGAGCACTTACGCTGTTCTTCGCGGTTTTGGGTCCGTTGGCAGCAGCAGCTTCATTAAAAAGTTCGGCTGATTAAGCATTTCCAGCAAAAGTGCGAAGTGGTTTTTGGATAGAATCATGCTTGGCGGATTGACGCAGTTGATTACGGTCAATTGAACGACATACCGCGTGAAGGTAAGTATAGCTTATGACGAAAGACGTTGCGAAAACCACGAGCTGGCTTGATCTGGCAAACCCTACCCGCTTCCTGGCCCTTGTGGGCAAGCTATTGCCGTGGCTTGGCAGTCTTTCGGCGCTGTTTCTGGCCGCGGGGCTTTATATGGTTTTCCTGTCTCCTGATGATTATCAGCAGGGGCTGACGGTTCGCATCATGTATATTCATGTGCCTTTCGCATGGCTTTCCATGATGTGTTATTCGATCATGGCAATCTCGGCGCTGGGCACGCTGGTCTGGCGTCATCCGCTGGCCGATGTCTCCATCCGTGCCGCAGCGCCTCTCGGCGCGGTGTTCACAGCATTGGCACTTGCAACAGGTTCTCTCTGGGGCAAGCCCATGTGGGGAACATGGTGGGTGTGGGATGCACGGCTGACTTCCGTCTTCGTGCTATTCCTGATGTATCTTGGCATTATTGCGCTGTCCCGCGCCATGGATGATCCGGCAAAGAGTGCAAAGCCCGTCGCGGTGCTCACATTGGTCGGCTTTATCAACATTCCGATCATCAAGTTTTCGGTCGACTGGTGGAACACATTGCACCAGCCAGCCTCAGTTTTCCGCATGGATGGACCGACGATTGATGGTTCGATGCTGCGACCTCTTTTTGTGATGGCGATTGGCTTCACGCTGCTTTTCCTCACGCTGCATATGATGGCGATGCGCAATGAAATCTGGCGCCGTCGCGTGGCAATGATGAAAAAGCTCGCGGCACGCAATGCAGATCGCAGCCGTCTGAAAAGAGAGCGCACAGACGCGCAAGGGGAGGTTGCACAATGAGCCATTTCGCTTATGTGATGACGTCTTACGGGATTGCAGCCGCAGCGCTTGCCATCACTATCGGCTGGATATTGATTGATCAGCGCATTCAGAAAAACGAGCTGAAACGGCTTGATGCGCAGGGCGTGCGTCGCCGTTCGGCAAAGGGTTCCGCTTAATGACTGAAGCCACAAAAAAACGCGCAACATGGGTGGCGCTGCTGCCTTTGCTGATTTTTGTAGGATTGGCCGCGATCTTTGCCACGCAGCTTCTGTCGGGCAAGGACAATACAACCATCCCTTCGGCGCTCATTGGCAAGGATGCCCCACAAACCAACCTCCCGTCCGTCGAAGGCTTGATGCGCGATGGTGCGCCTGTTCCCGGCCTTAACAGCGAAGATTTTAAAACTGGTTCTGGGGGCAAACTGACACTTGTCAATGTGTGGGGATCGTGGTGCGTGCCTTGTCGTCAGGAGCATCCGCTGCTGATGGAAATAGCTAAGGACGAGCGCATTCGTGTGGTCGGCCTTAATTACAAAGACCAGCCCGAAAACGCACGCCGTTTCTTAGGTGATCTCGGCAATCCGTTTGCAGCAGTCGGTGCCGACCGCGCCGGCCGATCAGCCATCGAATGGGGCGTTTATGGCGTGCCTGAAACCTTCCTCGTCGATGCGGAAGGGAAGATCGTCTACAAGCATGTTGGGCCGTTTACGCCGCAGTCAGTGAAGAATGATCTAATGCCTGCGATTGAGATAGCACTGCAATAATTAAAAGTCATTAAATGGAAAAAGCCCCGCATGTGCAGGGCTTTTACTTTACTTAATTATCAATCCGGCAATTTCCGTACCGCGCCCTTGGCAGCACTGGTTGCCATGGAAGCATAAGCTTTTAGAGCGGTGGAAATCTTGCGCTTGCGCTGTTCCAGTGGCTTCCAGCCTGTTGCATTCTGCTCGGCACGGCGCTCTGCCAGCGTTGCATCGTCAACAGCAAGATGAATCTTACGGTTCGGAATGTCGATGTCAATAATATCGCCTTCACGCACCAGTCCGATTGTTCCGCCTTCGGCTGCTTCTGGCGAAACGTGACCAATAGAAAGCCCCGAAGAGCCGCCCGAGAAACGTCCGTCTGTGATTAGCGCGCAAGCCTTACCCAGACCCTTCGATTTCAGGTAGCTGGTCGGATAGAGCATTTCCTGCATGCCGGGGCCACCGCGCGGACCTTCATAGCGGATCAGCACAATGTCGCCAGCTTTGATCTTGCCATTGAGAATGCCAAGCACAGCCGTATCCTGACTTTCAAAGATACGGGCCGGGCCGGAGAATTTCAGGATGGAATCATCCACGCCTGCCGTCTTCACGATGCAGCCATCTTCGGCGAGATTGCCATACAGGACGGCCAGACCGCCGTCCTGACTGAATGCATGTTCTTTCGAGCGGATAACGCCGTTTTCGCGGTCGGCGTCAACGCTGTCAAAGCGGCGTTCCTGACTGAATGCCACCTGTGTCGGCACGCCGCCGGGCGCAGCTGAATAGAACTTGTGCACCATTTCGCTGTTGGTACGGGTTACGTCCCAAGTATCAAGCGCCTTGCCCATGGTTTCGCTGTGCACGGTTGGCAGGTCGGTATTGATCAGGCCTGCCTTGTCGAGCTGACCGAGAATGCCCATGATGCCGCCAGCGCGATGTACATCTTCCATGTGAACGGTGTTGTTGGCGGGTGCCACTTTACAAAGCACCGGAACACCGCGCGACAAACGGTCAATGTCTGCCATGGTGAAGTCGATTTCGGCTTCTTGCGCTGCTGCAAGCAGATGCAGAACCGTATTGGTCGAGCCGCCCATGGAAATATCGAGTGTCATGGCGTTTTCAAAGGCAGCGAAGCTTGCAATCGAACGCGGCAGCACGTTTTCATCGTCCTGCTCGTAATAGCGGCGTGCAAGATCGACAATGAGATGACCGGCTTCCACAAACAGACGCTTACGGTCGGCATGGGTTGCAAGCGTCGAGCCATTGCCTGGCAGCGACAGACCAAGCGCTTCGGTCAGGCAGTTCATCGAATTTGCGGTGAACATGCCCGAGCACGAACCGCAGGTCGGGCAGGCGGAACGCTCAATTGCCTTGACCTGATCGTCAGTGTAGCTGTCGTCTGCAGCCGCAACCATCGCATCCACGAGGTCGAGCTTCTTGACCTTGTCGTCCCAGATAACCTTACCGGCTTCCATCGGACCACCGGAAACAAACACGACCGGGATATTGAGGCGCAACGACGCCATAAGCATGCCGGGGGTGATCTTGTCGCAATTGGAAATACAGACCATCGCATCGGCGCAGTGGGCATTGACCATGTATTCGACCGAGTCGGCGATGAGCTCGCGCGATGGCAGCGAATAGAGCATGCCGTCATGGCCCATGGCGATGCCGTCATCGACGGCAATTGTATTGAATTCCTTGGCAACACCACCCGCCGCTTCAATTTCGCGCGCAACAAGTTGGCCCAAGTCTTTGAGATGCACATGACCAGGCACAAACTGTGTAAACGAATTCACCACAGCAATAATCGGCTTGCCAAAATCCTCATCTTTCATGCCGGTGGCGCGCCATAGGCCGCGCGCGCCAGCCATATTGCGGCCGTGGGTGGTAGTACGCGAACGATAAGGAGGCATTTTCAAACCTTTTAGGAACTGTTTTAAATTAGTTGTCGGTATGCCAGAACCACCCGTCCCAATCAAAGCGCAAATTGCCCCAGCAGTTGTGCCGGTTGCGGGTTGTTGCATTGGCGGAAAAGTCCAGGCGTGCAATTATAATCGCAGGCACCGACACTCTGAGCCTAGCATATTATTGATATAATGCAAAAGATTTTGAGATCAAAACGTAATGAAATTTCTTAAAGCCCGTTTGTGGTGGTCGTCATAGCGCTATCAAGCAGCGCATTTGCCGTTTTCATTCGTTGTTCTGCGGCGAGACGAAACTCTTGTGGCAGGCGATCAGGGTGATTGCTCGCAGCAAAATTACGCCGCAAACGCGCAAGCTCCGTGCGATTCATGCCGAAGCGCAGGCCAAGCTCAAGGCGAATGTCTGCTGCTGACTGGCTCTCCATACGCTTTGAAAGCTCAAGCCTTTCGCGTTCTAGTCTGTTTTCATCGCTTTCAACGTTGCCAACGTCAAAGGTGGGCGCAGGTCTTTGCGTTGCGTAGGTTTCTTTCGAAACCGGATTGAAACCGGCTGAAAAAACTGCTGAAGCGATGTTAACACGTGATCTGCGCACGTAGTCACCGCCTTGATATTCAGATTCCGTTTCTTTCAGAACGGTTGCAAAATCGGGAAAGCTCTGACGCATCATCAGGGTTGCGCCATTTCTGAAGAAAAGGCGTGAGCCAGCGTCCTTGTCAGCACATAGGGTGGGACGGGTTTGCGAAACACCGGCACATCGGGATAGCGGGCCGCGAGATGTGCAGGCAATCCGCCGCCGGTATGAACGACGACAAAAATGTTCTGGCTTTTCAGGCGTTCAAGAATGGGTTCCAGATCACCATCGGCAAGATTGACGTCGAGAATAGCGGCGTCAACTTTTTGCCTATCCATGAGTTCTATGGCTTGTTTTACGGTGCCCACAGGGCCGATAACAGTACCCTGGGCATCTTCCACAGTGGCGGCCACGTCGAGAGCGACGAAAATTTCGTCCTCCACAACCAGTACCCGCCTATGTTCAAGATTATCCATGATCTTTCCACTGTCTCTATCGGTTTCTGTTCGCTCCAACCCAGTGTGGGTCGTCGCACAGTCAATGCTCAAGCACACAAAGAGGTTCCCTGAACGGACAGGATAATGGATTAATGGTGAATCAAATCTTTATTTCAGGCTGGCGCACTAAGATCTAGAAAGCAGTGAAGGTGAGCGTCGTGAGCGAACGCATGATATTTGGAATATCGAGCACATGTTCATTGATGAATTTGCCGATGTCGTCGCCCTCTTTCACATAAATTTTGGCGAGAAGATCATATTCTCCGCTCGTCGAATACAGTTCCGAAACAATCTCGCGCTGATAGAGCGTGTCCGCAACTAAATAAGTCTTGCCGGGCGCGCATTGCAGTTGCAGGAAAACGGGCTTCATATCTTTTCCTTTCGCCACAGGGCGATGAATGGCCTATGGCTAAATTGCGGATTGTCTTGTGCTGTTTCAAGCACGGTCAGATATGTGAAATCAAGAGTGTTTCACATATGCATTCTTTTGTTTCTATGACCGTTCTAATTTACTGAATTGTGTTTTCAATGAAGGAAGGCGATAAGACTCCACAAAAGTGGAAATAAGATAACATTTACATGCTTTATGTCCTGCCCGCCGTTCTCATTCTGTTTTCACTGGCCTTTGTCATAGTTGGGGCCATAGATGAACTGCGCCGCCATCTCTTATGGTGCGCGATCTGCTTTCTTTGCATCGGCGTTGCCATGCTTGCTCAGCTTGTGGATATACCGGCAGATGATGGTATCAACACACTGTTGACCACCGCAATCTATGTGGTTGGAACTTTGGCTGGCGGGCATGGTATTCTTCGCAGATCGGGCCGGGGTTTACCATTTTGGTTCGGCATCGTCAGTTTTGTTCTGATCGTCGGCGGCATTCTTTATTTCCTCTACGTACAACCTAATCTGATCGGGCGAATTTACGTTGTGAATTTTGGCCTTGCCTGCATGATACTGGCTTTTGTCTGGTATGTGCGCGGGTTGGCCTATGGTTCCATCGCCGACAAACTCATTTTGGGCATGCTGTTTTTGGTGGCAGTGCAGTTTTTTCCACGAACGCTGCTGACCGCACATTCTATTATTGGTGATGACACTGCAGTTGATTTTGCATTCACACCCTTCTGGCAATGGACGGTTTTTTCAACCGCTGTGGCGGGCGTCATTGCCGGCCTCGTGCTTTTTGCGGCAGCCGGTGTTGATCGGTTCAGTGAATTGGCGCATGAACGTGATAGCGACCCGCTGACCGGGCTTTTAAACCGCCGCGGGCTGGAAACCCAGTTGAACGCGATGGAGCGTGGTCATTTCTCGGGTTGGGTCGTTGCGTGCGACATCGATTATTTCAAAACGATCAATGATATTTATGGACATGCGACGGGTGACGCTGTGCTTAAGGAATTTGCCGATATTCTCCGGTCCTATTCGACAGATCGTCATCTGACGGCGCGTATCGGGGGCGAGGAATTCGTTATCTGTCTTGATGATATGCCGACCGACGCTGCATTTGCGCTAGTCGAGAATATTCGGGAAAGCGTAAAGAAACGAGCCTTTTCCGGGCTTTCAAATGGGATGAATATTACATGTAGTTTCGGAGTGGTCAGGCTCAGTCATAAAGGGAATTTCTGGGAGGCCATGGAGCGTGCTGATAAAGTACTTTATGAGGCAAAAAAAGCTGGGCGAGATCGGACACAGTTTGAAGAGAGGGTCTGCTGACCATCCCTGAGTTGGAGACCCGGAGGTCATTTGGGATAAATTTGCCGTGATGATCGCTGAGCGAACGTAAAAATGTGCTAGAGGCTTCTTTCTCTAATTTTTTGCCAAGTGAGTTGTTCGCAAGCCAATGAAATTTTTATCCGTTCGAGTTCCTCATCCTGTTATTCATTTATTCTCGGTTATTACCATGTCAGTTGCGGTGTCTTTGAGTGCATCGGCCATAGCTATGACGGCCCTTGAAAAGGCACAGCTTGAAAAGCTTGATCCTGCAACCCGTCTTGAGCAGCGTTGCGATGTTGAGGCAATGGAACAGATCAGCCGGGATGAGAGAAAGTTTTCGGTCGACAAGGTGTTAGCCTATGCTTTTTCCGACCCCAAGGCTTCACAAAACACCATACGGGCAGATGGCGCTGCATTTCGCAGTCACGATCATTGGTATAAGCTCGCCTTTGTTTGCAAGACAGATGACGAGCATATCAATATTACGTCATTTGATTATCAAATTGGCGACGAGGTTCCACGAAATCAGTGGGATAAGCATTACCTCGTACCGTAATCAATAGAGCTGTTCCTTTTCGAGCATAGTCATTGCAACCGCTCTATCACTGTAGTTTCACGCATGGTCCTATCCAAAACCGCTTCGCAACTTTGGTGCAAATGCCTTATTGCTCACTATCATTGGCGCGGCAGGCTGAAAGCAATGTGATTTCTTTGGCTGAATCGTCAGCCTCAAGGTGAGTCAAAACGGCCTGCCCGTCTTTTTCATTCCAGCGATAGCTGTCCTGTTCGTCCATCGCGACATATTTTTTGAGCGCATCGTGCCATTGCAGGACAACCATTTTGCCTTCTGCATTAATGACGGCAAAAGCTGGCTCTTCGCCTGCATGAATATAGGTGACAGGAACGACGACGCCACGCTCGCAGATATAGTCTGTCCGAATGACCGAATCTCGGCTGATCGTTTGTGCCAGAGCGGGGTTTGCAGCGAGCGTGATTATAGCAAATATGGCGCCCGGACATGAAATTTTTAGCTTCATAAACATCCTTCTTTCCATTGGCCGCATTCTGGTGTGAATTGCGTGTTGAGAATAAGTCCTATCAGATTGAATTGCGCTTTAGAAAATATAAAAATTTTCAAAAATATAGGGAACCTAATTCTTGCTCACCCGTTCTTGATCTGCTGATCGTTAGATTGGCCGGGGCCCGGAGTAAATTTGCCCCCGCAATCCCAATCCGGGTCCCACTTTTTTAGACTGTCTCTCCATTGGTAAATTGATAATTCTTGCCCCTGAATTCAGGTATTCGAGAAGGCAGCTGGAAATTTATTTCCCATACTCGATCATGATAGCTTATAATTTTCGAAGTGCTTTCAAATAAGAGAAAGCTTACGGCATCCTGTGTGCAAAGACCTCTGATACTGTCAGGGCAATGAAACGCGGAGACTTGGTCATGAACATATCGAGATTTTCATTCACGCTTGCAGCTTTTGTGGCGACTGCAGCCCTTGCTGGAACGATCCAGGTCAGTCATGCCGATCAGACGCTGTTGAACGTGTCTTATGATCCGACGCGTGAGCTTTACAAGGATTATAACGCTGCCTTTGCAAAGCATTGGAAAGAGCAGACAGGGGAAAACCTGACTATCCGTGTTTCGCATGGTGGCTCGGGCAAGCAGGCACGTTCCGTCATTGATGGCGTTAAGGCCGATGTCGTGACGCTCGCATTGGAAAGCGATATTGACGCGATTGTCGAGCATTCTGGCAAGATCGATAAGGATTGGCGCCAGCGCCTGCCGCATAATTCTTCTCCTTACACATCGACCATTGTCTTCCTCGTCCGCAAGGGCAACCCGAAGGGTCTCAAGGATTGGGGTGATTTGGTCAAAGACGGGGTTGAGGTCATCACGCCAAATCCCAAAACCTCAGGTGGTGCACGCTGGAACTACCTTGCCGCATGGGCATGGGCGAACAAGGAATATGGCGGCGATGAAGCCAAGGTGAAGGAATATATCGGCGAACTTTTCCGCCATGTTCCGGTGCTGGATACTGGTGCGCGCGGCTCGACAACAACCTTCGTGCAGCGCCAGTTGGGTGATGTGTTGCTTGCATGGGAAAATGAAGCCTATCTTTCTATCGCAGAATTTGGCGATGATGCATTCGACATCGTCGTGCCGCCGCAATCCATTTTGGCAGAACCGCCCGTTGCGCTGGTTGATAAGAATGCTGATGACAACGGAACCCGTAAGGTTGCGGAAGCCTATCTCGAATATCTTTATTCACCGGAAGGTCAGGCCCTCGCATCCAAACACTTCTACCGTCCATCTGAACCCGATGTCATTCCTGCTGACCAGAGGCGTGAGTTCCCGAAGCTTGATCTGGTAACGATTGACGATCCGATCTTCGGCGGTTGGGCCAAGGCACAGCCTTATCACTTTGGCGATGGCGGAACATTCGACCAGATTTACAAGCCGGCCAAATAAGCGCTCACGGCTGTGATTACTGAGAAAGACCAATAAGAGGGAACAAATAACGATGTCTTCGCACCCTGCACGGGTCAGAGCAGGGTGGCATTTCAGAAAACCGAGCGTTATTCCGGGCTTCGGACTGACGTTCGGTTTTAGTGTCGCCTATTTGACTCTTCTCATTCTCATTCCGCTTGCAGCCCTCGTGCTGCGCTCAACAGATGTGGGCTTTGCCGGTTTCTGGCGGATTATCACCGACGAACGCACCTTAAAAGCACTGGAAACCAGCTTTGGCACGGCTTTCATTGCCGCACTCGTCAATGTGGTTTTCGGTGTCATTCTTGCATGGGTTTTAGTGCGTTATCGTTTTCCGGGGCGCAGATTCATAGATGCGATCGTTGATATTCCCTTTGCGCTTCCCACTGCCGTTGCTGGTATAGCGCTGGCCTCGATCTATGCACCCAATGGCTGGATTGGCAGTCTGCTTGCACCTTTCGATATTCGCATTGCTTTCACGCGTGCCGGCATTGTTGTGGCATTGATTTTCATCGGCCTGCCTTTCGTGGTGCGCACGGTGCAGCCCATCATGGAAGAAATTAGCCGTGAGGTTGAGGAAGCGGCTGCGACCCTCGGCGCATCGCGTTTTCAGACCATCTGGCGAGTGTTGCTGCCGGGGCTGCAACCGGCAATTCTCACTGGCTTCGCGCTGGCTTTTGCGCGTGGCGTTGGCGAATATGGTTCCGTCATCTTTATTGCAGGCAATACGCCCTATGTATCGGAAATCGCTCCGCTGCTCATCGTGATCCGGTTGGAAGAATATGACTATGCCGGTGCAACGGCGCTGGCGACTGTGATGCTTGCACTGTCATTTGCGATGCTGCTGTTCATCAATCTGATCCAGTCGTGGTCAAGAAAGAGATATGGCTATGGCGAATGAAAATGTTTCTCCAATGCGCAGCGCTGTAAGTGAAAGCCTGCCGACGCGTATTATCTTGATCGGTATAGCGCTGATTTTTCTGCTGCTGTTTCTCATTTTGCCGGTGGTGGCTGTATTTGTCGAAGCCTTCCGCAAAGGTACGGGCGAATATCTGGCAGCATTGGCAGAGCCGGACGCATGGGCGGCCATCAGGCTAACATTGCTGGTGGCAGTCATATCGGTGCCAGTTAATCTGGTTTTTGGCATTGCTGCCGCATGGGCGATTGCCAAATATGAGTTCAAGGGCAAGGCGCTGCTGACAACGCTGATTGATCTGCCTTTTTCGATCTCGCCAGTCATTTCGGGTCTAGTTTTCGTGCTGCTTTTTGCAAGCCACGGTTTGCTGGGACCATTGTTGGATCGCCACAATATCCAGATATTGTTTGCGGTTCCGGGCATTGTTTTGGCAACGCTCTTTGTAACGTTCCCCTTTGTGGCGCGTGAGCTTATTCCGCTCATGCAGGAACAGGGAAGTGGCGACGAAGAGGCGGCAATTTCCCTTGGAGCCAATGGCTGGCAGACTTTCCGCTATGTCACGCTTCCCAATATCAAATGGGGCCTTCTTTACGGCGTTCTGCTGTGTAATGCCCGTGCGATGGGCGAATTCGGTGCAGTTTCCGTGGTGTCGGGACATATTCGCGGCTTGACCAACACCATGCCACTACATGTCGAAATCCTCTATAACGAGTATAATTTCGTCGCGGCTTTCGCAGTGGCTTCTTTGCTTGCTTTGCTTGCTATTGTCACTTTGGCGCTCAAGACATTTCTGGAACTGCGTTATGGTGATGAACTGGCTGGCAGTAACGGGCATTAAGCGCATCCCGAAAAGTGTGAAACGGTTTTCGGATAAGATGCGCGTTAAAATAAAAAAACAGGAGCGCCGATCTGATAAGATCAGATCGAAAAGCGCTCTAGAATTAGATTGTCTGAAAGAGAATAAGCCGCCCATGCTTTGGTTTGGCATTCGGCGGTAGGGGAAAGGATCTGGAATGGAAGTTCGTGTCGCCGGTGTGCGTAAAGAGTTTGCTCGCTTTCCGGCATTGCATAATGTGTCGCTGGATATTCGTTCGAGTGAATTGATTGCTTTGCTTGGGCCATCAGGGTCAGGCAAGACAACATTGTTGCGTCTGATTGCCGGACTGGAACGTCCGACAGAAGGTGCAATCTATTTCGGCGATGAGGATGCGTCGCATAAGAGCGTGCAGGAGCGCAATGTCGGCTTCGTATTTCAGCATTATGCGCTGTTTCGCCATATGACGGTTGCCGAGAATATCGGTTTTGGCCTCAAAGTTCGTCCCGGTAGCACACGTCCGGCATCCGCCGAGATCAGACGCCGTGCTCTTGAATTGCTTGATCTGGTGCAGTTGAAGGGCTTGGAAAATCGCTACCCGTCACAGCTGTCGGGCGGTCAGCGCCAGCGCGTCGCACTTGCACGCGCCATGGCGATTGAACCGAAAGTCCTGCTGTTGGACGAGCCTTTCGGCGCACTTGACGCGCAGGTGAGAAAAGAATTGCGCCGCTGGCTGCGCGAAATTCATGATCGCACCGGCCATACGACCGTTTTTGTCACGCATGATCAGGATGAAGCACTGGAATTGGCTGATCGTGTTGTGGTGATGAGCCAGGGCCGGATTGAGCAGATCGGCACCCCGGACGAGGTTTATGACCAGCCTAACTCGCCATTTGTGTATGGCTTCATTGGTGAATCAAGCACCCTTCCTGTGCGGATCGAAGGCGGTGAAATCTGGCTTGCTGATCGCAATATCGGTTTGACTACTGAGGGTGCTGCTGATGGAGAAGCCGAGCTTTTCTTTCGTCCGCATGATGTCGAACTGCTTGATGGCTGTGGTGGCTGCATTGCGGGTACGGTCGTTGCCAGCCGCAGATCGGGCGGCAAACGTCGCGTTGAGCTTGAAATTGGCGGTTCACGTGAGCGCGTCGAGATCGAGATTCCAGCTGAACATCCCGCGTCTGAAAAGAGCCGTATTGCTTTTCGCCCCCGCTATTGGCGGGTTTTTGGAAGTGATCACGCATCGAATACAACTGAAAAAGCGCCAGTTTTGGCTGAAGTTCATTCCTGAATTATACTGACTGCGATAAAATTTATTATGAGACATCCGCATGTGCGGGTGTCTTTTTCAATTAAGACCTAAGCTGCATTTTCGAAATCTATTACTTAGTGGATTGAATTTGACGTTTGAATCCCAACTGCCAAGAATGCTATTTCAAACGTCAAATTCGGAAAATCCACTAGATTCATTAACTTGCTAGTGGCCTTCTTGATTCCGACATTTGCTCGACGCTTGTAACTTAGGGATGCAAATGTCGGAATCAGACCACTAGAGTGGTATTATTCTAATTTTCAGTATGTTAGGCTGACTAAAGCCGCATATTTCATAACGCGAAATTAATGTTGGGAAAGATTTGTGCGTTGCGATTTAAACGGTTTGAATATCAGCACAGCACGTCGTCGCATTTTGGCCAAACGATACCGACATTCAGGGAACCGAATAAGAATACTGTCGTTTTACTGAATTGAACTACATGTAATATCCACCCGCCGCATTCCACTCATTTCCTTCGGAAAGGCTGTTAAGGCACATGCCGGAATTGTCTTCTTCGCCGTCTAATTCGTCCATTACAGATCGTAAGACTTCGGATCAGATTCCGCCCGAACAACCTTCCCCTATACGTGCGCTTTACAAAAGCGAGGATGAGCTGCGTGACCTCGCAGCCTCCGTTGCGCGCGGTGAAGAACTGGCATTGCCTGGTTATCTGTCTATGGATTTCGATCAGCGTCTGTCTGAAAATGGCAAGCTGATCCTGCATGCTTATCGTTCGTCCGATGCGGCTTCTCGCGCAGGCGAAACGATTACGCCGGCTGCGCAATGGCTGCTCGATAATCATTACCAGATTGACAAGACGGTCCAGCAGACCCGCCGCGATCTTCCGCGCAAATTCATTCGGCAATTGCCGCCTTACGCTTCCCACGATGAAAAATTTAAGGACATGCCGCGTATTTTCGCGTTGGCATGGCTCTATGTTGCGCATACAGACAGCAATTTCTCACTGAAATCGCTTACCGCACTCGTGCAGGGCTTCCAGACTGTCGAACCGCTCAAAATCGGTGAATTATGGGCGCTGCCGTCGGCTGTGCGCTATTTTCTGATCGAGAATGCGCGTCGTCTGGCGCTGCGTGTGGATCGTGCGCGCAATATGCGCAATCTCGCCAATACCGCAGCAGACCGCATCGTGGTTGCCACCGATGGCGATGAACTTGACACCGTTCTTGCGCAATATGCGCAGGCTGCACGTGACAGCACTTTTGCAACACATCTTCTTTATCGCCTGCGCAGCGCTTCTACCGATACATCGGCTGCAGCAAGCTGGCTTGAGCGTATTCTTGAGCAGGAAGGCAGCAATCCAGAAGACGCCATCGTTGAAGAACACGCGCGCCAGTCGACCGGCGGCGTCACGATGGGTAACGTCATTACAAGTCTGAAAAGAATTGACGATATTGACTGGGAAACCTGGTTTGAAACCGTCAATGAGGTCGATGCGATCCTGCGCGACCACAGCGATTTCGAACTTTTGGATTTTCGCTCGCGCAACGCCTATCGCGTGACGATCGAAAAGCTCGCGCGCTTTTCAAACATGAGCGAAATCGACATCACCTGGGCCGCTCTCAAGCTTGCCGAAGAAAGCAAGTTGGCTGGATCAGAGGTGAATGGGCAGGAAGGCAGAGGCTCTATTGCCTATTACCTTTCCGGTGAAGGCCGTACAGAGCTTGAAGAAGTCTGCGGATATAAGGCGCCATTCGGTGTCAAAGTCCTGCGCTTTTATCGCAATCTTGGCCTGCTCGGTTTCTTCATCCCGACAGCAATTTTTACGATCCTGATCCTGTTCGGTGTTAATTATTGCATGAGCAGAGCAGGGCTTTCAGCTGACTGGCGCTTGTTGTTCACGCTGCTGGCGCTTTTCCCGGCAATGGACGCGTCCTATTCGTTGTTCAATGCGCTGGTGCCGTGGTTTGTCCAGCCGACACGTCTGATTGGTTTTGAGTATAAGGACGGGCTTCCCGTTGAGGCGCGCACACTGGTCGCTGTGCCAACGCTGATCAACTCGCGTGATTCCATCGACGAGCAAATTCGCAATCTTGAAGTCCATTATCTCACCAATCCGAAGGGCGAGATTTATTTCGCGCTGGTCAGTGACTGGGTCGATGCTCAGCAGGAAATTACCCCTGCGGATATGGAAATCTATGAATATGCGCGTGATGAAGTTGCCAAGCTCAATGAGCATTATACCGGCAACGAACAACCACGCTTCTTCCTGCTGCATCGCCGTCGTCTGTATAATGAGAAGCAGAGCTGCTGGATGGGCTGGGAGCGCAAGCGCGGCAAGCTTCATGAGCTGAACCTGCTTTTGCGCGGCGATCAGGACACGAGCTTTTTCCCACCGGATGAGCGCCTGCCGAAAGACGTCAAATTCGTCATGACGCTGGACGCGGATACGCGGCTTACGCCTGAATCCGTGACCAATCTGGTTGGCAAGCTCAGTCATCCGCTCAATCGCCCTGTCTTTGATGAAAAGACCGGCAAGGTTGTGCGCGGCTATGGCATCTTGCAGCCTCGGGTAACGCCATCGTTGACAACCGGCGATGAAGCCTCGTTTCTGCAGCGCGTATTCTCGGTCAATCGCGGTATTGATCCGTATGTCTTTGCCGTTTCTGATTCCTATCAGGATCTGCTGGGTGAAGGCAGCTTTACCGGTAAAGGCTTGTATGACATCGACGCTTTTGAAACCGCGTTGAAAGGCCGTGTGCCGGAAAACACGCTTTTGAGCCACGATTTGCTGGAGGGCGGTTATGCTCGTGCAGCGCTGGTCAGCGATGTCGAAGTGGTTGAAGATTATCCGACCGGCTATAATGTCGACGTATCGCGTCATCACCGCTGGGCGCGTGGCGACTGGCAACTTCTGCCATGGCTGTTTTCAACAGGCCGCGGTGTCAGTGCTATTACCCGCTGGAAGATGGTCGACAATCTGCGCCGTTCGCTCAACCCGATCCTTTGGTTGATCGCAGCCATCGTCGGCTGGAGCGTGTTGCCAATTGGACCGGCTGCTGTCTGGCAGGGCTTCCTGATCGTCAGCATGTTTGTGGCACCGACTTTCGGTATTGTCACCAACCTCATCCCATCCAACATGGACTATTCGCTGAAGGGGCATGCACAGTCGGTTCTAACCGATATAGCGCTTGGTACGGCCGATGTGGCGCTGCGCACGACTTTTATTGCGCATTCGGCGTTTCTTATGGCCGATGCTATTGCCCGCACGATCTATCGCCTGTTTGTCTCACGCCGCGATCTTCTGGAATGGCGCACAGCGGCACAGGCCAAGTCGTCGCCTGACACGCTTTTGTTCTATTTCCAGCTGATGTGGCCAGCCGTCGTCATTGCAGGTCTTGCGATTTTCATGCCGCTTGCAGCGCAAAGCCATGCGGCAATGATTGCAGCGCCTTTTGCAGTGATCTGGTTTGCGTCACCCCTGATTGCGTGGCTGGTGAGCCGGTCGGCCAAGCCGCAGGATACGCTTGAAGTCTTGTCCTCCGACAAGGCTGCCCTGCGCCGCTATGCGCGGCGGACATGGCGTTATTTTGCCGATTTCACCAATGAGGAAAACAATCATCTTCCGCCTGATAACTTTCAGGAAGACCCGGCACCGATTGTTGCGCAGCGCACCTCGCCAACCAATATCGGTGTCTACCTTCTCTCGGTCATTGCGGCGCGTGATTTTGGCTGGATTGGCTTTGGCGAAACGCTTAACCGCGTCGAAGCCACCGTCAACACGCTTGAGAAGATGGAGAAATATCAGGGCCATCTTTACAACTGGTATGAAACCAATACGCTGACGCCGATGCGTCCTCTCTATGTATCTGCGGTGGATAGCGGCAATCTTGCCGGCCATCTCGTCACTCTCTCATCGGGTTTGGAAGAATGGGCAGAAGCGCCATCGGTATATCTTCAGGCTGATCTCGACGGCATTATCGATGTTAATGATGTGCTTGATGAAACGATTGCACGTATTCCCGATGATCGCCGGATTTTGCGCCCTCTGCGTCGTCGCCTGGAAGAACGGATCGCCAATTTCCGCCGTGCCGTACGCACCATTAAGGATGAGCCGGAAACAGCTTCGTTCCGCACCATCAATCTGTCACTGTTTGCGACCGATATTGTGCGTTTGATGGAAGAACTCGACAGCGAGATCGAAACACCTGCAAGTGCGGAAGCGCGTGAGTGGGCCTATATTCTCGTTGAAACTTGCAAAGCGCATACCGACGATTCCGTTGGCGAACACAACACCGATGAATTGCGTGAACGTCTGCGCGATCTTGCCAGTCGTTCGCGTCAGCTTGCTTTCGATATGCAATTCGGCTTCCTTGAACGCAAAGAGCGTCGTTTGTTGTCGATCGGCTTCCGTGTGCAGGAAAACGAACTCGACGAAAGCTGCTACGATCTTCTGGCGTCAGAAGCCCGTCTTGCGAGCCTGTTTGCTATCGCCAAGGGCGACGTGCCGGTTGAACATTGGTTCAAGCTTGGCCGTCTTCTGGTGCCGGTCGGCTGGAAGGGCGCTCTGCTCTCCTGGTCAGGTTCAATGTTTGAATATCTGATGCCGCCGCTGGTCATGTCCGAACCGTTGGGTTCACTGCTTGACCAGACTAACAAGCTCATTGTGCAGCGCCAGATCGATTATGCGACCTCGCGCGGCCTGCCATGGGGTATTTCGGAAGCAGCATTTAATGCGCGTGATGCGCATATGAACTACCAGTATTCCAACTTCGGTGTACCAAATCTTGGCCTTCAGCGCGGCCTGTCGCGTAATGCGGTTATCGCCCCTTATGCCAGCCTGCTCGCATCGCAATATCAGCCAGCGGCAGCGGTTGCCAACCTGAAGCGTCTCGAAAAACTCGGTGCGCTTGGTCGCTATGGTTTTCACGATTCGGTGGATTTCACCCCGTCGCGTGTTCGCGAAGGTGAAACCTATGCTGTTGTGAAAAACTATTATGCGCATCACCATGGTATGTCGATCATTGCGGTCAACAACGTGATCTTCGAAGGGCGCATGCGCGAGCGCTTCCATTCCGACCCGGTGATTGAAGCAGCAGAACTTCTGTTGCAGGAAAAAGCCCCGCGCGAAATTCCAATGATCTACGCCAAAACGGAAAATCCGATGCGTGTGGATTCGGGCGGTTTCGACGATGCGCCAATGCGTATTGTGGATGTGCCGTTTAAGGCACCGCGTACAACGCATATGATGTCAAATGGCCAATATGCACTGATGGTGACGGCCAATGGTTCCGGTTATAGCCGCTGGCACAATTGGGACATTACGCGTTTCCACGCTGATGCATCGGAAGACTTGCAGGGCACGTTCTTGTTCCTGCGCGACATGGAAAACGGCTATTCGTGGTCGGCAACCGGAGAGCCTATACGCAACCCGGACGAAGAGACCAAGACTGTTTTCACCGAAGACAAGGCGGAATTCTACAAGACCGCAGGCGACATCAAGACGGTTATGGAAGTGATTGTGTCGTCAGAATCCGATGGTGAAGGTCGCAGGCTCGACATTATCAACACCTCTTCGCGTGATCGCATGATCGAGGTCACGTCCTATGCCGAACTGGTGCTGACCGACAGTGCCAGCGATGCAGCGCATCCGGCCTTTGCCAAGATGTTTGTTGAAACCGAAATTTCTGACAATGGTTCGACCATCTATGCCAAGCGCCGCAAGCGTGCGCCTTCGGACCCTGATATTCACGTCGCGCACTTCGTGACTGATTTGTCGGGTTCAATCCGTGAAACGGAAGTTGAAACGGATCGTCGTGCCTTTATCGGTCGGGGCCGTTCGCTGCGTGATGCGAGCGCCTTTGATGAAGGTGCAAAGTTTACCGGCAGCCAGGGCTGTGTGCTTGACCCAATTGCATCGGTACGCACACGTGTCCGCGTTCCGGCTCATAAGAAGGTAAGCCTTGTTTTCTGGACCTTTGCCGGTGGAAGCCGCGATGCAGTTGAACATGCGGTTGCAACGCACCGTCATCCAGAAACTTTTGCGCGTGAATACTCGCTGTCATGGACAAGTTCGCAGGTGCAGCTCTACCATATCGGTATCAAGCCTGCGGAAGCTGCAGACTATCAGAAGGTTGCAGCCTATCTGCTGTACCCGGAACGCAATCTGCGTCAGCCGCCCGAAACCATTGCAAGCGGTCTAGGTAAACAGTCCAACCTCTGGCCGATGTCTATTTCAGGTGATTATCCGATCTTCGCACTTCGCATAGACAATGAGGTTGATCTCGATGTGCTGCGCGGTGTGCTGCGTGCGCAGGAATATTGGCGCAGCAAGGGCCTGATCGTAGATGTGGTTTCTGTCAACGAACGCGCGTTTTCCTATGCCCAGGATACACAACGCGCCATCGACTGGATTGTGGAAGGCTTCCGCGCACGCGGTGGAGGACAGCCACATATTTTCGCGGTTCGTCGGGATCAGATGAGCGAAGAAAGCTATAATACGCTTCTCGCTTCGGCCCGTATCGTTATGCATGCGCAGAACGGTTCGCTTGCCGAACAGTTGCGTCGCAGCGAAGAACTCACGGTCGATCTGGCCGCTCGCAGTGACGCCAAAACACCCGGCACTGCCCAGCAGGGTTTGGGTGCTGCGGGACTGGGGCCTTTGTCGATTGAACGCGGCTCGGAAGAGCGTCGTTTGGTTGTCAAGCCAAAGCCTGTCACAGTTCCGGCTCCCTCGGGCGATGATTTGCAGTTTTGGAATGGTTACGGTGGCTTTGCTGACGATGGCAGCTATGTTGTACGCATCAACAACCGCACCACCACGCCGCATCCGTGGATCAACGTGATCGCCAATCCGAATTTCGGTTTCCACGTCTCTGCGGAAGGCTCGGCCTTCACTTGGGCGGGCAACAGTCGCGACTACCAGCTCACCCCCTGGGCGAATGATCCGGTCACCAACCGTCCGGGCGAAGCAATCTATATTCTCGACCGCGAAACCGGACGCAGTTTTTCCCCAACAGCAAGCGTGTTACGTGACGAGGCCGTGACTTATGAAGCGCGGCACAGCCATGGCTACAGCAGTTTTGCTGCGCAGCATGGTGAACTTGCGTTGGAACTGACCCACATCGTTGATGCTGAAAAGCCTGTCCGCCTTTCACGTCTGACGATCACCAATAAAGGCCGTTCGAAACGCAAGCTGCGGGCTTATGGCTATGTAGAATGGGTGCTTGGCAACGAGCGTTCCAAGAATGTGCCGTTCATCGTGCCTTCGCAGGATGAAAAGCTCGGCGCACTTTTTGCAGGCAATCCGTATCACCCGGACAAGTCGGGGCAGGTGGCCTTCTTTGCAGCCAGTGAAAAGCCGCAATCCGTTACTGCCGACCGTGGCGAATTCATTGGCACGACCGGATCGGTCGACAGGCCAGAAATCGTGCTTGCCGGCAAGCCACTTTCAAACACCGTTGAAGCCGGACGTGATCCCTGTGCAGCGCTTGCCATTGATGTTGAAGTTGGTCCGGGTGAAAGCCGTGAGATCGTCTTCCTGCTCGGCAATGCCGCTGATCGGGCGCAGGCTAAGGCGCTTGTCGAAGACAGCCGCACGGCATCCTTCGAAGAAAAGCTCACAGCCGCGCGCAAGCATTGGGAAGGTCTTTTCAGCCGTGTGCAGGTGAAGACACCTGATCCCGCTTTCGATCTTCTGGTCAATGGCTGGCTGCCTTATCAGGCAATTGCCTGTCGTATCTGGGCGCGTGTTGCCTTCTATCAGGCCAGTGGTGCTTTTGGTTTCCGCGATCAGTTGCAGGATACGCTCTCGCTGCTGCTCGTTGATTCTTCGCTCGCACGTGCACAGATACTCAATGCTGCCTCGCGCCAGTTCCCTGAAGGTGATGTTCAGCATTGGTGGTTGCCTGCAACCGGCGCTGGTGTTCGTACGCTGATCTCAGACGATGTGGTCTGGCTCGGCTATGGTACGTCGCTTTATGTGGAAACGACGGGCGATCATGCGATCCTTGATGAAAAGCTGGCATTCCTTGAGGGACGCCAGCTGGAAGAAGGCGAACATGATGCCTTCTTCGAACCGGCAATCTCCGAGCAAAAGGTGAGCCTCTATGAGCATTGCGCGCTGGCGCTTGATCTAGCGATTAAGCGTACCGGCAAGCATGGTCTGCCTTTGATGCTCGGCGGCGACTGGAACGACGGCATGAACCTCGTCGGCGTGAAGGGTGAGGGCGAAAGTGTGTGGCTTGGCTGGTTCCTTGCTTACACATTGCGTCAGTTCATTCCGATTGCTCAATCTCGCAAGGATTCCCGCGCAAACGCCTGGGCCACACATCTTGAAAGCCTGACCAAAGCGCTTGATCGCGATGGCTGGGATGGTGAATGGTATCGTCGTGGTTTCTACGATAATGGCTCGCCGCTTGGCTCAAAAGACAGCGACGAATGCCAGATCGATGCCATTGCGCAGTCATGGAGTGTGTTGTCGGGCGTTGCCGATCCAAAGCGGTCGGAGCAGGCAATGGCTTCGCTCGAAAAGCACCTGCTTGATGATCAGGGTGAATTGCTTCGTTTATTCACACCGCCTTTCGACAAGACGGCGCAGGAACCGGGTTACATCAAGGGTTATCCGCCAGGCGTTCGTGAAAACGGCGGTCAATATACCCATGGTGCAACATGGGCCATTCTGGCGCTCGCCCGCATGGGCAAGAATGCAGAAGCATGGAAGCTGTTCTCGCTGATCAGCCCGGTTAATCATGGCCGCAACCCGGACACTTACCGTGTTGAGCCTTACGTGATTGCCGCCGACATCTATTCGGTTGAGCCGCGTCGCGGACAGGGCGGCTGGACCTGGTATACGGGCTCAGCCGGCTGGTTTTATCGCGTGGCGACTGAGGGCATTCTTGGTGTTACCAAGCGTGGCAACCGTCTTCATCTTGATCCGGCCTTGCCACCGGAATGGGACGGCTATGAAGCTGATCTGCGCTTTGGCGATGCGCTCTATCACATCAAGGTAGTAGCGGGTGCAAAAGCGAAAGCAATCAAGTTGGATGGTCGTAAAATCACCAAGCCTGATGAAGGGGTTGAGATTAAGCTCGATGGTGAACATGAGATCATTGTAGAGCTTCCCAAATCTGAATGAACCATTTAAAAAGGCGGGTGAAAATCCGCCTTTCTTTTTTGCTGCCAGGCATTTGGTGTGGTTTAGCATATTCTTGTGGAATGGAGGCCGTCATGGCCAAAACCGATATTGCACGGCGCGTCTTTAACCACGCATGGAAGCTCGATCCGATTGTCCGCAGCCTTCTGGATACAGATTTCTATAAGCTTTTGATGTTGCAGATGATTTGGGGACTTTACCCCAAGGTGGATGCGACCTTTGCGCTGATCAACCGCACGACGACCGTGCGCCTTGCTGATGAAATTGATGAAGGTGAGTTGCGCGCGCAGCTCGATCATGCGCGCACGCTGCGTTTCACCAAGAAAGAGATGATCTGGCTGGCGGGTAACAGTTTTTATGGCCGTAAGCAGATTTTTCAGCCGGAATTTCTTAACTGGCTTCCTGATTTCCAACTCCCCGAATATGAGTTGCGCCGCGTTGATGGCCAATATGAGCTGCATTTTCATGGACCTTGGTCGCACACGACCATGTGGGAAATCCCGGCACTGGCCATCATCAATGAACTTCGCTCGCGTGCTGCGATGAAGAACCTCGGACCATTCTCGCTTGATGTGCTTTATGCGCGTGCGAAAGCCAAGATGTGGAGCAAGGTCGAGCGGCTGCGTGACTTGCCGGACCTCAAGATTTCAGATTTCGGCACACGTCGCCGTCATTCGTTTCTGTGGCAGCGCTGGTGTGTGGAAGCGCTGAAAGAAGGCATCGGCAGCGCATTCACGGGCACCAGCAATGTGCTGTTGGCGATGGATAATGATCTGGAAGCGCTGGGCACCAATGCGCATGAATTGCCGATGGTGCTGGCGGCCCTTGCAAATACGGATGATGAACTGCGTACCGCGCCCTACCGCGTTTTGCAGGACTGGAACCGTTATTATGGCGGCAATCTGCTGATTGTTCTGCCCGACGCATTTGGCACGGCAGCGTTCCTGCGCAATGCACCCGACTGGGTGGCCGACTGGACAGGCTTCCGTCCTGACAGCGCGCCGCCGATTGAAGGCGGCGAACGCATTATCGAATGGTGGAAATCACGCGGCAAAGACCCGCGCGAAAAACTGCTGATTTTCTCCGATGCGCTCGATGTCGATACGATCGAGGAAACCTATCGCCATTTTGAAGGCCGTGTTCGCATGAGTTTTGGTTGGGGAACGAACCTTACCAATGATTTTGCCGGGTGTGCGCCGACGACCATTCACGGCCTCAAGGCCATATCGCTGGTTTGCAAGGTGATTGATGCCAATGGCCGTCCGGCGGTCAAACTTTCCGACAATCCGCAGAAGGCGACCGGTGATCCGAAGGAAGTCGAACGCTATCTGAAGTTTTTTGGTAATGAAGAGCGCGTGGAGCAGCTCGTCAGAGTTTGACGAGTTGCGCGAAAGCATTTCCAGCAAAAGTGCGAAGCGGTTTTGCGTCTGATAATGCGTAAACTAAATAAATAGATAGAGCGGTTCCGACATTACCCTTTAACGGGACCGCTCTATCGAAATTATTCTATCAACCGAGCAGTGCCGGAAAGGCGAATAGATTCGCCGCGCACATGGCCGATTTCGGCGCGAAGATGCGATGGGACACCCATATCTTCGCCCTGAAACACTTCGATAGACCCGCCATGCGGCCAGCCAAGATCACGCAGATAGGCCGCAAAGGCCACAGTCGATGCACCGGTTGCCGGATCTTCATACACCCCGCCTGAGGCAAAGGGATTGCGGCTGTGAAAGCGCTGTGGCGTTTCTGAATGCACCAGGAGGATCGTTGTCCAGCCCTGCCGTTTCATCAA
>Ga0308165_1002111_pt1 | contig 25014 bp, 23 predicted proteins | sample PhyWR2_FD_201032 | JGI IMG/M metagenome (GOLD analysis project Ga0308165, IMG submission 201032) | Phyllosphere microbial communities from UC Gill Tract Community Farm, Albany, California, United States - DLSLW.R2 | ecosystem: Host-associated > Plants > Phyllosphere > Unclassified | place: USA... | reverse complement strand
GGTGGCGGTGGCGGCAATGCGGTCGAGCACATGATCGCCAACAGCGTGCAAGGTGTCGAATTCATTTCGGCCAACACCGATGCGCAAGCGCTGGAGCGTTGCCATGCCCACCGCGTGATCCAGCTGGGTGAAACCGGCCTGGGCGCGGGCAGCAAGCCTGAGAACGGCCGCGAGGCTGCCGAATCCGCGATCGAAGACATCCGCGCTGCGATCGTGGGCTCGCACATGCTGTTCATCACTGCCGGCATGGGTGGCGGCACCGGCACCGGCGCTGCGCCGGTGATCGCTCGCGTGGCCAAGGAGATGGGCATCCTGACCGTGGGCGTGGTGACCAAGCCTTTCGAATGGGAAGGCAAGCGCCGCATGTCCAATGCCGATGGCGGCCTGAGCGAGCTCGAGGCCAATGTCGACTCGCTGATCGTGGTGCTCAACGAAAAGCTGCTCGATGTGCTGGGTGATGACATCACCCAGGACCAGGCCTTTGCGCATGCCAACGATGTGCTGAAGAACGCCGTGGGCGGCATCTCCGAGATCATCAACGATCACGGCTACATCAACGTCGACTTTGCCGACGTGAAGACCGTGATGAGCGAGCCCGGCAAGGCGATGATGGGTACGGCAACGGCCAGCGGCCCGGACCGTGCACGCATTGCTGCGGAACAAGCCGTTGCCTGCCCGCTGCTGGAAGGCATCGATCTGTCGGGTGCCAAGGGCATCCTGGTGCTGGTGACCGCAACCAAGGGCAGCCTGAAGCTGGCCGAATCGCGCCAGGCGATGAGCACCATCAATGCCTACGCCTCGCCAGAGTCGCACGTGATCTTCGGTGCGGCTTACGACGAGACGCTGGGCGACGAGATCCGCGTGACTGTGCTGGCCACTGGCCTGTCGCGTCCTGTGGCCAAGCGCCAGCCGATCTCGGTGATCCAGGGCAGCGCGGGTCTGCGTACCGGTACCGACGATATCGCCTACACGCCCCAGTCGGTCAACAGCCCCGTCTCGGGCCTGGGTGTGCAAAATGCCGTGCCGATGGGCAATGCCTTTGCCAACGACTTTGCCGACAAGAAGACCCCATCGGTCTGGCGCACGGGCCGCAATGCGGCTTCGGCCCGCGTCGATGCGATGTCGTCGAGCGGCATGGAAGACCTGGAGATCCCTGCCTTCCTGCGCAAGCAGGCGGATTGATCGCCTTGCAGGGCTTTTGCAAAAGCCGGTCCAGACCTTGAGATGGACCGGCTTTGAATACGACGCGCTGAAACCTTTCGGGGGTTCAGCGCGTTGTTATTTAAAACCGGTTTAAAGTCTTCTCGCGCCGCGACAGTGTTTGAACAGGTTCTTATAGGGCTGCGTGGTTGTTCGCTGTCCGCCGCCTGCCGTGGCAGTTACTGCATGGGCGGCTTTGTGCACAGATTGGCCGACAAGGCAAGTGTTTGTCCTACAAGGCTTGCGCTATCTGGGTGATTGGCATATTTACGCGTCCCGAGTGGACGTACGGCGTAAAATCAACAAGTTATGCTCCAGCAACGAACCATCAAGTCTTTAACCCGTGCCGTCGGCGTGGGCCTGCACAGCGGCCAGCGGGTCGAGCTCACCCTGCGCCCTGCCCAGCCCAATACGGGCATTGTGTTTCGCCGGGTCGACCTGCCCGAGCCGGTGGATATCCCGGTCAACGCCGAAGCGGTGGTGGACACCCGTATGGCTTCGACCCTGGGCAAGGGCGATGTGCGCATCCATACGGTCGAGCATGTGATGTCGGCCTGCGCCGGCCTGGGCATCGACAACCTCTATATCGACGTGACGGCCGAGGAGATCCCGATTCTCGACGGCTCGTCCGCCTCCTTTGTGTTTTTGCTGCAGAGCGCTGGCATTGAGCTGCAGAATGCGCCCAAGCGCTTTTTGCGGCTGACCAAGCCGGTCGAGATCCGCCAGGGCGAGGGCGCTGCCGAAAAGTGGGCGCGCCTGGACCCCTACCATGGCTACAAGCTGCGCTTCGAGATCGATTTCTCGCACCCCGCAGTGGATTCCACCGGCCAGACCTATGAGTTCGACCTGGGCATCGGCAACTACAGCCGCGATATCGCCCGGGCCCGCACCTTCGGTTTTACCAAGGATGTGGAGATGCTGCGTTCCAACGGTCTGGCGCTGGGCGGTGGCCTGGACAATGCCATCGTGATGGACGATTACAAGGTGCTCAACAGCGACGGCTTGCGCTATGACGACGAGTTCGTCAAACACAAGATCCTCGATGCCATTGGTGATCTGTACATCGTGGGCTATCCCTTGCTGGCCGCCTACAGCGCGTTCCGCTCGGGCCATGGCCTCAACAACCTGCTGCTGCGCGAGCTGATGCAGCGCCAGGATGCCTGGGACATCGTCACCTTCGACCATGTGCGTGAAGCCCCGCAGGGCTTCGCGCAATCTGCGCTGGCCTGGTAAGGCGGCTGGCACCGATGCTGCTGTTCCGCTGGGTCTTCATGCTGCTGGTGCTGCTGGCGGCCCTCAGCTTTTGCTTTTACCTGGGCACGGGCCAGCGCCGCTACCGGCAGTGGTCGCTGCTGCTGATCAAATGGACCGTCGTCGCGGGCTTGGCCTTCTTTGCTGTGCTCTTTGTGGGCCGCATGGTCTGAGGCCGCAGGCCGTTTTTTGCAGGTGCGTGGCAGGTAAAGTGCGGTAAACCCCGGGCGGCTGCAGGCGCGTGCAGCCCCGCCCCAGCCGTCTGCCCATGCGGTTTTCCCCATCCCCCCCAACTTTACAAAGGGCGCCGGCGGTGCCCGTACGCCCTCGGCGGGTAAACGGTGGCGCGCTGAAGGGCGTTAAACCTCCATGGGGGCACCTTGCCGCTCGCACCAGCCACTGCTGGTTCACCTGAAAGGATTCCGTCATGATCAACCACCAAAGCCGTTTCAGCCGCCTGGCGGGCCTGGGCAGCCTGGCCCTGGCATTGGCCGGTGCGCTGGCCTTCAGTGCGCCCGTACAGGCCCAGCCTGATGGCCGCCATGGTGACCGCCATTACCAGCGCGATGACCGCCGTGGCCACGGCGATCACCGCCGCTGGGAGCGCGAACGGGAGCGGGACCGCCGCTACCATGAGCAGCGCCGGGACTACCGCCATGACCACCGTCCGCCTCCCCGCGTCGTGGTCGTTCCAGACCGTGGCCGTGGCGTAGGTCCGCGCAACGACTGGTACCGCGGCGGCTATGTGCCAGCTCCATACAGAGGCTACAGCTATGTCGTCGGTGACTGGCGCGGCCACCGCCTCAGTGCACCACCCCGTGGCTACCAATGGATCCAGTATGGCGGTGACTACCTGCTGATCGCCATTGGCACCGGGTTGATCGCCAATATTGTCATCAATGGTTATTGAGGCGCTGCGAAGTCGCGATAATTGAGGGTTTGCATGGCGCCATCAACGAACCTTTAGAGGGCGCCTTACTCCAAAGCTTACTTTGGTGGTTGCACCTTATGCCGAGCGCTGCTTCACGGAGCGCACGGATCCACGCATAAGGAGCCTGTAGCCGGCCAGACCTGTGCACGCTAGCGATGCACAGGTTTTTTTTTTGCCCGCGCGCTGCGGGCGGTGAGGGTTGCCGGGCCGCTCTGGCTGGGGCCGTCTCCGCTAGTAGCTGCGCCCGGCCTTGTACATCGCGTGCTGGCGGCGCTGCAGGGGGCTGGCCTCGGCCACGCGCGCCATCGCCAGACCGGCATGGGCGTGGGTAATCGCCAGGCCCAGCGCATCGGCCGCATCGGTGCCGGGCAGGCCCGGCAGCTGCAGCAGGCGGCGCACCATCTCCTGGATCTGGTTCTTCGCGGCTCGGCCATGGCCGACCACGGCCTTTTTCATCTGCAGCGCCGTGTACTCGGCAACCGGCAGGTTTTGCGACACCAGCGCCGTCAGCGCGCAGCCCCGGGCCTGGCCCAGCAGCAGGGTCGATTGGGGATTGACATTGACGAACACGATTTCCACCGAGGCCATGTCCGGCTGGTAGCGCTGGCTGACTTCGCAGATACCGTCAAAGATCATCTTCAAGCGGCCGGGCAGGTCGCCCAGGTTCAGCGTGGTGGTGCGGATGGTGCCGCTGGCCACATAGGACAGGCGCTGGCCATCGACGTCGATGACGCCAAAGCCGGTGGTCTGCAGGCCAGGATCGATACCGAGGATTCTCATGCGGTTCAAAAGGGGTAGCGAAGGTGTCGCCGGTCAGGGGAGCTCAGCATAGCGCATGCGTGCAGCAATGGTGGCGGTGCGGTGGTTCAGGTAGGCGGAGTTGGGGTTCTTGTCCGCGCCCTTGGGGTTGGGCAGCATGACGGCCAGGCGCGCTGCCTCGTAAGCATTCAACTGGGCGGCCGATTTGCCAAAGTAGCGCTGCGCAGCGGCCTCGGCGCCAAAGATGCCATCGCCCCATTCGGCATGGTTCAGGTACAGCTCCAGAATGCGCTGCTTGGTCAGCAGGAACTCCAGGCTGTAGGTCAGCAGCAGCTCCTGGCCTTTGCGCAGCAGGCTGCGCTCGGACGACAGCAGCAGGTTCTTGGCCAGCTGTTGGGTGATGGTGGAGCCGCCCATGATCTTGACCGGCGGGCCCGCTTGCACCGAGCTCGGGTCAAAAGCCTCACCGCGCCGCTCAGCCTGGGCCTGGGCGCGTGCCACCGCTTTTTCCTGGCGCTGCTCGGCGCGTTCCATGGCCTTGGCATTGCGCGCGCGGGCCTTTTCAATCGCATCCCAGAGCACGCCGTCGTGGTTGACAAAGTCGTCGTCCTCGGACGCGATCACGGCGCGCTGCAGGTTTTGCGATATCTGCGTCAAAGGCCGCCATTGCTGGCGCCAGTGCAGCTGCCCGTCCTGGCGCAGCTGGCGCCAGGCTTCGCTGCGCTCGAAGGCGGTGGAGGCCGGATCCACGCTGGCCATCACCGCGATGCGTGCGATGAAGAACAGCTGCAGCGCGATGCCCAGCAGCAGCGCCCATCCGATCCAGCGCGCAATCGCTTTCATGGATGGGGCCTGCCGGGAAGAAAGTGGGTGGGCATCGGCGCTTGCGCTCAGTGGGCGTCCAGTTCGCTGCGCAGCTGCGCCAGCACGGGCTGCGACGGAGGGCGCACGCCGCGCCACAGCGCAAAGGCCTCGGCCGCCTGCTCGACCAGCATGCCCAGGCCATCGCAGCCCTGGGCACCGTGTTGCGCGGCCCATTGCAAAAAGGGCTGGGCAGCGGGGCCGTACATCATGTCGTAGGCCAGCGCGCCGGGGCGCAGCACATGGCCAGCCACCGGAATGGCCGCGCCCTGCAGGCTGCTGGCAGTGGCGTTGATCACCACATCGAAGTGGCCTTCGAGGGCGCCGGCTTCCAGCGCCAGCAACTGGGTGGTCGAGCCCTCGATCAGGTCGGCATGCTGGGCCACCAGATCCCGGGCCTTGGCATGGGTGCGGTTGCAGACCACGAGCAGCGCCGGTGCCTGGGCGATCAGCGGTGCCAGCGCACCGGCAGCGGCGCCGCCGGCACCCAGCAGCAGCACGCGCTGGCGGGCCAGTGCCACACCCGCATTGCGCACGATGTCGGCCACCAGGCCCAGGCCATCGGTGTTGTCCGCATGGACGCGGCCATCGGCGCCGACCACCAGGGTGTTGGCTGCGCCCGCGCGGCGCACCCGGTCGCTGCGGCTGTCGGCCAGGCGTGCTGCGTCCAGCTTGAAGGGCACGGTCACATTCATGCCGCGGGTGCCTGTTTGCACCAGCTGGCGCAGCGCCGCGTCAAATCCGTCCAGCGCCACCAGCTCGGCCTCATAGACCAGCGCCTGGTCGGTCAGCTGTGCAAACAGCGTGTGGATGCGGGGGGAACGGCTGTGGGCAATCGGGTTGCCCATCACGCAATAGCGGTCTGGAAGGGGCATGGTGGTAGGGGCCTGGGCCATGGCGGCTGCGCATTGAGGACGCTGGCCGCGCATCGCATAAAAAGGGCATGCGCTTGGGGATACCGTGGCGACCTGTCGACGCCTGTCAAGATGCCGCTCAAGCGCCTGCCACTTTACTGCAAATTGGCCGTTTCCAATGTCTGCTCGCGGGTGAAGCGGAATTTGGAGACCACGGCAATCTGGTCGGCCTTGGCGCGCAGCGCGGGCCCGAAGTGGCCAAAAGGCCCGCTGCTGACGGCAATGGCCTCGGCCCGGCGGTCCAGCTGCTGGTTGCCCGAGCTTTTGTAGACCTCGGTGCCCAGCACGCGGCCGTCATGGTTGACGGTCATGATCATCACCAGCTCGCCATAAAGCTTGCGGCCACCGGCTTCGGGGAAATTGCTGGTACCCCGGTCCTCGACCTTGCGGCGCAGCTGGTCGTAGTAGATGGCAAACACCTCTTCGCGCGTGGCGGGACTGATGTAGCGCTTCTTGGGGCGGGCGTTTTCTTCGTGGATGCGCTTTTCGATCTCGGCCAGCATCTTGAGCAGCTGCTTGTGCTTTTCTTCCTGCTCGATGTCGGCCTGCGTTGCGCTGGCCTTGCGCGTATCGGGCGGCTGGTACTGGGCCAGCTGGTTGCGCAGGTCGGCGAGCAGCTGCATCTGCTGCGCCTGCATCGCATCGAGCTGGCGCTGGCGCTCTTCAAAGTCATCCCCCATGTTGGTGATGGCCGAGTAGGGCATGGGGCTGGTGGCGCGCTCCTGGCTATTGGCCGATTCGCCGCCGCCGGCCAGGTTGGCCTGGGCGACGGCCTGGGCCTTGTCAGGAGGCGCGTCGTTGGACTTGGCGTTGACCAGAATCACTTCGAGCGGGGTGTCCTCGAACACCCGGTCAAAGGCCTGGGGGTCGACAAAGCGGATGCTCAGGATGGCAGCGTGCACCAGCACAGACACGGCCAGCGCCAGTTGCAGCGTGGACAGCGATCGAAGAAATGGCAAAAACTTCACGGTTCCGGGTTAATCGGTTTTTGTGGTCGCCGCGTCCTCACCGTCGCTCATGTCCACCGCGATTGCGATGGGCCCAGCCACAGCCTCCTCCTCGTCTTCTGGCGACTCTGTCTCGGCCTGGTTGGCCTGTTCGTCGTCCAGTCTCTCCAGCACCGTTCCTGTCACATCCAGCGTGATCTCGTCGATCTCGCCGAGCTTGACCCGGACCTGGGCACCACGCGGCAGACTCTGCGCACCCAGCACCGGAAACACCAATGGTAGTTCATCTGCGCGCACCAGCATGCTGCCCGCCGGGCCTTCCTTCATAACTGTTGCGGTGAGGTCACTGATGTGGTTCTGGGTCAGGTACTTCAGGGTCCAGTAGCGCTCCATACCGGCCTGGTAGCCGTTGTAGGCACTGTAGGCGGCGTCAAAGCCGCTGATGATCGAGAACAGTTCCGCATCCTTGGGCTTGAACGGTGCAACCAGGGCAGCGGTGGCGCCGTGGCGGGCACAGGCGATGATTTGCCACTGGTTGACCAGGTCGGTGTAGCGGCGCAGCGGCGAGGTGGCCCAGACATAGCTCTTGACGCCAATGCCCGCGTGCGGCAGCGCCTTGGTGGACATGCGAACCTTGATGCCCGGTGCCAGACTGGCCTGGCTGCGGTAGATACCGGGCACACCATAGTCGGCCAGCAACTGGCCCCAGCTGCTGTTGGCGACGATGGCTGCTTCCGCCACGATCAAATCGAGCGGTGCGCCGCGCTTGCGCACGGAGATCTGCACGGTCTCGGTGCCGTCGGGCACCTGGTCGCCATGGCCTTGCAGGCGGAAGTTGTAGTCGGGGCGGTTGAAGTTCTCGGGCTTGCCGCGCACCTCTTCGCGGCCCGCCTTGAGGTGGCGCGATAGGCGGTAGAGAAAGCTCAGCTCGGCGCGCTTGTCCAGCAGGGACTGGGGCGTGTCTTCGACCTGCAGCGCCGGATCGGTCAGCCAGGCTTCGGTGGCGATATGGTCGAGCTTGTCGTAGCGGAAGTTGGTGACGACGGGCACGCGCTCCAGGCGAGTTTCCTTGTTCAGCACTTCCAGCGTTGCTTCGTCATAGGTGACGTAGAGCGACACTGCCGGGTTGGCGCGGCCTTCATCCAGCGTGTAGATCTGCACCACTTCGTCGGGCAGCATCGTGACCTTGTAGCCCGGCATGTAGACGGTGGAGTAGCGGCTGCGGCCCAGGTGGTCGAGCGCCGAGCCGGGCTCGATCGCCAGACCAGGCGCGGCAATGTGTACGCCTACGATCACCTGGCCAGAGCCCAGGCCCTGTACCGACAGCGCATCGTCGATTTCGGTCGTGGCCGAATCGTCGATGGAGTAGGCCTCCACCGTGGCCAGCGGCAAATCGGCCGGTGGCAGCGGCGCCGTGACCGCGGGAAAGCCCGTGCCCTTGGGAAAGTTGTCAAACAGGAAGCGCTGCCAGTGGAACTGGTAGGACGAATCGATGGCGCCGGCCTTTTGCAGCAGCGCCAGCGGTGCCAGCTGCGCCTTGCGGCTGGCCTCGACGACCGCCTTGTACTCCGGCGCGTTCTTGTCGGGGCGGAACAGAATCTTGTAGAGCTGCTGCTGCACCGGGCCCGGGCACTGGCCATTGACAAGCTCGACCGCCCAGGCGTCGATCTGCGCCTGGAGCTGGGCCTTTTTCTCGATCGCGGCCAGCGCTTGCTGCACGATCTCGGCCGGCGCCTTCTTGAAGCGGCCCTTGCCCGCGCGGCGGAAGTAGTGCGGTGCCTCGAACAGTTTGAAGAGGGCGGCCACCTGTTCGGTGATCGAGGCGTTCTCGGAGAAGTAGTCGCGTGCCAGGTCGGCAAAGCCAAACTCCTGCTCGGGCGCAAACTCCCAGGCGAGCTGGGGGTCGATGTCGTCCGACAGGGTTTGCGCCTGTGCGATCAGCTCGGCAGGCGTGGGCTTGTCAAATTTGAGAAGCAGGTTCGCGGCCTTGACCTTGACCCGTTTGCCGGAGTCCAGTTCAATTTGTGCAGAGCTTTCAGCTTCGGAGAGGATACGGCCGGCCAGAAATTTGCCAGCGTCGTCGAACAGTGCATACATAGCCGCGCATTTTCCCATGCGGGATGGTCCCGGGGCGCGGCCGCAGGTTTTTTTGCGTGGGGGTTCTGGCCGGCCCCCTGCGGGCGGGCCAGCCGGCGCGGGTTTTACCAGCCCAGGAACTTGTCGATCTGCGGCAGGTAGCTCTCAAAGTTGGACAGCGCGTGGTCGCTGCCCTCGTCCAGCAGCAGCTGTGCGGCAGGGTAGCGCGCCACCATGTCCTGCCAGTGCAGCACCTCGTCACCCATCGCAGCGATCAGCAGCTGGGCAGCAGCCGGGGGCTGGCCGCCGACATTCAGCGCCTGCAGCTCGTCCAGGTATTCCGGACGGAAGAAGAAAGATTCCTCGGGCTTGTGCCAGGCGGTTTGCTCGCCCAGGTGCTGCTCGAGCGTGACCCAGGGCGTTGTCGACGGGTTGATCATCACGCTCTTGCAGCGCAACTGCTGGGCCACCCAGCTGGCATAGAAGCCGCCGAGCGAGGAGCCGACGACTGCCAGGCTCTCGGGAGGCAGGCCGGCCCAGCTGCGGGTGGTCTCCAGCAGCAGATCGGCTGCCTGCCGGGGCGATGGGGGGAGCTGTGGTGCGCACCACACGACATGCGGGCGGGTGTCTTCTATATGGCGCTGCAGGCGCTGGGCCTTGGCCGATTGGGGGGAGGAGCGAAAGCCGTGCAGATAGAGCAAGTGGGTGGTCGTCATGCACAAATGATAGCGCGCAGACCGCCACCGCTAAGGCATTGACAACCTTAGTTGTTTTGTTGAATTGATGTGGTTCGGGTGACACATGTAAAACCGGTCTTTACCGCTAGCGCTTTCGGGCGTTCTGTGCCAAGCAGGGATAATGGCGGCCATGTCCGAAGTTCTTGATAAACCGAATCTGTTCCAGCGTCTGTTGCCGATGCTGCGCGGTTATGACTGGCCACTGATCTTCATCATCGGCATGCTGGCCGCCATCGGACTGACGGCCATGTATTCCGCCGGATTCGACCATGGCAGCCGCTTTTCCGACCATGGCCGCAACATGCTGCTGGCGCTGGGCATCCTGCTGGTGGTCTCGCAGATCCCTCCGCACCGGCTGGCCAGCTTTGCGTTGCCGTTGTATGGCTTGGGCGTTGCGTTGCTGGTTGCGGTGGCCCTGTTCGGTATCACCAAGAAAGGCGCGCAGCGCTGGGTGAACCTGGGCATTGTCATCCAGCCCAGTGAGCTGCTGAAGATTGCGATGCCGCTGATGCTGGCCTGGTGGTTCCAGCGCCGCGAAGGGGCCTTGCGCCCGGCCGACTTTGTCGTCGCGTTTGCGATTCTCATCATTCCCGTTGGGCTGATCATGAAACAGCCGGATTTGGGGACCTCTTTGCTGGTCATGGCCGCCGGCCTGGCGGTGATCTATTTTGCCGGCCTGTCGTGGAAGCTGATCATCCCGCCGGTGCTGGTGGGCGTGGTCGGGCTGCTGCTGATTGCCATCTATGGCCACCACCTGTGCGAAGACGGCATGGACCTGGTGGTGCTGCATGAATACCAGCGGCAACGCATCTGCACCTTGCTGGACCCGACCCGGGATCCGCTGGGCAAGGGCTTTCACATCATACAGGGGATGATCGCGATTGGCTCGGGGGGCTTCATGGGCAAGGGTTTCATGGCAGGCACGCAGACCCATCTGGAGTTCATTCCCGAGCGCACCACCGACTTCATCTTCGCTGCGTTTTCCGAAGAGTTCGGTCTTGCCGGCAACCTGCTGCTGATCTTTTTCTTTCTGCTGCTGGTCTGGCGCGGGCTGGCCATTGCGATGCGCGCGCCGACCTTGTTTGGCCGCCTGATGGCCGGTGCGGTGGCGATGATCTTTTTCACCTATGCCTTTGTCAACATGGGCATGGTCAGTGGCATCCTGCCGGTGGTGGGCGTCCCCTTGCCCTTCGTCAGCTACGGGGGCACGGCCATGGTCACCCTGGGGCTGGCGCTGGGCATCCTGATGTCGGTCGCCAGATCGCAGCGCCAGTTGGCGCGGGAGCAGGCGCCGCGCCTGTGAGCCCCTTTGGGCAGCGTTGCCAAGGGCTCCGCCATTGAAAATACCCCCGTCAGCCGCAGATGCTGGGGAGGCAGCGGCTGCGTTGCTGGCCGCCACAAATCAACGCATGGGCCCACGGCCATTGCGCAAGCCCTAAAATCTCCGTTATGAATGCACCTTTTGACCTTGCTGTGGCCCAGCCGCTGGCGGCTTCCACCGAACAACGACTGGAGATGGCGCGCAGCCTGCTGCTGACGCCCTTTGGTCTCGATGAAAGCCACCTCACGCGTGCGCTGGCGGACATCCGCGCCCACAAGGTGGACGATGCAGACCTGTACTTCCAGTACACCCGGGCCGAAGGCTGGAGCCTGGAAGAGGGCATTGTCAAGACGGGCTCGTTCTCGATCGACCAAGGTGTGGGCGTGCGTGCCGTCGCCGGGGAGAAGACGGCCTTTGCCTATTCGGATGACATCTCGCTGGCGTCGCTGTTGGACGCCGCCCATACGGTGCGCAGCATTGGCGCCCAAAGCCAGTCGCGCCAAGTGCGTGTGCCGGGCAGGAAGATTGCACTGAGCCGCTCGCTCTACCCGGATCTGGACCCGATTGCCAGCCTTGACAGCAACGCCAAGGTGGCCTTGCTGGAGAAGGTCGAGAAGCTGGCCCGCGCCAAGGACCCGCGTGTCAAGCAGGTGATGGCCGGCCTCGCAGCCGAGCACGATGTGGTGCTGGTGGCCCGTGCCGATGGCACCCTGGCGGCCGATGTGCGCCCGCTGGTGCGCCTGTCGGTCACGGTGATTGCCGAGAGCAAGAGCCGCCGTGAAGTGGGCTCGGCCGGCGGCGGTGGCCGTTTCGGTCTGGCCTATTTTGACGACGCGCTGGTGCAGCAGTATGTGGACGAGGCCGTCAAGGCGGCGCTGGTCAACCTCGAATCGCGCCCCGCGCCTGCCGGTGTGATGACCGTGGTACTGGGCCCGGGCTGGCCCGGCGTGCTGCTGCATGAGGCGGTGGGCCATGGCCTTGAAGGTGACTTCAACCGCAAGGGCTCGAGCGCCTTCAGCGGCATGATCGGCCAGCGCGTGGCGGCCAAGGGTGTGACGGTGCTGGACGACGGCACGATCGCCGACCGCCGCGGCTCGCTCAATGTGGACGACGAAGGCCAGCCCACGCAGCGCAATGTGCTGATCGAGGATGGCATTCTGAAGGGCTATATCCAGGATGCGATGAATGCACGCCTGATGAAGGTCAAGCCGACAGGCAACGGCCGGCGCGAGAGCTATGCGCACATCCCCATGCCGCGCATGACCAATACCTACATGCTTGGGGGCGACAAAGACCCGCAGGAGATCATCGCGTCGATGAAAAAGGGCTTGTACGCGACCAATTTTGGTGGCGGCCAGGTCGACATCACCAGCGGCAAGTTTGTGTTCTCGGCCAGCGAAGCCTACTGGGTGGAAAACGGCAAGATCCAGTACCCGGTCAAGGGCGCCACCATTGTGGGCAGCGGCCCCGAGTGCCTCAAGCATGTCAGCATGATCGGCAACGACATGCGCCTGGACAGTGGCGTGGGTACCTGCGGCAAGGAAGGCCAGAGTGTGCCAGTCGGCGTGGGCCAGCCGACCATGCGCATCGATGGTTTGACAGTCGGCGGTACGGCCTGATGGCCCACGCCAGCCGCTTGATGGTCTGCGGCTAAAAGCCAGATGCAACCCAGCGCCTGCGCGGCTTCTGCCGCGCAGGCGTTTGTTTTTAGATATCTTTCTTCAGCGTGTCTTTCTGAAGGTTGCAATAAAACTGCGTATAACGACAAATCGGCAATATATTGATGTGATTTCAATGTAGAAATCGTGATTTTTGCAATTTTTGTGCGTTTTGTACAGGATGATGAATTACGCCGCCCGCGGATGTGGTACATTGAAAAACATGCAAGCACGTAGCGCTTTTACCTTTTACTTTTGGTTCTCTGTCCCAGGCGGACGAGAGGTCTAAGAGCGCGCGAGCACCTAAACCTCCCAGACAACCGCCGAAGCTGCAAAGCCCGGCGGTTTTTTGTTGCATAAACCACCCACACATTCAGGATCCTCAGATGACTCAGCAAGCCCAACCCACAAGCGATGCTTGGTATCGCGGTGTCGAGAAAACCAGCCAAACCGACGACCAACGTATCAAGGACATTACTGTGCTGCCGCCACCCGAGCATCTGATCCGCTTCTTCCCCATCAACGGAACGCCCGTTGAATCGCTGATCAACAACACCCGCCAAAACATCCACAACATCATGTCCGGCACCGATGACCGCCTGCTGGTCATCATCGGCCCTTGCTCGATCCATGATCCGCAGGCTGCGCTGGAATACGCCCGCCGCCTCAAGGCCGTGCGCAAGCAGTACGAAGGCACGTTGGAGATCGTCATGCGGGTCTACTTCGAAAAGCCCCGCACCACGGTCGGCTGGAAGGGCCTGATCAACGACCCCTACCTCGACGAGAGCTACCGCATCGACGAAGGCCTGCGCATTGCGCGCCAGCTGCTGATCGAGATCAACCGCCAGGGCGTCCCGGCCGGCAGCGAGTTCCTGGACATGATCTCGCCCCAGTACATTGGCGACCTGATCAGCTGGGGTGCGATTGGCGCGCGCACCACCGAAAGCCAGGTGCACCGCGAGCTGGCTTCGGGCATCTCGGCACCGGTGGGTTTCAAGAATGGCACCGATGGCAATATCCGCATCGCCACCGATGCGATCCAGTCGGCCAGCCGCCCGCACCACTTCCTGTCGGTGCACAAGAATGGCCAGGTCGCCATCGTGCACACCAAGGGCAATACGAACTGCCACGTGATTCTGCGTGGCGGCAAGACGCCCAATTACGATGCCGCCCACGTCGCTGCGGCCTGCAAGGATCTGGAGGCCGCACACCTGCCCGCGACTTTGATGGTCGACTGCAGCCATGCCAACAGCAGCAAGCAGCACGAGAAGCAAAAAGAGGTCGCGCGTGATATCGCGCAGCAGATTGAAGGCGGCTCGCGCAGTGTGTTTGGCGTGATGATCGAGAGCCACCTGCAGGCCGGTGCGCAAAAGTTCACCCCGGGCAAGAACGACCCGGACAGCCTGGAATACGGCAAGAGCATCACCGACGCCTGCCTGGGCTGGGACGATTCGTTGGCCACCCTGGCTGAGCTGTCCGACGCCGTGCAGGCGCGCCGGGTGCGCGCAAATACCGAGGAGACCGCCGCTGCAACGGTGTAAGCTGGCGACTTTGGGGGCCGTTGCTTGCCCCTCAGCACCACCAACAAGGGATTGTCATGCGCAATGAGGTACGGGTTCTGCTCGAGGATGGACAAGAGTTTGTCCATGGCTTTGACAGTGACGAGGCGATGTCCAACGAGGAGGGCCGCCGCTGGCTGGACCAGGAGTTTCTGCGCATGGACTGCGAGCCATTGCGCGCCAGCGGCAAGGTGCTGATCGTCGACAAGGTCGTCGTCGTTGCCAAGGCAGCCGGCGCGCAGTTGCTGGGCGATGCCCAGTGGCTGGCCCAGTTTGCCCGTGCCAGCGTGGGTGCGGTAGGCCGCCCCACGGTGGTGGTGAACACCAAGGCGATGACGGCCTCGTTCTGAGCCCTCGGGTGTCCGGTATGCGCTGACGTGCAAAAGCGGGGCTGCCAACGCCCGCTGGTGTGTCCAAAAAAACCTGCTTGTCTCCAGCAGGTTTTTTCTATTGTGGAGAATGCATCGTTAAACAGCCGCTATCGATGGGGCTGGGGAGGGTGTCATTCGCATCAGCAGTGTCATCTGGTCAATGGCACTGGGAGAAAAGCTGATGCGAATACTGTTGGTGGAGGATGAACAAGACCTGGCGCATTGGCTGGCCAGGAGCTTGGCGCAGCAGTCCGGCATCCTCGTGGACTGGGCAGGCGATGGGCGGATGGCCGATCTGCGCCTGCAGCAGGAGGATTTTGATGCCGTGGTGCTCGATCTGGGTCTGCCCGGCATGGACGGCCGTACCGTGTTGGAGCGCATGCGCGGGCGCGATGACCGCACGCCGGTGATTGTGCTGACCGCGCGTGATTCCTTGACCGAGCGCGTAGGCACGCTGAAAAATGGCGCTGACGACTTTCTGGCCAAGCCCTTCCTGCTTGATGAATTGGAGGCGCGCCTGCAGGCGCTGGTGCGTCGCAGCCGGGGGCGGGCCCATCCCCGGCTGTCCTGTGGACCTTTGCTGTTCGATGTGGCAGCGCAGCGCTTTTCGATGGCCGGGGAGACGTTGCCCTTGACGCCGCGAGAGCATGCGGTGCTGCTGGCCCTGATACAGCGCAGCGGGGAGCCGGTAGGCAAGCAGAGTATTTTGGACCGCGTGTTCAACGGAGACCGCGATGTGAATCTACAGGTCATTGAGGTCCTGGTGTTTCGGCTGCGCAAGAAGCTCGTTGGCCGTGGCGTTCAGATTGTCACATTGCGAGGAATGGGCTACTGCCTTGAAGAAGTGCACAGCCGCTTGGTGGCCAGCGCTGCCATGCCGCAAGCATGATCTGGCAGAAGGCGGATTTTCTTGAGCTGGCGCAGTGGGGCACGCAGTCTCTCAAGGCTGCGTTGCTGATGTGGCTGGTGCCGGGCTTGCTGGTGGGCATGGGCGGCAGTCTGCTGTGGTCTGTCTACAGCCAGCGCACCCAGGTCGATGAGGCCTATGACCGCGCGCTGGCCGGTGCACTGCGCGCGATCAACTACAACATCTCCACGGCCAGCGGCGGCCTCAGTGTGGAGCAGCCCTATTTGTTGTTGGAATTCTTCGAGTTGACTGTCAATGGCCGGGTCTACTTTCGGGTCGCGACCGAGGACGGGCTGGTCGAAATTGGCAATCCTGGACTGCCTTTGCCTGATGGCGAACTGGAACCCGATGTGCCCCAGTTCTATGACGCCATGTACCTGGGCGAGCCGATTCGCGTGGCCGCCTGGGCGCGCCTCGCGAACCCTCCGGTGTCTGGCAACCCGCAGGGCCGCATCATCGTACAGGTGGCAGAAAATCTTCAGCAGCGCGCGCTGGTGGAGAGGCGCATGGTGGCGAATGCCATCCTGCGCGACATGCTGCTGGTCGCCATCAGTGTGGTGCTGCTGGTCGCTGGTGTGGTGCGCGCACTCAGGCCTTTGAAGCACCTGCGCCAGCGTCTCGATGCGCGTGCCTGGGATGACCTGTCGCCTATCGACGCCGCCAGCTTGCCGGCAGAAGTGCGGCCACTGGTGCAATCGCTGAACCTCCTGGTGGAGCGCTATGCGCACAGCGCCGCCGCCCAGCGGCAGTTTCTGGATGATGCCTCTCACCAACTGCGCACACCGCTGGCGTTGCTGCGCACACAGATGGGCTATGCATTGCGTGAGCGAGACCCGGCCGAGATACGTGCTGCATTGCATGCGATGCAGGACGGTCTCGGACATGCTGAACGCCTGACCCAGCAGATGCTGGCGCTGGCGCGCGCGCGGGATGCCGGGGCGGCCAACAGTCTCCGGTCGCAGTTTGCCCATGTCGATGTCGTGGTGCTGGCGGAAGAGGTCGTCGCGACGCTGTGGCCGCTGGCACGCGCCAAGCAGATTGACCTGGGGCTGGAGCTGAACGGTTTTGCAGACGGCCAGGAGCGCCGGCTGCTGTCTGTGGAATGGCTGCTGCGCGAAGCCATCAGCAACCTGGTGGATAACGCGATTCGCTACACACCCAGGCATGGCCAGGTCACGTTGCAGGTAATCGGCCATGCCACATCGATCAGCCTGGTCGTCATCGACAGTGGCGGGGGGATGAGCGATCACGACAGGGAACGGGCCGGCAGCCGCTTCCGGCGTGGCGCGGCTGGAAAGCACCAACAAGGCGCAGGCCTGGGGCTCGCCATTGTGCAGACCATTGCAGGCATGCATGGCGCGGAGTTGACGTTGAGCAATGGACACGATGCCCAGGGGAAGCTGGGTTTGCATTGCCGCTTCCGATTGCCACGGGCGGCAGCAGACCTAGGAATAACCCCAAAATGAAAGGCTATTGAAAGCCATATCTATTTAGTCTTTGTCTACCTTGAAGGTGATTCCTTTGCCAGGCAAGGTTTCGCGTGCCGTCCGTCCTGCGTGTCGTGACCGGTACCGCAGCAACGGCGCTCAAGCGTTCATCCCAGTTCAGGAGACAAAGCATATGTTTACCAGCCGTTTATCAGGCCAGGCCTTGCGCCTCTTCACCAGCGCCGCCCTTGCAGCGGGCACGGTGGCGCCCGCGATGGCGCAGACCGAGCCCCGCCGTCCGGAGTGCATTGCCCCGGCCCAGCCCGGCGGTGGATTTGATCTGACCTGCCGCCTGGCGCAGACCGGCATGCGCGAGTCCAAAGCGCTGCAGCGGCCCATGCGCATCGTCTACATGCCGGGCGGCATCGGTGCGGTGGCCTACAACAGCATCATCACCCAGCGTCCTGCCGATGGTGGAGCCATCGCGGCGTTCTCCAGTGGTTCACTGCTCAACCTGGCACAGGGAAAATTTGGCAAGTACAGCGTCGACGATGTGCGCTGGCTAGCCACCGTCGGCGCCGATTATGGCGTAGCGATGGTACGCGCGGATTCACCTTACCAGGACCTTCCCAGCCTGATGGCGGCCTTCAAGGCGGACCCTGCGAAGATCGTGCTGGGCGCCGGTGGCTCCATCGGCAGCCAGGACTGGATGAAGGCGGCGCTGACCGCCCGTGCCGCCGGCGTCGATTACAAGAAGATGCGCTTTGTCGCCTTCGAAGGCGGCGGCGAAGCGGTGACCGCATTGCGGGGTGGCCATATCCAGGCCTTCATGGGCGATGCGGCAGAGGCCGTCACGATGCTGGAAGGGGGCGCTCCAATCCGGGTGCTCGCGGTCTACCACTCGGAACGTTTGCCCGGTGCGCTTGCCCAGGTACCCACCGCGGCAGAGCAGGGCTTCAACATTGAATGGCCCATCATCCGTGGCTTCTATGTGGGCCCCAAAGTGTCGGATGCAGATTACCGCTGGTGGCAGCAAGCCTTTGACAAGGCCATGGCCACCCCGGAGTTCGGCAAAGCCCAGGCACAGCTGGGGCTCATGCCTTTCAATAAAACCGGCGCCGAGCTGGAGGCTTATGTGAAAGACCGCACACGGCATTACAGCGAATTGGCCCGCTCGTTCGATCTGCTCAAGTAAGGCCTTGTTCTATAGGGCGGCGCAATGGTCTTGCTTCGGCACGGGGCCGCAGGCAGGGGCTCTTGCCCCTCGCGGCGCAGCGACAGGTGTTCGCGGCCGCCACTCATCCGGAGATATATCGATGGTTCTCAATGATCGCGTTCTTGGCGTGGCAGCACTGCTGCTATCCGCTTTCTTGGCATGGTTCGGGCATGGACTAGAGGCGCCTTTTGCCTACGAGCCCGTGGGCCCACGGGCGTTTCCGCTGTTGCTGGCGGCCGTGATTGCGCTGTGCGGTCTGCGCCTGGTCGTCAAGGGCGGCAACCCGGCAGCGCCTAACCCGATGGGCGCCAACATGCGCATCGCCTGGATGGTGGTGCTTGTGGTGGTGTATGCCGGGTTGTTCCAGGCCGTCGGCTTTGTCGTGGCAACGGCTGTCACGGCCGCTTGCGTGGGCCGGCTCTTCGGCGGCAGTTGGATGCAGTGCGGCATCGGCGGCGCCAGCCTGAGCCTGCTTTTCTATTTTCTTTTTGACCGCGTGCTGGACGTCGTGCTGCCGCTGGGCTGGTTGGAGGGCCTGTTATGAGTTCGATGCTGGACAACCTGTCGCTGGGTTTTGGCGTTGCCTTTTCAGGCACCAACCTGCTGGTCGCACTGATCGGCTCCTTTTTTGGCACCATCGTTGGGGTGCTGCCCGGCCTGGGTCCCACCAATGGTGTGGCGATGCTGGTGCCGATCGCCTTTGCCATGGGCCTGCCGGCAGATACCGCGTTGATCTTGCTCGCCGCAGTCTATGTGGGCGCTGAATATGGGGGCCGGATCACGTCGATTCTGATCAATGTGCCGGGCGAGGCCGCAGCGGTGATGACGACTTTGGATGGCTATCCGCTGGCGCGGCAGGGTCTGGGAAGCGTGGCCTTGTCGCTGTCGGCCTGGTCCTCCTTTGTCGGCTCGCTCATCGCGATCGTCGGCATCGCGGCGTTCGCGCCCTTTCTGGCGCAGTGGGCGTTGGCCTTTGGTCCGGCAGAGTATTTTGTCCTGATGGTGTTTGCCTTTTGTGCGCTGACCAGCCTGTTGGGTGAGCAGCCTGTCAAAGGCGTTTTGGCGGCTGCCATCGGCCTGTCGATTGCGACGATCGGCGTGGATGCCAACTCGGGCGTCTACCGCTACACCTTCGGAATTCCGCACCTGACCGATGGCCTGGATTTTGTCGTGGTCGTCATTGGCTTGTTTGCCGTCGCTGAAATGCTGCAGATGCTGGAGAACAAGCTGTCGGGCCAAAGCGTCGAAGTGCCGCCGAGCCAACGCAAACTTTTCAATCTGCGTGAGCTGCGTTTGACCTCGGGCAGCACCGCACGGGGCAGCCTGCTCGGTTTTGTGCTCGGCGTGCTGCCCGGCGCTGGCGCCAGCGTGGCATCGGCCGTGGCCTACGCCAACGAGAAGCGCTATATAGAAGACAAGGACCCGGACGCCAAATTCGGCCAGGGGGATATGCGCGGCCTGGCTGCACCCGAGGCGGCCAACAACAGTGCAGCGACGGGCTCCTTCATTCCGATGCTCACCCTGGGCGTGCCCGGCTCGGGTACGACGGCGGTGATGATGGGCGCGCTGACGCTCTACAACATCACGCCCGGGCCGGTGCTGTTTGAGCAGCAGCCCGCGCTGGTCTGGGGTCTGATTGCCTCACTGCTGATTGCCAATGTGATGCTGCTGGTGATGAACATCCCGATGGTGCGGGTGTTTGCCGCGATGCTGTCCATCCCCGGCTGGCTGCTGGTGCCGGGCATCCTGGCGGTCAGCTTCATTGGTGTCTACGCCATCAGTGCCACGACCTTCGACCTGATGGCGGTGGTCGCGATCGGCGTGGTCGGTTACCTGCTGCGCAAGCTCCACGTTCCGATGGCGCCGATGGTGTTGGGTGTCGTTCTGGGCACGATGATGGAGCAAAACCTGCGGCGCGCGCTGTCCATCACCAATGGCGATGTGTCCATTCTTTGGGCCAGCACGGTCTGCATGGTCCTCTGGGTGCTGGCTGCGGCCGTGGTGCTGGGGCCCATGGGCTACCGGTGGCTGGTAAAACGCCATCGAGCGCAGGAGGCCGCTGCCTGAGGTGCGGAGACACCGCTATCCAGACCAAGGCGAGCACCGGAGACTCGCCTTTTTCTTGGGGAGGGCGGTCGCGCCGGCCGATCAGTGGCGGGCGGCGAGCGCCTTCAGCAGTTTGTCGTGGATACCGCCAAAGCCGCCATTGCTCATGGCAACGATCACATCGCCCGGCTGGGCTGCCTGCAGCACCTGGGCGATCAGGCTGTCGATGTCCCCTGCAGTCTGCGCGCGTGCGCCCATCGGGACCAGCGCCTGCGCAGCGTCCCAGTCCAGACCGGCGGTGTGGCAAAAGGCCAGATCGGCCGATTCCAGCGACCAGGGCAGCTGCGACTTCATCGTGCCGAGCTTCATCGTGTTGCTGCGCGGCTCGAACACCGCAAGAATGCGGGTTTGCGCACCCACCTGCTGGCGCAGGCCATCCAAGGTGGTGCGGATGGCCGTCGGGTGGTGGGCGAAATCATCATAGACCTGGATGCCGGCGGCGCTGCCGCGCAGTTCCATGCGCCGCTTGACATTCTGAAAGCGCGACAAGGCTTGGGCTGCCTCTGCGGGCGCCACGCCCACATGCTGGGCGGCTGCCATGGCGGCGAGCGCATTCATCTGGTTGTGCACACCGCTCAGGCTCCACTGCACCTTGCCGGCGGGCGCATCTTTGTAGAACACCTCGAAGTTCGACGGGTCACCCTCGGCGCGCATATCGTCGATGGCCGCGCCAAAACGCACGACCTCGCTCCAGCAGCCTTGGTGCAGCACGCGGGTCAGGCTCTCCTCGACGCCATTGGCCACCACCCGGCCGCTGGCGGGCACGGTGCGTACCAGGTGGTGGAACTGGCGCTCAATGGCAGCCAGGTCATCAAAGATGTCGGCGTGGTCGAACTCCAGGTTGTTCAGCACGGCCGTGCGGGGGCGGTAATGCACAAACTTGCTGCGCTTGTCGAAAAATGCGGTGTCGTACTCGTCGGCCTCGATCACAAACACGGGGCGCGGGTCGCCATCGCCGGGCCGGGTGGGCGCACCCAGGCGTGCGGAGACGCCAAAATCCAGTGGCACGCCGCCGACCAGAAAGCCTGGCTGCAGGCCGGCAGCCTCCAGAATCCAGGTGAGCATCGAGGTTGTCGTGGTCTTGCCATGGGTGCCGGCCACGGCCAGCACATGGCGGCCCTGCAGCACATGCTCGGCCAGCCATTGGGGGCCGCTGGTGTACGGGGCGCCGGTATCCAGAATGGCTTCCATCAGCGGAAACTTGGGCGAGCCATCATCCAGGCGGGCCCGGCTGACCACATTGCCCACCACATACATGTCAGGCTGCAGTGCGAGCTGGTCGGCGCCAAAGCCTTCGATCAGCTCAATGCCCAGCGCGCGCAACTGGTCGCTCATCGGCGGGTAGACGCCGCTGTCGCAGCCCGTTACCTTGTGCCCGGCCTCACGTGCCAAGGCGGCCACGCCACCCATGAAGGTGCCACAAATACCCAGAATATGAATGTGCATGGTGATCGATTCTACGGCGCGCCCAGGCAGAACCCGCGCTGATGGCGGCCGTAATTGCAAGCAAGTGCCGCGCAGCCCGCGCAAATCCGACACAATGGAATGCATGAAGACTGATGCAAGCTGGGAAATCGCCAATACCGCCGCACGCATGGTGGTGGAAGAAGGCCTGGAATGGGGGCCGGCCAAGAAGCGCGCCGTCAAGCAACTGGGGCTGCCGGGCCGCACCGCGCTGCCCGACAACGATCTGCTTGAAGCAGCGGTGCGCGACTACCTCGAGCTGTTCTGTAGTGACACCCAACCCACCGAACTGCGTGCATTGCGCGAGCTGGCCGTACTGTGGATGGAGCGCATGGAGGCCTTCCGGCCCTATCTGGCGGGGGCGGTCTGGAATGGCACCGCCACGCGGCTGTCTGACATATATATACAGTTGTTCTGTGATGACTCCAAATCCGCTGAGATTGCGCTGATTGACCATGGTGTGCGCTATGAGGTATCGTCGATCAACGGTTTCCACGGCGAGACCGTCGACGCCTTGTCGATCAGCAGTTTTTGCAAGCCGCTGAACGAAAACATTGGCGTGCACTACCTGGTCTATGACCTCGATGACTTGCGAGGTGCCTTGAAGCCTGATGCGCAGGGGCGCACCCCGCGTGGCTCGCTGGAGGCGGTGCGCCGCCTGTTGATCCCCGCCACGGAGTGATGCCTGATGCCGACACCTGAACGCCCACCTGTCGATACCCCGCAAACCTTGCCATTACCGCCTGCCAGCGCCGGCCGCAGGCGGCTGCTGACCGGAGGCGTGGCCGCAGCGGCCTTGGCAGCGGGAGCGGGCTGGGCCTGGTGGCGCCACCGTCTTTCCGAGCCCAGCAGCCCGGCGCTGGACGGGCTGTGGAACCAGACCTTTGCCGCACCGGGTGGCCAGACCGAGGTGCGCATGCAGGCGTTCCAGGGCAAGCCGCTGCTGCTTAATTTTTGGGCAACCTGGTGCCCGCCTTGTGTGGAAGAGTTGCCGATGCTCAACGCATTCTATGCAGCGCAACAAAGCAAGGGCTGGCAGGTTCTGGGTCTGGCCGTGGACCAGGATGCTGCAGTGCAGCGCTTTTTGCAGCGTCTGCCCCTCGCGTTCCCCGTCGGCATCGCGGGCCTGAGCGGCACACAACTGACACGCGACCTGGGCAATTCTGCCGGCGGCCTACCGTTCACTGTGGTATTTGGTAGGCAAGGTAACGTACAGCATCGTAAAATGGGGCAACTTCTTGCATCTGACTTGCAAAATTGGGCAAGTCTATAAGGCATGCAAGCCGGGACGGCAGTGTTGCCGTTGATCAAAAATCGAAGATATTGAGTCAAATAGGGCGAAATTGGAGTAAATTTGCGCCCTGTTTGATTTTTAGCCGTTGGAGCTCCCATGGATTTACGCAAGCTGAAAACCCTGATCGATCTCGTGTCCGAGTCGAATGTATCGGAGTTGGAAATCACCGAAGCAGAAGGCAAGGTTCGCATTGTGAAGGGCGGCGGTGCTGTGGTGCAGCAAGTGATGGCTGCGCCCGTGCTGCCCGCTGCGGCCCCGGCAGCGGCAGCGCCTGCTGCAGCCGCTGCGCCGGCCGAGGCAGCTCCGGCTGCAGCGCAAGGCCATACCGTGAAGTCGCCGATGGTGGGTACTTTCTACCGCTCGTCGGCACCGGGCGCCAAGGCCTTTGTCGAAGTGGGCAGCCAGGTCAAGGAAGGCGATACCGTGTGCATCATTGAAGCGATGAAGATCCTCAATGAGATCGAAGCCGACAAGTCCGGCACGATCAAGCAGATCCTGGGTGAGAACGGCCAGGCCGTGGAATTTGGTCAGCCTCTGTTCATCATTGAATAAGGCCTCGCCAATGTTCAAGAAAATTCTGGTTGCCAACCGCGGAGAGATCGCACTGCGTGTGCAGCGCGCGTGCCGCGAGCTGGGCATCAAGGCCGTGATGGTCTATTCAGAGGCGGACCGCGACGCCAAGTATGTGAAGCTGGCCGATGAGGCGGTTTGCATTGGCCCGGCGCCGTCGGCCCAAAGCTACCTGAACATGCCTGCGATCATCTCGGCTGCCGAGGTGACCGACGCCGAGGCGATCCACCCTGGTTATGGCTTTCTGTCCGAGAACGCCGATTTTGCCGAGCGCGTGGAAAAGAGCGGTTTCCAGTTCATTGGCCCGACGCCCGAGTCCATCCGCATCATGGGTGACAAGGTGTCTGCCAAGCAGGCAATGATCAAGGCTGGTGTGCCTTGCGTGCCTGGTTCGGACGGCGAACTGCCCGACGACCCGGCGCTGATCCGCCGCATTGCCAAGGCCATCGGCTACCCGGTGATCATCAAGGCCGCTGGCGGCGGTGGTGGCCGGGGCATGCGTGTGGTGCATACCGAGGCAGCGCTGGTCAATGCGGTGCAGATGACCAAGGCGGAAGCCGGTGCTGCATTCGGCAATCCTGCGGTGTACATGGAAAAGTACCTGCAGAACCCGCGCCACATCGAAATCCAGGTGATGGCCGACAAGTTCAAGAACGCCGTGTATCTGGGCGAGCGCGATTGCTCGATGCAGCGCCGCCACCAGAAGGTGATCGAAGAGGCGCCGGCCCCAGGCATTCCACGCCGTCTGATCGAAAAGATTGGCGACCGCTGCGTGGCCGCCTGCAAGAAGATCGGCTACCGCGGTGCGGGCACGTTCGAATTTCTGTACGAAAACGGCGAGTTCTACTTCATCGAGATGAACACCCGCGTGCAGGTTGAGCACCCGGTGACCGAATGGATCACTGGCGTCGACATCGTCGGCACCCAGATCATGGTCGCCGCTGGTGAGAAACTGCCGTTCACGCAGCGCCAGATCAACGCACAGATGCGCGGTCATGCGATCGAATGCCGGATCAACGCCGAAGATGCCTACAAGTTCACGCCGTCGCCTGGCCGTGTCACTACCTGGCACATGCCCGGCGGCCCCGGTGTGCGGGTCGATTCGCATGTGTATGCGAACTACTTCGTGCCACCGAACTACGACTCGATGATTGGCAAGCTGATCGTCTATGGCGACACCCGCGAACAAGCCATTGCCCGCATGCGCACCGCGCTGCTGGAGACGGCGGTCGAGGGTATTTCGACAAACATTCCGCTGCACTCGGAACTGATGGTGGATGCCAAGTTCAATGCCGGCGGCACCAATATCCACTATCTGGAAGAGTGGCTGGCTGCGCGCAAGCGTTGATGCACCCCCTTTCATCGTGATAGATGCTGGCATTTCCAAGGGAATGCCAGCTTTTTGCATTAAGGAAACCCTGTCATGTACGAACTGTGCCTGATGT
>Ga0308165_1002110_pt1 | contig 25019 bp, 26 predicted proteins | sample PhyWR2_FD_201032 | JGI IMG/M metagenome (GOLD analysis project Ga0308165, IMG submission 201032) | Phyllosphere microbial communities from UC Gill Tract Community Farm, Albany, California, United States - DLSLW.R2 | ecosystem: Host-associated > Plants > Phyllosphere > Unclassified | place: USA... | reverse complement strand
AGTTCAGGAATTTTTTTACCACCAAATAATAACAATACCACTACCGCAATAATGATAATTTCTGGTGTTCCAAGCATTGCTGCTATTGTTGTATTTAACATGATTTTTTTGTTTAAACTTTTTCTTTATCAGTTACAATTTTCTCGTCAGTAGGTTTCGCCAGATCAATACTTGGTGCACCTGCCTCTACCTTTTCATCCACCGGTGTTTCTTCTGTTGGATGATGACGTTGGCTATGGGTATTTACAGCTGTTTCTTCCGCTTCTTCTTTATCCAGGTCCATAGCATTGATATTTCTGTGAATTTCACGCTTCACACCGTCAGAGGCATCTTTAAATTCTCTGATCCCTTTCCCTAATCCCCTTGCAAGCTCAGGCAGTTTTTTACCACCGAACAACAACAGGACTACCACTAAAATGAGCACGATCTCCGATCCACCCATGTTTAAAAACTCTAATAACGTGCCTTGATACATCACTAATATAATTTATACAAATATATACATTTTAAAAACTATTCTTTTATTTACTGATCCAGGCCTCTGGATTCAGTTTTGTCTGTCCCCTCATAATCTCAAAGTGCAGTTCAGCAACATCACCGGTATTTGCAAGCACGCCGATGGTTTGCCGGGTACTCACCTTGTCCCCTTTGCTTACATTGGCCGACTTAAGATTCTGATAGATGGTAAAATAATTACCGTGCATCAATATCACCACGTACTTGCCATAAATCAAACTTACCCCCAAAACCTCTCCATCAAAAACTGCCCTTACCGCCGAACCTTCAGAGGCTGTAATATTTACCCCTTCATTATTCATCGATGCCTGATCTACTTTATGAACACCAAAATGTTCTGTAATCGTTCCTGAGACAGGATAAGGCAATCTGCCGCGGTTATTTTCAAATCCTGCTGCCAGTTTAGCCGATCCGGCATCGTTGGTAAGCAGTTCATTGGTACTTTTCTCTTTTACTGCTGCCGGGGCTGCAGGTGCGGGCCGGTTTTCGGCTTTTGCCCTGGCTGCCGCCGCTCTGGCCTCTGCCGCTGCTTTTGCTGCAGCAATACGGGCTTCCTCAGCTGCCTTTCTTCTCGCCTCCTCGATCGCTCGCTGGATGGCCAGACGGATCGCTTTATCAATCTGCGCCTGTTGTTTTTTACGGGTATTGATATCCTGCTTAAACTGCGACTCCTGCTTGCTCAGATTTTTTAGAACAACTGCCTGTTCACTTTTATCCTTGCCCAAACGCTCACGTTCTTTCTCCTGCTCTTTCAGCAGATCACTTTTTTCCCGGAGCGTTTTATCGAGCACTTTAATCTTTCCATTAAGGTCCTGCTGGGTATTCTCAATATAGCCGGCCTGCTTTTTACGGTATTGACTAAACTGCTGTAAATATTTTATTCTTTTATAAGCCTGGTTAAAATCTTTCGCTGCAAAAATGAACATCATTTTATCGTAGGAGTTCCTGTTTCGCTGGGCAAAGCGGATCATCCCTGCATATTCCTTTTTAAGATCGCCAAGCTGGCCTTGCAATGTATGTACGGTATTTGTGTTCTGAGAGATTTGGTTATCCAGATTTTTTATTTCAGAGTTGATTGTCCCGATTTTATCCTGGCGCAACCTGATCTGGGCATTTATGGCATTGATCTGTTGCAGGGTAAGTTTTTTACCACTGGCAGCTTTATTCAAATTCTTTTGAAGCTGTTCGATTTCGCGTTGTATAGCTTCTTTTTTCCTTCTGAGCTGACTTTCAGTTTGTGCGACCGCTGAAAAGGTCAACACGCTTAAAAAAAGGATAAATAGGAGTTTTTGTAGCTTCATTAAGCCAAAAGTATAAAAATTTTATAGTAAAAAGTATTAAAATCGAGATACAAAAGTCATAATCGCTTATTACAGAACTGTCTTCACTTAATCTTCATATAAAGCAAAGATTGCCAAAGCGACACTTGCATTGCAGCAGGGGTCACTTTGGCAAACCTTTATAAGTGCTTGACCGGAAGTTTGGCCATTACTTCACAACTGCAAATCTCTTTGGTACACTAAACGGAAAATCGACTGGAACATTGCCATCAATTTTTACAAACTGAAGGTCGATATTTATTTTTTTCGCTCTGGACAGCGTTTTGATCTGTAAGGCACTGGGGAATAAAGATTCATTTAATTTTTGATAATCGGTATAGGTAACCTTTAACGCCTGACCGTTTCTCACATCATTTAAATTTGTTTCCGACACTTTAAAAAGGGTATTGAAAAGTAACTTATAATCCAGCTCGGATTTCCTGCCCGAAACTACCCATACCCCATTTTCCTGTTTCACATCCGATTGCTGGGTTAAAAACTCACCCATGGCATTACCCGTCAAAATGGCCTGTAGTGTATTAAAATTGACCTGTTTATTGGTGAAATTATAAATATAGCTGAAAGGCTTTTTCAAATATTCGCTTTTCATGCGGTTCATGATCTTGATGCTATCGGGGGTAATCAAAGCCCTTGCCACCTCAGCCATCCCACCTAAAGCGGTAATGCTTACCCAAATGGTTTCCTTATCCTTCATCTTAAAGTTCATGGTCACATCATTGGCATCACCGCCTATATCCAAAGTTGCTTTTGCTTTTAAGGAAAGGGTACTGAATTTAAGCTGTTTGCTGTTCAATAAGGTCAGGGCCTCTGCTTTGGAATTATCGGTTTTGGTTTCAGTTTTTGTAGGTGGGGCCACCACAATTTCTTTTTTCGGTTTACAGGCCGAAACAAAAACAACAGTTCCCAATAAGATTACGCTATTTAAAATACTTCTTTTCATTTATCTTTTTAATTAATACTTCTGATCCGTTTCCGGCCTCTTTCGCCTTTTGCCACTGGATTAATGCAGCATCCTTTTCACCTTTCATAAAAAGGATATCTCCATATCGCTCCAGGTAAACACCGTTTTTGTTGCTATTGTTTTGTATGGCCTTTTCAATCCACGTTTTCGCCAGATCGTACTTTTGCTGTTTAAACAGAATGAAGGCATATGTGTCGATAACCGATGGGTTATTTGGCATCCCATTGGCCGCCGTTTCAGCATATTTGGCCGCCTTTGCCAAATCGTCATTTTTTAACGCTAAATAGTAGGCATAATTATTCATGATCAGGTAATTATCGGGCTCGAGTGATATTGCTTTTTCGAAAGCCGTTTTTGCCGACACAAAATTGTTCTGGTTGATGTATATATCGCCCTGCAAAGCATAAATCTGCGCCTGTAGGCTCTTATTTTCCACATCCAACTGTAATGAGGTTTTTAAGTTGCTTTGGGCAGCATCATATTTACCTGTTTTAAACAAGGCATAAGCCATGTAATAATATAAACTGGCCTGGTTTGGGTAAATGGTCAAGGCCTCATCGCCAACTTTTACGGCCTGATCATAATGGCCCAGCAAAGTTTGGATATTGATCACCTGCTCCCAAACCACATAAATCTGCTCGTTGAGCTTTAATGCAGCCTGGTATTGTACCAAAGCATCTTTTAAATTATTCTGCTGATAAAGCACATCGCCATAAAGGGCCAGTGCCTTCGCATCGGTAGGATTTTTTTCTGCAACCAGTTTACTCAGTTCGGTTACATTTTTGGCCACAACGGGCTGGTTCAGCTTCGAAAAAAGAGCTGCAATAATCTTGACCTTTTCAGTTAAGGGCATATCAGCACTCGCGAAAGCCAGTTTTAGAGAGGCAAAAGCAGCCTCGTCATTTTTCTGGCGGCGATAAATATCGGCCAGGGCGAGGTTAACCTCAAAATTATTGGGTTCTAACTGCTGTGCTTTAATCAATACTTTTAGCGCTTCGGGATCATTCCCTTTTTGCAAAAGCAGACCTGCAGCGTAAAGGTAGTTTTTCACATCGGCCTGGTTGCCCTCCAGTAATTTTACAATATCACTTTCGCTGGCGCCCCCGTTCGGCTGAAAACGTTTCCTGGCATTCACCAGATCCCTTGACTCACCGAATTTAGCTCCGATCTCATCATATGTCTTTTTTGCGGCATCAAGCTGATTGGCCAAAAACTGTGCGTTGGCTTTATCAAAATAATAGCCATCGTTTTCTGGCTCGATCCGGATCAATTGATTGAACACCTCGATAAGCTCGGGCATTTTATTGCTGCGTTTATATACCTCTCCAAGCAAACGCCAATACCATAAATTATCAGTATTTAACTTGATCGCCTGCTTGATACTCTGTTCGGCCTCGGTAAGTTTATCCAGACGCAGATTTGCATTCGCCAGTTCGAAATAAGCTGCATGATTATTGGGGTCCAAACCAACAATTTTATTGAAATTTGTAGAGGCGAGAACATAGTTTTCTGACATTTTCTCACGCAAACCGGCAAAAAACAATTGTTTCACCATATTGCTGTCGCGGTTGGTAGCCGGCGCTGCCGCTCCCTGGCCAAAAGCCTGGATGCCGATCAGCGTCGCGCCTAAAAGAAAATGCACTTTGTATTTCATATCATTTATCCATCCAAAAATTAACTCCAAACTGAAAACTGCGGGCTCAGAACTTATTTACCTGTATGCCCGTAACCGCCTTCGCCCCGTGCTGTTTCTCCCAGTTCTTCAACAGCTTGCCAACTGATGGTTTCATGTTTAGCCACCACCATCTGTGCAATCCTGTCACCGTTCAGGATTTTAAAATCTGTGTCTGATAAATTTACCAATAAAACTTTTATTTCCCCACGGTAATCGGCATCAATTGTACCTGGTGAGTTTACAATGCTGATGCCATGTTTATAAGCCAGGCCGCTTCTAGGTCTAATCTGTGCTTCGTACCCAATTGGTAGTTCGATAAACAATCCCGTTGGCACCAACAACCGCTGCAGGGGTTTTAATACGATTTCTTCAGTTAATGCTGCCCTTAGATCCATACCAGCCGCATGTGCGGTTTCATATTGTGGAAGTTGATGTTCGGAGGTATTGATGATTTTTATTTCCATTTTTTACTAAATATGAGATTGGAGATATTACAGTTGAGATAATTAATAGCTAAACTACTTCTTTAACATTTTCATCACGTTATTCTTCTCAAAATAATAAACACCTAGAAGAAATAGCCCTAAAATGCCGTTTCCAATGTAAATATTACGTTTAAAGATCCAAAACGATAGATATACCATAAAAATAGATACCAATATATATATACTCATTGATTTAAGCTTATAGGGTATGGGGTAATGTTTTTGTCCAAGCAGATAAGAAATGACCATGATGATGAAATAGGCACACATCGATACCCAGGCGGAGCCCATATAGCTAAATTTAGGAATAAGGATAATATTCATGATAATGGTAAAGACCGCGCCTACCAGCGAAATGTATAAACCGTACTTGGTTTGATCGGACAGCCGGTACCAGACCGATAAATTCATGTATATACCAAGGCATACATAACCGAACAACAAAAACGGAACTGCATTGAGCCCCACCCAATATCTTGAATTGATGAAATGTTTGATAATTTCGATATTCGCCGTTAAGCCGACAAACAATATCGATAAGGCCAGCACAAAATAATATAATATGGTTGCATAGGTCTGTTTCGCATTTGCGTTTTTAGCATGACTGAAGAAAAATGGTTCTGCACCTAACCTAAAGGCTGTATTGAAAATACTGATGAAGATGGCCAGCTTACACACCGCTCCGTAAATACCCACATCATGGCTGGATATATTCTCCGGAAGATATTTACTCAATAAAATTTTATCCAGATTTTCGTTGATGATGAACGATAGGTTGGCAACCAGAACCGGCCAGCTATAACCCAGCATATTACGGAAAAGGCTTTTATTAAACTTAAACTGGATTTCCATAAACTGTGGGATGAGCATCAGCAGGGTAACGATGCTGGCAATTAAATTCGCGATAAACACATAGCCTACCCAGCGCCCTTTATACCAGGAGGTTAACCATTCCTGCAGCATATCGTGTTTGATCAGAAAGGGGATCACATAGATAAAAACCAGGTTCAAGCCCACAAAAGTCCCGATATTTAAAAACTTGATCACGCTATATTTAAACGGTTTACCATCTGCCCTTAACTTGGCAAAAGGAATTACACTGATTGCATCTACAAACAAGATCCAGACAAAGTAATGTACGTAAGATTTTTGGTCGGCCAGTTGGGCTATATTCCCATCTAAAGTATATCTGGCCAGATAATCAGAAAAAATTAATGCGGTTACTAAAAAAAGTGTAGAAATAAAGGCGATTACCAAAAAGCTATTGTTATAAACTTCCTGCTTCCTGTCCTCATGTTTATTCAGGTACCTGAAGAAAGTGGTTTCCATTCCAAAAGCCAGTATCGGATTGATGATGGATACGTAACTGAACATTGTGGTGAAAACACCATAAACACCGGGCGCGAAGACACCTGTATACACAGGCGTTAAAATAAAATTGAACAAACGCGAAAAAATGGTACTGATACCATAAATCATGGTTTGCCCAAGAAACTTTTTATATACAGACATCTAATATTGAGATTTGAGCATTGCGTATTGAGATAAGATTCCGAGGGAACAATATAGCAATCCAACAATTCAGCAATTTATTTCCTTAAGACTTCAAAATTACGATAGTTTTTTACTTCGCCGTCGGTCACTGCAACGTTTTCTACCCGCGAACGGTCAGGCCCTTCATGGCACCAGTTTACAAACTCCTCTAAAAAAATAGCCTCCCCTTCGGCCTCGATGTAAACCGAACCGTCTTTTTCATTCCGGACAAAACCGGTTACCATCATTTGGTTGGCAATAATTTTGGTGGTTTCCCTAAAGCCAACGCCCTGTACTTTACCCGTTACGATTATATTAAGGTGTTTCGCCCCTAAATCCCCTGAAGGGGACTTTACATTTCTTTCGCTCATGTTAAAATTTATTGTTGCAAAGTTAGTAAAGCAATTGTGTTTAAGAATGTTTAAAAGTCCAATTCATCATGCAAGCGCTTAATTCTCGCCAATTCGGTTTTAAAACCTGACCATATCTCATCAAGAATTTCTTTTGCAGGCCTGATGGTGTTGAGCATTGCCGAAACCTGGCCGATTTCGAGTTCTCCATTTTCCATGTCTCCTTCAAACATGCCTATTTTTGCCCTTGCACGGCCCAGCAGTTCCATTAACCGGATCCGATCGGCCCCTTGGGCTTCTGCTACCGATACCGCATCGGCAAATTCATTTTTCAGCAACCTTACCGGAACCAGTTTTTTCATGGCCAGTTTAGTATCGCCTTCAGCGGCAGAAATAATTTTATTTTTAAACGATTGATGAGCAGACGACTCCTCTGCCACGGCAAAGGCCGAACCGATCTGAACCGCATCGGCACCCAAAGCAAATGCCGCCAACATCGCTTTTCCACTCCCGATACCTCCTGCGGCAATCAGGGGAATGGTAACCGCTTCTTTGATCATCGGGATTAAACACATGGTGGTGGTTTCTTCTCTGCCGTTATGCCCACCGGCTTCAAAGCCTTCGGCAACAACCGCATCTACACCGGCCTGTTGTGCCTTTAAAGCAAATTTGGTATTGGCAATAACATGTACAACGGTAATCCCTTTTTCTTTTAAAATACTGGTCCACGTTGCAGGGTTTCCGGCAGAAGAAAATATAATTTTCACATCTTCCCCGATCACCACATCTATAATTTCCTGGATATTGGGATATAAAAGTGGAATATTTACCCCAAATGGTTTATCAGTAGCCAGCTTGCACTTTTGGATATGCGCTCTTAAAACTTCTGGATACATGGAACCCGCTCCAATAATGCCAAGTCCTCCTGCATTGGAAACTGCGGAGGCTAATTTCCAGCCACTGCACCAGACCATTCCGGCCTGGATAATAGGGTATTTAATATTGAAAAGTTTACAGATTGGATTCATAAGGAAAATGTAACAATTTACCCTCAAAATTTCAACTTTTTAAGGTCAACTAACAAAATCACCTCAAAGATTTAAGGAAAAACAGATTGCAAATTAAAAATTGTTTTTTTTAATGTACATGATCCCTCTGTTAAAACTTGAGAATAAAATCCAGACTAACGATAAAGCAAATAAATTTTTAAGGCGATTTTGTGTATTTAAATTAGCCGTTTTACTTTATCATTTTCAATAATAAAATCAGCCGATAACTGAATAAGGTTCAGTCCGGGCTTTTTACCGGCTTCTATTGTGCCCAGTTGTTGGTCAAGTTCCAAAAACTCAGCGCCGTTAATGGTTGCCCAATTTAAAAGCTTCTCAAAATCTACCTGTTTGTGTTTCTGCAAAGTGATCATCTCGGATAGGATGTTGAGCTGGTGGTTACTGGCCAGGCTATCGGTTCCCAAGGTAATTTTTACATTTTCTTCCATAAGCAGGTCAACATCAGGCAGCGAATTTTCTATATGTAAATTAGCCTGAGGACAAAGGCACCAGTATAAATTTCGGTTGTTCTCTTTGGAAAATATGATATCATCCCTGCTTGAAACCGTATTGTGTACCAATAAAGTCTTCTGCCCGTTAACATAGGGCAGCCAGGTTTGTAAAGATGTTTTATTTGTGGGTTTGAAGAAAGAAATATCCAGTCCTAAAAATTGGTATAGTGCTAAAAATCCACCGGTTTTATTTTGAAAAAAAGTATTTTCATTTTCGGTTTCCTGATTATGCACACTGATAAAGGCGTTTTCTTTTCCGGCCTGCCGGGTGATCAATCCAAATAATTCTCGAGATACCGAATACGGTGCATGGGGAACAATTGAAGCCGGTAAAGGTTCGAAACCCTGTTTAATTCCATTGGCATAAGCCATTATTGCACCGGCCCGTTCGGGATTAAAACCCATGGCCTCAACAAATGTATGGTAGTAAATTTTGCTCTGCGCTTTTATCTCTTTCGAGGAAAGTTGATTGGAAATATCGCCTACAGCTACAATACCGTTATCCAACATCGTTTGATCGGCAGTTTTCATAGCTGCATTTAGCTTTGCCTCATCGCTGTGCCTAGATTTAATAATGCGCTGCACAAATTCTACCAAACCTGTTTGCTCAGGAATTTGCCCCAATAAGTGCGAAAGTTCCAAATGGCAATGGGTATTGATAAAACCCGGAACGATGGCCCCATCATATCTTGTAACTTCTAAATCAAGAATAGAAGCCTCTTCTTGGGTCAACACCTCTTCAATTGTGCCATCTGGATTTACCGCTACCACGCCATTTTTGATCGGTGGAGCGGAAACAGGAAATATCCAATCGGCAGAAAAATATTTTAGCATGCTGCAAATTAGCGGAATAACCGGAGCAAATAAAAATATTTCGCTAGGTCAGCTTTATTTTGATCAGGAAATGATTTTTAAAAGATTTTTAAGAGAAATTAGAAATTGGGAAAGAAAAAGAGCCTCCTATCGGAATCGAACCAATGACCTACTGATTACAAGTCAGTTGCTCTACCAGCTGAGCTAAGGAGGCTTTCAATCGGGCTGCAATGATAGAAAAAAATCTTCTTTTTTCAAAAAATGAAAATATTTTTTTTCATACAGTCAATTGTTTCCATCTGACAGCTAATTAATCCTATGGGGTTACGAAGGAAAATTATAAAACCCCCATCAGATGCTAACATCCGGCGGCACAAGAACGGTCAACGAGCGATTTGCTCCCCGAATTTTTGTAAAAAGAACTGCAAATCTTGTAGTCATTAACCACAAAGTGTGGAGAAACTCCACAAGTTCAAAATCCTGGCACAGGGAAAAACAATTGATAATCAACAATTTAAATAAAAAATGGCATTTGGCATCATTATGAAACAATAGCAAGTATTGTTACAAATATTAAATTTTAAAATATATACCATGAAAAAATTCGTTTTAGCAGCTACAGTATTAGCATTCGCAGGATTCTCAGCAGTACAGGCAAGTGAAGTAAAAGATTTTAAAACTACTGCAATCATAGCAGTTCAAGATAGTGCAGTAAAAACTCCAGTTAAATTGGAAGAACTTCCTGCTCCAGTAACAACCGCATTAAAATCTGATGCTTACAAAGGTTGGACAGCTACTGAAGCCTGGTCGGTTAAAGAAGGCACAAAAGAGTATTATTTAATCAATGTTAAAAAAGAAGCAGAAACCGGTTCGGTAAAAATCGATAAAGACGGTAAGCCAGTTCAATAATATCAGTAATCTCGTTAACGCTCAATAATTAACAAGCATAATATCGTAACGTAAGTTACAATCACTTTAAATTATAATATCATGAAAAAGTTCATTTTAGCCGCTACATTAGCATTCGCAGGATTCACAGCAGTACAAGCAAGTGAAGTAAATACAATCAAAAACGCTGCAATCCTTGCAGTTCAAGATAGTGCAGTAAAAACTCCAGTTAAATTGGAAGAGTTACCAGAACCAGTAACCACAGCATTAAAATCTGATGCTTATAAAGGATGGACCGCTACTGAAGCCTGGTCGGTTAAAGAAGGTACTAAAGAGTACTATTTAATCAATGTTAAAAAAGAAGCAGAAACCGGTTCGGTAAAAATCGATAAAGACGGTAAACCAGTTCAATAATCGCAAATAAGTACGCCTATCAGGGCATAATCAATATAAGCGTGGCTTTCGGGCCACGCATAAACTAAAAAATAATATACCATGAAAAAATTAATTTTATCAGCTGCGTTCTTGGCTTTTGCAGGATTCTCAGCAGTACAGGCAAGTGAAGTAAATACAATTAAAAACGCTGCAATTGTTGCAGTTCAGGATAGTGCAGTAAAAACTCCGGTTAAATTGGAAGAACTTCCTGCTCCGGTTACAACAGCATTAAAATCTGATGCTTATAAAGGTTGGACCGCTACAGAAGCTTGGTCCGTTAAAGAAGGAACAAAGGAATACTTTTTGATCAATGTTAAAAAAGAAGCAGAAACTGGTTCGGTTAAAATTGATAAAGACGGTAAACCCGTACAATAAAAACCCAAATATTACATCTACCTATTACAAAAGAAAGCCGGATTATGTCCGGCTTTTCTTATTTTTGTTAAATGGCGAGAATCCTGATTTTAGAAGACGATACAACTTTTGCTCAATTACTTGAAGGTTTTTTAACAAAAAACGGTCATGAAGTTACCCTTGTAACCCATGTTAAGCAATCATTTAAACAACTTGAGACGAATCAGTTCGACTTGCTTTTAATTGACTACCGCCTGCCCGACGGAACCGGATTCGAAGTACTTACCCATATCCGCGATCTGGGCCTTTCCATCCCTGTGATCATCATGACCAGCTTTAACGACGTTCGCACTGCCGTAAAATCTATTCAGTTGGGCGCTTTTGATTATATCACCAAACCTGTCAACCCTGATGAGTTATTGATGGTGATCAAAAACTCGCTGGCGAAAAAGGATTCAAAAAGCGTCGAGATCAAAGAAACAAACAGCGACTTCATCAAAGGAAAAAGTGCAATTGCAGATAAGTTATACGAACATATTAACCTGGTCGCACCAACGGATATGTCGGTAATTATACAAGGTGAAAGCGGGACAGGAAAAGAATTCGCCGCCAGAACACTTCACCAACAGAGCAAGCGTGCCGATAAGCCTTTCGTTGCCATTGATTGTGGTGCCTTGTCGAAAGATCTGGCCGCAAGCGAACTCTTCGGTCACATCAAAGGCGCTTTTACGGGTGCATTAAATGACAAGAAAGGTCAGTTTGAAGCGGCCAATGGAGGAACGTTATTTTTAGATGAGGTGGGAAACCTGAGCTACGAAGTGCAGATTAAGCTGCTTAGAGCCTTACAGGAAAGGGTTATCCAGCCTTTGGGCAGTACCAAACAGATTCCTGTAAATGTGCGCATCATTACCGCTACCAACGATGATCTGGCCAATAGCATGCAACAGGGCGAATTTAGAGAAGATCTATACCACAGGCTAAACGAATTTAAAATACAGCTTCCACCGCTTCGCAATAGAGGGGGCGATTTAGAACTTTTTATCAACCACTTTGTCCAGTTATCAAACCGTGATTTACAACGCAACGTTAAAAGTATATCTGCAGATGCAAAGGCGCTTTTACTCAGTTACGACTGGCCCGGCAATTTGCGCGAGCTGAGCAATGTAATTAAACGCATGGTTTTATTAAGCCCGGGGGATGTTGCCCAGGTGGAGGCCTTACCAGATGAAATGATGATCTCAGTTCATCACCAATCCGCGCCGGGCAATTCGTCCGATCTGAAAGCGGTAAACGAACAAAATGAAAAGGCCCTGATTACCGAAACGTTGATCAAAGTGAGACACAACAAATCAAAGGCAGCCAAGATTTTAAACATCGACCGTAAAACATTATACGCTAAAATGGAACGTTACGGTATTGATTAGCAATCCAACTAATTCCTAGTTCACTTAAACCGCGCCCGAATAATCCATTTCTGCAATAAAAGAGATCAAGCTTTCCAGTTTATCGATCTGTAACAACACTTCAGTTTTGGTAGCATCGGTTAATCCGCGCTCAGCAATTTCTATTTCCAAGTTACGGAAAGCATTAGCCAGCGTTTTTGATCCCATCTGTGCTGTCCGTCCAGCAAGCCGGTGAACCAGCAACCTACTTTTATCCTGATCGTTTTCAATCAGGTGTTTTTTGAGTTCGGCAGCATCATCAATTGAATCCTGTTTAAAACGGTTCAGGATTTTTTCCAGCATTTGCTGATCGCCAAAGGTCATCTTTTCGATAGAAGAAAAATCAAACTCAGGTATTGTGTTCATTATCTCGGTCTTATCAAAGATTGATAAGATATCAACTGCCCTGAAGGGCTTCATAATCAGTCCGTCAAACCCGCCGCTCAATACCATTTCGCGCTCTTCAGGCAGCACCTGCGCAGTGATGGCATAAAATTTAATGTGAGAAGGCAGCTTCTTTTTTAATAAATGGCAAAGTTCAAAACCGGTCATCTCGGGCATGCGCATATCCACCAGTACATATTTTAAATCCGGCTGCGGCTCTGTATGTAAAATATCGGCCACCTGGGTAAAACTTTTATATGGAATTTTATTTTTCTGAAAAATCATTCCACATAAATCCAGGATCAGTTTATCATCGTCAATCACCCACACCGTTCCAGGGTTTACAATGGCATAATGTTCCAGATCCAAAGCATCGTTGATGCGTTCGGTTGTATTTTCATATTTCATGTAAATATTAAATGTTGTACCAATACCCGGTTTACTTTTAACATAAATCCTTCCTCCCTGCGTTTCAATAAGCGATTTTACGATGGGAAGCCCCAATCCCGTACCGGCCTGGTTAATAATGTATTTTTCCGGAGATTCTATCTGTTCAAATTCATTAAAGATTTTCGGGATGTCTTTTTCTTCAAATCCGATTCCGGTATCCTTTATCGTAAAATGAAAGTGTAGATCCTCACCCTGTTTTTTACAGGATGCCGATAATTTTATTTCGCCTTTCAGCGTGAACTTGACTGCATTACCCAATAAATTGAATAAAATCTGTTTCAATCTAAAAACGTCGCCCTTCACAAATTCCAGCTCGCCCAGATCGAGTACGGCATTTAACTGAAGCGATTTCTGTTCTGCCAATGGCCGCATTACCGATACCACCTCATCCAAGGCCTTTTTGATATTGAACACCTGATTGTTGAAACTAAATTCTCCCGAAATAATACGGTTGTAATCCAATACCTCATTCACAATCTGCAGCAAATGAATCGAAGACTGGTAAATGGCATCAACATCTTTTTTACTGGGTACATCCTGTTGGGTAATCAGCTCCGCATAACCTAAAATAGATTGTAAGGGCGTTCTGATCTCATGGCTCATGTTGGATAGGAAACGCTGTTTTGCCTTGCCATGGTATTCCGCTTCATCTTTGGCCAGTTCAAGTGCTTTTCTATAGCGGTTACTTTTGGTAATATCGGCCAGGATCAGGTACAGGAGAATCACCGTCAGGAGAAAAAAGATAATGATAATGGTGGTGATCTGCGTAATGCCATCGTTAACCACTTCTTTGGCCTGTATGCCATTGAGGTCTATTTGCGCCACCGCTTGCCCTTCAACTTCCCGCAAAATCTGTAACATTTGCGCCGTTAGCGCATTACTGGCATTGGAAAGATCTGCTTCACGCTTTAAAAATTTCTGGCTTTTCTGACGTTGTTCCTGTTCGATATTTTTTAGCGAACCCGTCATGCTTTTCATGATACTGTCCTCAGCCTTTGCATTTAAGGTATCGCGCTTTACTTTGAACTCCTCGTTGATAATCTTATAAACGTCCGATTTTTTCTTACCGAACAGTTTACTCAAAAAACCTCTGGATTTCTGTTCCTCCTCGGGCGCAACGGTAGTAGTAGAGGTAGTGGTCTCCGTAGTCAGTACCGCACTATCGGTCTGCCTGGCCCTTGTGGCCACCAGTTCATTCAGTTTCTGGACCTCATCAGAAAAGGATTTGGTGTTGACCAGGGTCTCTCTGACTTTCAGGTAGTTTACAAACTGTTTATCCCGGTCCGAAAGTAAATTTTTGATTGATTTTATCCTGGCCAGCTGCGCAGAATCACCGCGGTACAATTTTCGCAACGTATCCAAACTCGATCTTAACTTACGCGATTCCTTAAGAAAACTATAGGTACCCTGCTTGTTAAAGGCCTCATCACGTTGCAGCTGATCCAATCGGGCGATCTTATGCGAAAGATCGTTTACAATCCTTAAACGGTCATTAGGGGCCGAAATTTCTTCTACGGTATCCAGCATCCGGGTAAAAGCAAACTTGCTGATGCCCCATGCCAAAAGCAGCGCAAAACAGGCAAACAGAAAACCGATGATTACCTTACTTTTTATTGCCCGGAAAAACCGCTTTTGAATAACAGCCGCCATTTAATTCAGATTATTGATAGTAAACCCCTATTACAACGGTTTAAGCTTTAAAATTGATATCTATTATCTTTTACAAATAACGTACCATAAGGAAATTCATTAAAAAACTTTAATTTTATAAGCGCCTTTAAAAACCCAAACATGAACCGTATCGACCGCCTTTTCGGAATTTTGACCTTACTTCAATCCAGAAAGTACATCACTGCGGAAAAAATTGCTGAAAGGTTTAACATGAGCGTGCGTACCGTTTACCGCGACATTAAAGCGCTGGGAGAACAGGGAATACCGGTGAGTTTTGAACAGCATAAAGGATATTATCTGGTCCAGGGATATTTCCTGCCCCCTGTATCCTTTAATATGGATGAGGCCAATGCATTGTTGCTGGTAGAAAGCCTGGTAAACGGTTTCGCGGATAATTCCATCCGTAACCATTATTCCGCTGCCTTGACAAAAGTAAAGGCAGTATTAAAAACAGGCCAGAAAGAGAAACTGGAAACATTGAACCAGCACATTCGCTTACAGATCCCAGAAAGGCTGAGTTTCAATTTCGAATACCTTTCTTTAATCCAGCAGGCCATTTCGGAAAAACACCTCATTGCCCTCGACTACAGGAACAATAAAGACGAAGTAAGCAAAAGGGAGGTAGAGCCTATAGGGTTGATTTTTTATGCTTTCAGCTGGCATCTGATCGCATGGTGCCATAAGCGCAACCAGTACCGGGATTTTAACCTGACAAGAATTATCTGCCTGAAAAGCCTTTGCATCCCCTTTAAAAAGACACAGCATATGCCATTGAGTGAATACATGCACCTGTTGCCTGTAAATTATTAAATAATATTTTTAACGCTGCCATAGGGTTGTCAGTGGCCAGAATTTTCTTTGTAGAAACAAACATCAAAATCATGAGCATAGTCGATTTATTACTGATGGATCTAAACACAGCAGAAAAAACAAAACAAAGAAATATGGACATTATTGAATTATTACTGAAAGAATTAGCGGCGGAATTCAACACAACAAAAAAATTCCTGGCACTTGTACCTGCCGATAAGTTTGATTGGGCGCCGCACGAAAAAAGCATGAAAATGAAATCGCTTGCTGTTCATATCGCCGACCTTCCAAGCTGGGTCTCTCTGGCCTTGACAAGTGATGGACTGGATTTCGAAACCGCCCCTTATGTGGAACCACCAGTAGAAAGCGCAGACGATCTGGTTAAAATCCTGGAGAAAAATTATGAAATAGGTAAAGCAGAATTAGAAAAAGCTACTGAAGAAAAACTAAGCGGACGCTGGATACTGAGTATGGGCAAACAGGTACTGGCTGATTATTCCAAATATGAAACCATCCGTCATTCCCTCAGCCAGACAACCCACCATAGGGCGCAACTGGGTGTATATTTAAGATTGCTGAATATTCCCATCCCGGGAAGTTACGGTCCGAGCGCCGATGATCAAAACTTTTAGTCCGATGATAATATAACCGATGTACTGTTGCAATCCAACGGGGGTTCAACAGTACATTATGAAATGACGGTTGCATTACCTGATCCCCTTTATAATCTATTTTCACTTTGCTATTTTTAGCAAATGAAAAGAATATTCGCGATCTCCGGCAGTACCAAGGCAAATTCAACCAACGGACTTTATATCGCCGCCATTATTGAGCTTTTGGGCAATGATTTCGAGGTGCTCAGCTTTCCTTCAATTGCTGATGTTCCACACTTCAATCCTGATCTGGACCTTGAACACCCACCAAAGGCAGTGGCAGACCTCAGGTTAAAGATCCAACAGGCCCAAGGTATTATCATCTCCACACCGGAATACGCCATGGGTTTGCCCGGTTCCTTAAAAAACCTGCTCGATTGGACGGTAAGTTCAGCCTCCTTTTCGCAAAAACCTGTTTTGGCATTGGTTGCCTCAACACAGGGTGAAAAGGCATACCAATCTATCATCGATATTTTAACTGTGATTGAGGCAAAGTTATCTGCCCAGCTCATCCCATACGCAAAATCGAAGATTAACGCCGAGGCAGTCATTACCAACAGCGAAACATTGGCTGCCCTTAAAAGCACCGTCACTTCATTTGTTGCGTCCATAGAAAATGGATAACACAATTTATTTCCGTAAAATTGCAGCATGAACAACAACTCTGCAACCCGTTTAAATAAATTCATCAGCGAAAGCGGATTATGTTCACGCCGTGAAGCAGATCGCTATATTGAAAAAGGGACCGTTTTCATCAATGGAAAAAGGGCCAAAGTTGGCGACCAGGTTTTAGCAGGCGATAAAGTGATGGTGAATGGCCATAATATTGAACCTAAAGAAGAAAGTAGTTTCATTCTTTTGGCCTTTAACAAACCCGTTGGGATTACCAGTACTACAGAGGGCAGCGTTCGCGACAATATTGTTGATTATGTTAACCATAGCGAAAGAATATTTCCGATAGGACGACTGGACAAAGATTCTTCAGGGCTGATTTTTCTGACCAATAATGGCGATATCGTTAACAAAATTTTAAGGGCAGGGAATAAACACGAAAAAGAATATGTGGTTACGGTAAACAAACCGGTTACTGAAGATTTTATTTTCGAGATGAGCAACGGAGTTCCCATATTGGGGGTGAATACCCGTAAATGCAAAGTTCGCCAGATTAGTACATTTGTGTTCAATATCATTTTAATTCAGGGTTTAAACAGGCAGATCCGCAGAATGTGCGAGCATTTCGGTTACGAGGTAACCAAACTGGAACGCACACGCATCATGAACATCAACTTAAAGGGTATCCCTACAGGGGAATTCAGGGAACTTACGGAAGATGAAATGAAGAGTATCACCAAAAGCATCGAAAACTCATCTTCTGAGGCTAAAACCAAATCAAAAAGTTCCGCCAAGAAAAAAACAAATGCCTGGGAAGAAATTCCCGAGCTTAGAGAAGAGCACCCGAAGAAAACTTTTAAACCATCAAAACCTGCACAAAAATCGGGAAGTAGAAAGTCATCCGGACATCCGTCTGCCAAGCCTTCCAATGGTAAAAGCAGTTCTTCAAACAGAAATGCAAAACCTTCAAAAGGTAAACCGAGTGGCAAGCCAAATGCAAAAGGTAGGGGCAGATAAAAGCTAAGCAATTGTAAAATTCTCTATTACAGCCATTTGCTTTCAGCTTTATGCTTTCAGCTTAAATCCTTTTTAAGTACCTTTGCAACAAATGGTAACAGCAAAGAAAACCGATATACGTGCGTTAGATCTTCCCCAATTGCAACAACACCTTGTAGCGATGCAACAGCCTTTGTTCAGGGCTAAGCAAATTTACCAGTGGCTTTGGGAAAAATCGGCTACGAGTTTCGAGCAGATGAGCAATCTTTCCAAAGATCTACGAAAGGTATTGGATGAAACTTTTGCCATCAATGCTGTTCAAGTCAACAATTCCCAGTTCAGTAATGACCATACCATTAAAAATACTTTCAGGCTTGCCGATGGCAACATCGTAGAAGGTGTACTGATTCCTTTGGAAGACCGCATGACCGCATGCGTAAGCTCACAGGTGGGCTGCAGTTTAACCTGCAAGTTCTGCGCAACCGGTTACATGGACCGTAAGCGTAATTTAAACGCAGATGAAATTTATGACCAGGTTGTTTTGATTGATAGGCAAGCGAAACAGAATTATAACAACCCACTCACCAATATTGTGTATATGGGCATGGGCGAGCCGCTTTTGAATTATGCGAACGTGCTGAAGTCTATCGAGCGCATTACCGCTCCTGATGGCTTAAACATGAGCTACAAGCGCATTACCGTCTCTACCGCCGGTATTGCAAAAATGATTAAAAAACTGGGCGATGACGGCGCAAAATTTAATCTTGCTTTATCCCTTCATGCTGCAGATGATAAAAAGCGTAATGAGATCATGCCCATTAACGAGGCAAACTCTTTAAAATCATTAGCGGACGCGCTTAAATATTATTTCGCGAAAACCAAAAACCCGGTAACTTACGAATACATCGTGTTTAATCATTTCAATGATGAAATATCTGATGCGATGGATTTGGCTAAATTCTGCAAACACATTCCCTGCAAAGTAAACCTGATCGAATATAACCCGATTTCTTTCGCTGATTTCACCAATGCCGAAGGAGATAAGATTGATGCCTTTTCCAATTATTTAAAGAGCCAGGGGATTAACACCAATATCCGCCGTAGCCGTGGTAAAGATATTGATGCAGCCTGTGGGCAGCTGGCTGTGAAAGAGGAAGCCAACGCTTAACCCAATAATTTAACCTTTACGATGAATGCCGTCTTTGACGGTATTTTCTTGGAGCACGCAAGCCTGTTAAAGCCATCGTGAAAAAGATTTTTTTAGATCAGTTCCTCTGATCAATCCTGATGACAATACCGGGCAGATGTTGCACATCAAACGGGTCCCATATCGTTAACCATTCGAGCTATCAATCGCGGCCAACCTGCTGCGCTCTTACGACAGGCCTGCCACCACCCGTTTTACTCAATTGATCTGAACTGCAGGCCGATCAAAATATCTGATCCGGCTGATTGCTAATTGAAGGAACGCCGGAACGCTGCGGGCGAAAGCATGGTTCTGCTTTTGAATAGCTTGCTAAAGGATTGGGGATAGTCAAATCCAAGTGCATAAGCCACCTCGCTAACCGACAAACCAGTGTCCGATAACAATTCTTTAGCACAAACGATAAGTTTATCCTGAATATGAGTTTGAGTGCTTTTGCCGGTCAGGGTCTTGAGTAAGCCGCTGAGATAATTTTGAGAAACATGCAGTGCGGCCGCAACGGATACTACTGTGGGGAGACCTTCCCTGCCAAGAATATCTTTTTCAAAAGATCTATTTAGAATCTCTTCAAGCCTGATCAGTATTCCGTGGCTACTGATCTTACGTGTAAGGAACTGACGCTGATAAAAACGTTGCGCGTATGACAATAATACTTCCAGCTGACCAACAATAATATTCTGGGTAAACTGGTCGATGCTCCTTTGATATTCGGAAAGGATATTGCGCATGATATCCTCAAGTATAGTTTCCTCCTGTTCAGAAAGGAAAAGCGCTTCATTGACCGCATAGTTAAAGAATTCATATTGCCGTATGCTTTTGGCGAGCGAAGTGTTCCATAGAAAATCTTCGTGGAAGATCAGCAGCCAGCCAGAGTGTTCGATAGCCTCTTGCGGATCTGATTCAATTCCTATCTTTTGACCCGGTGCCATAAAGGTCATGATTCCTTCGTCGAAATCATAGACCTGCTGACCGTATTTTAGCCTCGCGTGAAAATTCCTTTTTAAAGCAATGGCATAAAAGCCCAGCACCCAGCTTTTTGGCTGATCTGCATGCTGCTTCATATCCTCAAAGCGCAACACACTCACCAATGGGTGCACAGGCCCGGGTAAAGCCCGCAACCTGTGAAACTCGGCGATCGATCTGATATGCAGTGGTTGTTCCATCATTTCTCTAAGATACCTGTTTTTGAAATGCCAGAGCGAAATCTTTCGCAAAGTCCTTCAATTTCACCTTGCCAAACATTGGTTTGTGCCTGTCGTAGTCCTCAGCGATCAGGCCTTTATGATGCCCAGCCTGTAATTCAACAAGCAACGCTGCCGAACCTGCGGGTAAGCCCGCCTTTTTCAGATTTTCAAGTGCCTCTTCATCAGAAATGAGTTCCCAGCGAAGATCTGGTTTGCCGATAGCCTGCCCAAGTACATGAGCCACCTCATTACAGGTCATTTCATCGCTGGCCACATAACGGATATCCCTTCCTGCTGTTTTTTCCAGCTCTATTGCTACCGCGGCTGCTATATCTTCGGGCGCAACCAGCACTGTGCGATCTTCCCCGCCATAGTTGGCCGCAATCCTGCCGGTGTATTTGATGGCAGGAATTAAGCCCAATAGATTATAATAGAACGAAGTTGGACGAATATGGGTGATGCTCACTTCTGCAGGCAGTTCATTCATGATCTGCTCCAGGTAATAAGTGCCTACTATTCCGCCGGTGCCGTTATCCCGGTGCGCTCCCCAGCTGCTTAGATTCACTACGCGGGCAATGCCCGCATCCCGGATCGCCGCTGAATAATTCTGAGCAATGCGGCTAAAATGTTTTATCGGATCCAGCTCTGGCAGCAAATAGCTTACCGGTGGTACCATCGTGTATACGGCATCTGCACCTGTGAAAGCCTGAGACAGAAATTTTTCATTCTCTACCGACCCAATGGCTGCTTTAGCCCCCATGTCTTCTATAAGTATTTGTTTTTTAGGATCACTGCTTATCACGGTCACTTTATGACCTTTTTGCAGCAACTCCTTTACCAGCGGTTTACTGATATGTCCCAGTGAACCTGTTACGACGATCTTCATGATTTTGATTTTTATAAACCAAAGGTCCGGAATATGAAGACAGTCCATTTCACCATATCTATTTTTGTTGTGCCGAAATCTACTGCTTGTAGCGGAATGAGTACCTATTCTACCGGCTTATGCCCTTACACACGATTTTGACAATGAACTGAAATCATTCCTCATTTAGGTATACTGAAGGTGGAAATTCAAGATTTGTGATGAGTCAATATGTGAATCGTCCATACAAAACCGTGAACAGTTAAAACAACAGGCATCAATAACAGCGACCTTTGTCACCAGTTAGATCAAAAAAAGTATGATAAAAAGTGAAAATAACAGATCACAAGAAACCACCTCGGTGGTGATCATCGGAGGCGGCGTGACAGGTTTGGCACTTGCCACATTGCTGAAAAAAGAAAAGATTGATTGTGTCGTACTCGAAAGGCGCGACAGGTCATATATAGAAACGCGGCAGCGCGCAGGTGTGGTTGATGCACGAGCAGTGAGGATGTTTAAACAGTGGGGACTGGCGGACAAGTTGCTGGGCGGTCCGGTCGCTCAGACGATCGAATACCGCTTGAACGGTGTGCCGCATATTTTTGAAGGAGAATCTGATGAGGATATCAGCAGCAGGTTCTGTACCCAGCAAATGCTCGTCAATAATCTGTTGCACGAGCTGATCGACGAAATGGGCGGCGAAGTCCGCTTCAATGTGCTGGAGATCGATATTAAAAACGATACGGCCGAACGCCCGCGAATTACTTATGTGGATAGCGAGGGAATACATGAACTGGTCTGCGATCACATCGCCGGATGTGATGCTGACCGTGGTATAAGCAGGGCATCGATACCAGAGGATTTACTCACAGCTTATACCTATGAGTTTGGTTATGCATGGCTTGCTGCACTTGTCGAAGCGCCGGTAACCGCAAATCCTATCATGGCCATAAGCGACCACGGCTTCGTAGGACAACTACCACGCGGGCCACAGCGCAGCCGGTATTACCTTCAATGCGCACTTGAAGATGGTCCGAAAGACTGGCCGGACGAAAGGATCTGGGATGAAATCAGGTTGCGGTCTGGTGATGAAACGCTGAGAAATTCATTTATTCACAATATTGATTTCGTGCCTTTCAGATCGGCAGTTTATGCGCCCATGCAGTACCGGAACTTGTATCTGGCAGGTGATGCAGCACACCTGGTACCGCCGGTCAGCGCAAAGGGAATGAATCTTGGCCTCTACGACATCGATGTGCTTGGTCAGGCTTTATTACTTGCTATACGTCACAAGGACAGATCCGGACTGGATAATTATTCCGATACCGTACTGACGCATGTCTGGAACTATCAGGATTTCGCGGTCTGGATGGCTGACACCATGCATGATGCAGGCAACCCTGTCTTAAATGGCAAATTCAGACAAATGACAGCCAGGGCGCGTCTAAAAAATTTATTCAGTTCGCCGACGGCCGCGCAGTTACACAGCGAGTATCAGCGCGGTACGAATTAACATTATTGAACAGCTGCAATGGTAAACGGTGGACACGATTCCCTGCCATCGTTTGCCCTTTGCATGAATGTTAAACCCACTCTCCGGAGTAAATCCTTTTTATACTTATATTTATAATTATGAACCTGAAAGAAAAAATACCGCTCCACCGAATGGATGACTGGAATGCAGGAGTCTATCTTAAATCTTTCAGCGCTGTTTCCTCTGCTCAGCCAGATTATGACCTGTCAAAAGCACATCGTCATGATTTCTATTATGGCGTGCTGCTGGAGAAGGGCGCGATGGCTGTTGAAGTGGATTTCCAACCTTTCAACCTGGGTGAAAACACGTTTTTCTTTACCTATCCGGGGCAGGTACACCGCATCGTGTCAACCGGGATGGAGCGGGGATGGTTCTTTGCGTTCGACCCGGCCATCATTGATCAGCAACTGAAAAATGTCCTGGATCAGAGTCTTTCAGAGGTGATGATCGCCATATTAGATCAGGATCAATCCGCTAAATTTTCGACTTCTTTAAAAGAACTTAAGGCTGTTTACGATAATCCTGGTCAGCGTTTCAGCCAACAGGTACTGCTGGCACTACTCACTGCTTTTTTGTACCAGAGTGCCGGAGCCTGTTTCTCCCTGGAACGAAAGGCATTAACCAGCTATTCTGTGCGGAGTATCGAGATCACTAAAAACTTCCGTCAGATCCTCCGCCAAAATTTCACCTCCATCAAAAGGCCGTCTGAATTCGCAGCCCTGATGAATATAACGGGCAGTTATCTGAATGATACTGTAAGATCCGTTACCGGCTTCCCGCTGACCTATTACATCCAACAGGAATCGATGCGCGAAGCGCAGCGCCTGCTTAATTATTCCGCGCTCTCCATCAAAGAGATCGCGCTATCACTCGGTTTTGACGACGCACAGTACTTCAGCAGGCTGTTCAGAAAAGTGGTCGGCTCATCTCCGCTAAAGTGGCGAACGATGAACAGCAACTCAGGGGCCGGTCATCTGCCAGTGGGTTAGGCTTAAATCGGTGACTTTTGGGGAGATTCGTATCGTCAAAAGGGAAATGGCAGGACAGCAAGTTGTTTATTGGTCAGCAACCAAAGAACAACTTGCTGTCCTGCTATTATCATCGCAAGGAATTCTTAACTGCCTGCTTACAGGTTACCCCAATAATTCGCCCAAACCGAAGATCGTAAGGCCTTTACCAAAGTTTTCAGCAACTGCCTGGTTTGCTGTCTCGATATATGTTCCTGTGATGGGGTCAACAACGGTTCTCAGAGGTCTTTTTCCTTTTTCTGTACCGATCAGCTTAACGATGGCATCAGCTACATCCTGCGGGTTAGGACTTTTGGTTTGCATCAGCGCGCCGATCGCAGTGATCATTTTATCCGGCATATCGGCAATGGCCCCATAGCCTTCAAACACCGATTGATCAGAGGCGTATTGGGTTTTCTGCTGCATTTCGGTAGGAAAGGCACCCGGCTCCAGGATGGCCACGTCAATTCCTAACCTTTTAACTTCGTAATGCAATCCCTCGCTTATTCCTTCAAGCCCGAACTTAGAACCGGCGTATATGGTTGCAAAGGGAAAGGAAACCCTGCCAAACCCGCTGGTGACATTAATGATCAGGCCATCGTTTTGCTTGCGCATTGCCGGAAGTACTTGTTTAATGAACCTCCAGGGAGCGAAAACGTTAACATCGAATATTGCCTGTACGTCAGCTGTAGTGAAGCTTTCCGCTACCCCGTTCATCGAAACCCCGGCATTATTGACCAGCACATCGATGTTGCCTTCTTTTGCGATAATACTTTCAACCGCCTGCTTAACGCTTTCCTCATCGGTTAGCGATACATCCAGAACCGTCACATTCTCTAAGGCCGACAAGGCTTGGGCTTTTTCCGCGTTCTTACCCGTTGTATCTCTCATTGTAGCGTAAACCTGGTGGCCTAAGGCTGCAACGCTATGGGCGGTCAGCCAACCGAAACCACTATTGGTTCCCGTTATTAATACGATTTTTTTGCTCATTTTTTCAGTTGTTTAAATCATGAGCAAAGGTTGTGAAGCGATGCAGCAAAGCTTTTACCATTTGGTAAAAAGTGCTGCTTACCAATAAAATAGACAATTAACGGACATTGCGTCTTATCCGGCTCAGTGATTGCTGTGTGATGCCCAGATAGGAAGCAATATGTGAAAGTGGTACCCGGTTGTGTAGTCGGTAATAAAGAATGCAGAGTTTTTCGTAACTAGGAATGCAGTATTTTTGGCAAGAATGGCGCCGAGAAAATGGCACTAATAAATACAGAGTTCTTTTCAAAAGTAAGTTAATATTTCTAC
>Ga0308165_1002107_pt1 | contig 25039 bp, 22 predicted proteins | sample PhyWR2_FD_201032 | JGI IMG/M metagenome (GOLD analysis project Ga0308165, IMG submission 201032) | Phyllosphere microbial communities from UC Gill Tract Community Farm, Albany, California, United States - DLSLW.R2 | ecosystem: Host-associated > Plants > Phyllosphere > Unclassified | place: USA... | reverse complement strand
GGATGGTCATCAGCTCTTCGGTCAGCGCGGCCTGCACCTTCATGTACGCAGGAGTGCCGTAGCCTTCCTTGTCGTAGATCTTGTGCATCTTCTCGAACAGCTCGCGCATCTTGTCGAAGCGCGACAGCGCGTCGTTCTTGAGTTCTTCGAGCTTCTTGGTCAGCGCCTTGGAGCCGCCCTTGCCGTCGTCGTCGTCTTCTTCGTCGAATTCGTCGAAGTCTTCTTCGGCCACGTAATCGTCGGCTTCGTTGGGGTTGGAGAAACCGTCAACGATGGTCGAGATCACCACCTTGCCGCTGCGGATTTCCTCGGACATGTTGAGGATTTCGGCAATCGTCGCGGGCGATGCGCTGATTGCCTGCATCATGTCCTGCAGGCCGCCTTCGATGCGCTTGGCGATCTCGATTTCGCCTTCGCGCGTGAGCAGCTCGACGGTGCCCATTTCACGCATGTACATGCGCACCGGGTCGGTCGTGCGGCCGAATTCGGAATCCACCGTCGACAGCGCGGCTTCGGCTTCTTCTTCGGCTTCCTCTTCGGTGGTTGCCGACTGGCCGGTGTTGTTCAGCAGCAGCGTCTCGGCGTCGGGTGTCTGCTCGTAGACGGCCACGCCCATGTCGTTGAGCATGGAGATCACGACTTCGAGCGTTTCGGCATCGACCAGCTTGTCGGGCAGGTGATCGTTGATTTCGCCGTGCGTCAGGTAGCCGCGGGTCTTGCCCAGCTTGATCAGCGCCTTCAGGCGCTGGCGGCGGGTCAGCATTTCTTCTTCGGTCAGGACGGTTTCGTCCAGGCCGAATTCCTTCATCAAGGCACGTTCCTTGGCCTTGCTGATCTTCATGCGCAGCGGCTTGACCTTTTCGGTCGTCGTCGTGGTCGTGGTTTCAACCGCTTCGACTTCGCCTTCGAGATCCGACTCGATGTCCGACAGGTCGGTATCGTCCATGTCGTCGCCGTCTTCCTTGGACTTGGGCTTGCGTCCGCGCTTGGCCGGCGTCTTGTCGGCAGCAGCCACTGCCTTCTTGGCCGCAGGGGCTTTCTTCACGGCGGGTTCAGCGCCGTCTTCGGCAGCAGCCTTGGGCTTGCGGCCGCGTTTGGCGGGAGCGGCGGCCGCGAGCAGGGCGTCAGCGGCGGCGATGAGTTCAGCAGAGGTCTTGGTGGCCACGGATTTGACTTTCTTGGCAGCGTCTGGGGGCTCAGTCGCTGTTGGGGTCGCAGATGTTACGGTCTTGGCCCGTGCTTTGGACACGGCCTTGGCAGCTGCGGTTGCAGACACAGATTTTTCGGCTTTTGCAGCGGGGCCAACGGCAGGCTTGGGCAACTTCGGGGACTTTGAAGCGGGCATGAACACCTCTGAAGCAAAATCAAACAAAGAAAACACAAGCGCCTAAGATTCCGGCGCAATAGATGCGAGCCCGCCACAGGCAGGTTCAGCATCCGGAGAAAGATCTCCTGGGCAAGATGTATGGGCGAACATTTGGGGTGCAGTCCTTGCGGTAATTTGGGTCCGTGCAATTGCTGCTACTTACGTGTTTTTCACGTTGACCCGGTCCGGAGGTGCTGCTGTCGCTCTTGCCGCTAGCCTTTAATTATATCTTTGTCCAGCGATTTCAAGAGGGATTGCGCGTTTCATTTTCCAGAAATTGTAAGCGAGTGTATATATCGCGCAATTGCTGTGCCGCATGGGGATTGGTCGAGATCGCCATGGCCACCGTATGGCTTTGCTGCTTGAGGTGATCGATAAGCACGCGGTTGAGCACGCCGCGCAATTCACGGCGCAGCTCGGTCAGTTCGCCTTCGGGCTGGGCATGCGGCCCCGTCATCAGGCGTTCGGCCAGGGGCGCCACGCCCGCATCGACGCATTGCTGCAAACGCTCGCGCAACACCGCCCAGGGCTGGGCGCCATATTCCTGAAATTGGGCTTCAAGCCAGGAAAACAAGCTGCCGTGCGGCGCGCCGCAGCGCGCCAGGGCATCGAAATCCTCGTGCGTGAGCTCTTCCATGAACTCCATGTGGGCCATCAGCAGGCGCGCGGCCTGGTCGGTCTTGGTGGCCGGCGCGCTGCGCGGCCCGCGCGAGCCCGCTTCAAAGCGGTTGGCGGGCTGGCGGTCGCGCCCCCAGCTGCCTTTTTCCCATTTCTTGCCCTTGCCCTGCGCAGGGCTCCAGGGGCCGCTGTGGCTGGCGGCGTTGTAGCCGCCGTCCTGGGCGCTGCTGTAGCTGCCCGCGCCCGGAGGCATGTCGTGGCCCCAGTCCATGTCGGGCGGGGCGCCCGCGCCCCGGCCGCCGGCGTCATGGCCGGGGGCGGCAGCGCTGCGCATTCCCGGACGCGCCGGTTCCTTGCTCCAGAGTTCGGTCAGGTCCTGCAGCTGCAACTGGGCCAGTTCAGCAATTTCGGCGATCAGCTGGCGCTTGAGCACGCCGTCGGGCAGCAAGGACCACAGCGGCCTGGCATTGCTGGCCATGTGCGCCCGGCCCTCGGCCAGGCCCAGGTCGCAGCCCTCGCTGGCCGCGTCGATTAGGAAGCGGCTCAGCGGCTTGGCGTCGCCCACTTGGCGGGCAAACGCATCGGTGCCGAACTCGCGAATGAAGCTGTCGGGGTCGTGCTCGGACGGCAGGAACAGGAACTTGAGGCTGCGCGTATCGGTGGCATAGGGCAGCGCGGCTTCAAGTGCCTTGTGCGCGGCGCGCCGGCCCGCGCTGTCGCCATCGAAGCTGAAGACCACGGCGTCGGTGAAGCGAAACAGCTTTTGCACATGCTCGGGCGTGCAGGCCGTGCCCAGCGTGGCGACGGCATTTGCAAAGCCCAGCTGGGCCAGCGCCACCACGTCCATATAGCCTTCGGTGACCAGCGCATAGCCCATTTCGCGCAGCGCATTGCGCGCCTCGAACAGGCCGTAGAGCTCGCGCCCCTTGTGGAACACCGGGGTTTCGGGCGAGTTCAGGTACTTGGGCTTTTCATCGCCAAACACCCGCCCGCCAAAGCCTATGCACTCGCCCTTGACGTTGCGGATGGGAAACATCAGCCGGTCGCGGAAACGGTCGTAACGCTTGTTGTCTTCCTCATTGACGATCACCATGCCGCTTTCGTGCAGCAAAGGGTCGTCGTATTGGGCAAACACGCTGGCCAGGCTGCGCCAGCCCTCGGGCGCGTAGCCCAGGCCAAAGCGGCTGGCGGTGGCGCCCGAGACGCCACGGCCCTTGAGGTAGGCAATGGCGTGCGGCGAGTCCTTGAGGTGGCGGCGATAGGCTTCGCCGGCCTTCTCGAGCACGTCGCTGAGCGTCGCCTGCTTTTCCTTTTGCGCGGCCTGGCGCTGGCGCTCCTGGGGACTGATGTCGTCCTGGGGAACGACCAGGCCGACCTGGCCGGCAAGATCCTGCACGGCTTCGACAAAGCCCATGCCGGCATGCTCCATCAGAAAGCCAATGGCATTGCCGTTCTTGCCGCAGCCGAAGCAGTGATAGAACTGTTTGGAGGGGCTGACGCTGAACGACGGCGACTTCTCGCCATGGAAGGGGCACAGCCCCATGAAGTTCGCGCCGCCTTTGCGCAGCTGCACATAGCGGCCGACGATGTCGACGACGTCCACGCGGGACAGCAGCTCTTGGATAAACGATTGGGGGATGGACACCGGGCGTATTTTGAACTATCCGGCGCCGACGCGGCCGTTCAAGGACAAGACGCGGTGCCCGTCTCCTGCGCACGCAGCTGGCCGGCGTTGCAGCGCATCCACCCGGCCAGCGAGTCCAGCGTGGGCCGCAGGCTCCTGCCCAGGGCCGTGACTTGGTATTCCACGCGCGGCGGAACTTCGGCGTAGACCCTGCGGCGCACCAGCCCGCGCTGCTCGAACAGGCGCAGCTGCTTGGTCAGCTCCTTTTGCGTGATCGGCGCGATGGCGCGCTGCAGCGCGCTGAAACGCACCGGCGCATCAATGACGATCAGCCGGTAAAGAATGGGAATCGCCCATTTGCCGGAAATCAGGTTGACAAAATCCACCATGGGGCAGCGGTCTGCGGTGTCGAAAGATTCCATGGCTATTCATTCGCCTCCTTAGTATTCAAAGGGTGCCTACTATGCAAAGGATACTATTGATTGAAGAATGGGGCCTTGCTTTTCTTCAGGACTCGAGCACATGGCACGACTTCAAGGCAAATACGCGCTGATCACCGGCGGCACGGGCGGCATAGGACTGGAAACCGCGCGCCAGTTCCTCGCCGAGGGGGCGACGGTGGCAATCACCGGGCGCAACGCCCAGGCGCTGGCGGCTGCGGGGCGCGAGCTCGGGGATGCGGCGCTGCTGCTGCAAAGCGATGCCGGCGATGTCGCAGGCCAGAGCGCGCTGGCGCAGCAGCTGGCGCGCCAATGGCCGCGGCTGGACGTGCTGTATGCGAATGCCGGCGACGTGAGCCATCGCCCGTTGCAGGACTGGGACGAGGCAGCTTACGACCGTCTCATGAATGTCAACCTCAAGGGGCCGTTCTTTTTGATCCAGGCGCTGCTGCCGCTGCTGGCAAACCCCGCATCGGTCATCCTGTGCGGATCGGTCAGCGCGCATATCGGCCTGCCGCAAAGCAGCGCCTATGCCGCGAGCAAGGCCGGCTTGCTGTCGCTGGCGCGCACGCTGTCGGGCGAGTTGTGGCAGCGCGGCATACGCGTCAATGGCCTGAGCCCGGGACCGACCGAGACCGCAGCGCTGGGCAAGCTGGGCCTGCCGCCCGAGCAAGAAGCGGCGTTGCGCGATCAGATCCGCAAGCTGGTGCCCATTGGCCGGCTGGGAACGCCGCTGGAGCTGGCCAGGGCCGCGGTGTTCCTGGCATCCGACGAGTCAAGCTATGTCGTGGGCACCGAACTGCGGGTCGACGGCGGCGTGGGGAACCTCTGAGCGCTTGCGCTGGTCCCGGGGCCGAAATAAAAATGGCCCGCACCTTGCGATGCGGGCCGGTCTCCTCCGCCCCGGTACATGCCGGGGTGGTCCTCTGTTGTCTGTTGATTCCGTGGCCCAGGGCCGGCGAAAGCGGCTGGGGCAGGGCGTGCTGCAGGAAAGAATGCAATTGTAGGAAGCTGGCAGCAATGCATCCACCCTTTTATTTTAATAAATGATGTTTTATATAAGACATCAGACTTGCATGGATCGCGCTCTGCCAATTTCCTGGTCTGTTGTTCTTCTAAGTAATTGTTTTATCAGTTGATTTTCCGGTTTCAGAAAATGCTGAAACACCTGGATTGAATGAATCAGTTCAATTCTTGAGAGATTCAAGGGGGCAATGTGTGTGAAAAAGGGGTATTCAATGCCCTGGCCGAATGCTCAATGATTTGGCGCCGGGGCCGCGTGTCGGGTCATGCCTGACGGGCTTTCAGGAATGGACGGGCGCGCCAAGCAAAGCGCTCCCCTTATATGCCAAGCATTGAAGGCGCAGCGGCCTGCGCTCAAGGCATGAGGCGGGGCCTGCATGTACGCCGCGCCTGTCGAGGCAAGCCCGTCACAAATCGGGGGGCCAGTGCCTGCGCCCCTGAATCTCAATGCCCCGCGGACGAGGAAAACAGCTGGATCACCAGCACGCCCGCGACAATCAGCCCCATGCCGATCAGTGCCGCGGCATCCAGGGACTGGCCCTGCCAGAACCAGGCAATGGCCGAGACCAGCACGATGCCCGCGCCCGACCAGATCGCGTAGGCCACGCCCGTGGGCACGGTGCGCAGCGTCAGCGACAGGAAGAAAAACGCCAGCGCGTAACCGCTGGCGGTGATTAGCGAAGGCCACAGCCGCGTGAAGCCTTCGGCGCTCCTGAGAAAAGAGGTGGCGATGACTTCGCAGACGATGGCCAGCGCCAGATACAGATAGCTCAGAGACATGGATGTCAGAGCGCGGGGTAGTCGCCCGTGCCCTCGGGCCAGGGCGTGAGCACCTCGTAGCCGGTCTCGGTCACGCAGACCATGTGCTCCCATTGCGCCGAAAGCGACTTGTCGTTGGTGATCACGGTCCAGCCGTCGCTGAGTTCGCGCGTCGCGGCCTTGCCGGCGTTGAGCATGGGCTCGATGGTGAAGATCATTCCTGGCTCGAGCTTCAGGCCCTGGCCGGCCACGCCGTAGTTAAGCACGTCGGGCGTGTCGTGGTAGATCTGGCCTATGCCGTGGCCGCAATATTCCTGCACCACGCTGAAACGCTCGCGCCTGGCGACGCTTTCAATTGCATGGCCGACATCGCCCAGCGTGGCGCCTGGGCGCACGGCCTGCACGCCGGCGCGCATCGCCTCATAGGCGGTGCGCACCAGGCGCCGGGCCTGGGAGCGCGGCTCGCCGACCATGTACATGCGGCTGGTGTCGCCGAACCAGCCGTCCTTGATCAGCGCCACGTCGACGTTGACGATGTCGCCGTCCTTGAGGATGTCGCGGTCCGAAGGGATGCCGTGGCACACCACATGATTGACCGAGGCGCAGATGGTCTTGGTGTAGCCGTGGTAGCCGATATTGGCCGGAATGCAGCCCAGCGTGTCGACAATGTAGTCGTGGCACAGCTTGTCGAGGTCATTGGTGCTGACCCCGGCGCGCACATGGGGCACGAGCATGCGCAGCACGTCGGCCGCAAGATGTCCGGCCTGGCGCGATTGCGCGATGTCGGACAGGGTGTGGATGGGCGTGGAAATGGAGCGCTTCATTGCGCCGCTCCGGGCGTCTGCTGCGCGGTGGCCTGGGCGCGCGGCGCCAGCGCAAACGCGGCGGGCGTGCTGGCGTGCTGGATCAGCAACTGGCAGATGTCGGAGTAGGTCAGCTGCGGATGGAGTTCGGCCATCATGCCGATCCGCAGCCAATGTTCGGCCTGTGCGTTGATGGAGCGGCTCAAGGCCGTGCTGGCGGTGCGCACGCTGTCATGCAGTGCGTCTGATATTTTGACGATTCCCATGCGGCGCCATTATACGTTCCATTACGTTTCGTATACTGGGCCGCAAAATCACAGCAGCCATTCAATCGGCAGCCAGGTCAGCAGGCGCAGCCAGGCGCGCTCGAACCAGCGACTGCCCGGTTCGGTGCGGTAGACCGCTGGAGGGTGGCCTGCGCCCGCATGCCATTCAAGCTGGCCCTGCGCGTCAAGTTGCACGCGGTAGCTGCGCAGCGGAATGTGCTGCTCGAAGGCCTGCGACACCTGGCCCGCAAGCCGCGGGCTGTCGATCACAAAGCCCAGCTCGGTATTGAGATGTGCCGAGCGCGGATCGAAATTGAACGAGCCGACAAACACGCGCTGCGCGTCAATGGCAAAGGTCTTGGCATGCAGGCTTGCGCCCGAGCTGCCGAAGGGGCCGGGGCTGTGTTCCTCGGCCCCTTCGCCGGGGCCGGGGCGCATTTCATACAGCTCCACGCCTTCGGCCAGCAGCGCCCGGCGCCAGCGCGCGTAGCCGGCGTGCACCACGGCCACATCGGTGGCCTGCAGCGAATTGGTCAGCACGCGCACGCGTATGCCGCGCTGGCGCAGCTGCGCAAATGCCGCGACCCCGGCCTGCGTGGGCACGAAGTAGGGCGAGACCAGATCCAGCGCGCGCTGCGGCTCGCCAATGATGGGCGCTAGCTGGGTCAGCAGCAGACCCGCGCGCGGCGCGCGCGCCAGGCCCTTGGCCGGGTCGTCGCTGACCATGCGCACCTGCGACCATTCCAGCGGCAGCACGCCTTGCAGCAGCTGCTGCACAAAAGGCGCCTGGACCACGGCGCGCCGGTAATTCTGCGTCGCGGGCGCGGCGACGACCTGCGCCAGCCTGGCGTCCAGGCGCTGGCGCTGCGCGGCGTGGGAAGGCGCCAGCAGCGGCCCCACCGGATAGGATGAATTGCTGGCCCAGTAGCGGTCGAAGTCCTGCGAGACCTCGGGAACAATCGGGCCCACGGCCAGCACGTCGAGATCGGCAAACAGCACGCCGTCGGTCGCGCCGAAATACTCGTCGCCGATATTGCGCCCGCCAATCACCGTTGCCTGGTTGTCGGCGGTCAGCGACTTGTTGTGCATGCGCCGGTTGGCGCGCGCGAAATCGGTGAGGTAGCCCAGGGCCTTGGGGCGGCGCACGACCATGGGGTTGAAAAGCCGCACCTCGATCAGCGGATGCTGGTCCAGCGCGCTCCACTGCGCGTCCAGGCCCGAGGTGCCGACATCGTCCAGCAGCAGGCGCACGCGCACGCCACGCCCGGCCGCGGCCAGCAGCTCCTGCACCAGCAGCGCGCCCGTGGTGTCGTCGTGCCAGATGTAGTACTGCACATCGAGCGTGCGCTGCGCGGCGCGCATCAGCAGTGCGCGCGTGGCAAAGGCTTCAAGCGGATCGGACAGCGCGTAGATGCCGCTGCGCCCCGGCCGGGCCGCGGTCTGGGGCGCCAGCGCCTGGCCCAGCCGGGTGCCGGCGGCGGTTTCCTGCGCCAGTGCGCTGCTGGCGCTGCGGTCATCGAGCGGCGGCAGGCTGCAGGCGGTCAGCGCGCCGCAGGCCGCAAGCAGCCATACACGCCCGCGCAGACGCCAGCCGCAGCGCACAAGGGGCAAGGCCATGCCTCAGTTGCCCATGACCGAGCCTTCGCGCCGCGCGTCGGAGCCGCTGAACCACAGCGGCTGGCCATGGGCGCTGCCGCGCACGATCACCTGCAGGCCGCTGGTCATCTCGATTTGCTCGACCTTGCCGCCGCGCTGGCGCAGCGCCTGCAGCGTGGCTGCGGGAAAACGCTGCTGCTCGAGCTGCGTGGGGCCGCTGATATTGCCAAAGTTGGGCAGGTCTATGGCCTGCTGGGGCATCAGCCCCCAGTGCAGCATGGCGTACAGCGCCTTGCCGGTGTAGTGGATGATCTGCGCGCCGCCCGGGCTGCCGGCGCTGGCCAGCAGCTCGCCGGTGGCATTGTCGAAGACCAGCGTGGGCGACATCGAAGAGCGCGGGCGCTTGCCGGCCTCGACGCGGTTGGCGACGGACATGCCATTGGCGCCGCGCGGGCTGAAGCTGAAATCGGTCAGCTGGTTGTTGAGCAGAAAACCGCCGGGCCGGGCCACGTCAGGCCGCGCCGCGTCAGGCCGGGCCGCGTCAGGCCGCGCCGCGCCAGGCCGCGGCTGGCCGCTGCGCAGGCTGGTGTTGACCATGCGACGCGCGCCGAACTGGGCTTCGATGGTGGTGGTGAGCGCCAGCGCATTGCCCTTGGCGTCAACAATGCTGATGTGGCTGGTGCCGTATTCGGGCTGCTGCGCCATGGGCGCGAACGACACGCGCGCGGGCGGGGGCGCAGGCCTGCCGGCGCTGGCCGTGGCCATGTGGCGCGGGCCTATGAGCTGGGCGCGCTGGGCGAGATAGGCGGGCGCCAGCAGGCTGTGCCAGCTGCCGGCCGGCGGCGCAACGAAATCGGGGTCGGCGAGATAGAGCGCGCGGTCGGCATACGCCAGGCGCGCAGCTTCGCTGTAGTAATGCAGCCACTCGGCGCCGGGCAGGCCGTCCTCGCCCAGCGGCAGGCCGTTGGCGGGCGTGCGCTTGAGCATGCCCAGGATCTGGCCTATGGCAATCGCGCCCGAGCTGGGCGGCGGGAAGCCGCACAGCCGGTAGCTGTGCTGGCTGGCGGGAATCTGCACCTGGTAGTCGTGGCACAGCGCCTGGCGCTCGCGCGGCTGGTAGCCGGCAAGATCGGCCAGGCTCAATTGACCCGCCCCGCCCGGATGGGTGCGCACGGCGTCGACGATGGCCTGGGCGGTCGGGCCTTCGAGCAGGCCGCGCGAACCCTGGGCGGCAATGCCGCGCAGCACCTCGGCAAGCTCGGGGTTCTTGAGCAGATGGTCCACGGGCCAGGGCTTGCCTGCGGCGTCATAGAAATAGGCGCGGGCAACGGGATCGCGCGCCAGCAGCTTGTCGTTGCCCAGCAGCGTATGCAGCCGGGGGCTCACGGGAAAGCCCTTCTCGGCCAGATCGATGGCCGGCTGGAACAGTTGCGCCCAGGGCAGCTTGCCATGCGCGCGATGGGCCTGCTCGAGCATGCGCACCGCGCCGGGCACGCCGACCGAGCGCCCACTGGCCATGGCGTCGTTGAACGCCAGCGGCCTGCCGTTGGCCTGCAGGAAAAGATTCTCGTTGGCCGCCGCGGGCGCGGTTTCGCGACCGTCATAGGCCTGGACCTGGTTGCCGCTGGCGTGCAGCAGGAAAGCGCCGCCGCCTATGCCGCTCGATTGCGGCTCGACCAGCGTCAGCACCATCTGCACGGCAATTGCCGCATCGATGGCCGTGCCGCCGGCGCGCAGCATGTCGTGACCGGCCTGCGTGGCCAGCGGGTGGCCCGAGGCCACGGCGAAGTCCTGCGTTGCCCAGCCGGGTTTCTCGCTCCAGCCCGAGCCGGCCTCGGGCGCTCTGGCGGCCTCGGCACTTGCCGCTTCTTGCTGGGCGGGCAGATGGCCGCAGGCGCACAGCAGCCCGGCAACGGCCAGGCTGCTTGCCAATGCCGCGCGCTGCCAGGAAATTGATAGGAGGAACATGGGCGCGTGCGGCAGCATGGATTCACCTCATGGCAGTAGTTTGATGAACAGCTGAATCATCGCAGCATTCACGATGTCGATGAAAAACGCCCCTACCATCGGCACGATCAGGAAAGACTTGTGCGAGGGACCGTACTGGTTGGTGATGGCCTGCATGTTGGCGATGGCCGTGGGCGTGGCCCCCATGCCGAAACCGCAGTGGCCCGCGGCCAGCACGGCGGCGTCGTAGTCCTTGCCCATCAGACGGAAGGTCACGAAGCAGGCAAACATGGCCATGGCCAGGGTCTGCGCCAGCAAGATGACCATCAGCGGCGCGGCCAGGCCGCTGAGTTCCCAGAGCTTGAGCGACAGCAGCGCAATGGCCAGGTAGACCGACAGCCCGACATTGCCGAACAAGTCGATGGCGCGGTCGAAGACCTGAAAGTTGAACAGGTAGTTCAGCGTGTTGCGCAGCACCACGCCGCCGCCCAGCGCCCAGACAAAGGTTGGCAGCTGGAAGAACGTGCCCTTTGAAAAGGCGGTCATGAATTCCGCAAAGCCCAGGCAGGCGGCAAACAGCGCCAGCGTTTCAATGGCCGCCTCGGTGGTGATCAGCCGCACTTGCTGCGGATTCTCGAAGTTGGCGTCATTGGACAGGGGCGCCATTGCATCGTTGACCGCCAAGGCCGCGGGATTGGTCAGGCGGTAGCGCGTGATCAGGCCCTTGGCCAGCGGGCCGCCGATCAGCCCGCCAATGACCAGGCCGAAGGTCGCGCAGGCAATGCCCAGCGTCACCGCGCCTTGCACGCCATGCTCGTTCTCGAGCACCACGCCCCAGGCACCGGCCGTGCCATGGCCGCCGACCAGCGTGATCGAACCGGCAATCAGGCCGATCAGAGGATCCAGGCCCATGGCCGTCGCCAGGCCTATGCCGACGGCGTTCTGCACAAGGATGAAGAGGGCGATGATGACCAGGAACAAGATCAGGCCGGCCCCGCCTTCGCGCAGCTTGGCGAAGTTGGCGCTAAGGCCGATCGACGCGAAGAACAGCAGCATGAAGCCGGTCTGCAACTCGCTGCTGAACACGAAGGAGTAGCCGGTGAACTGGTGGATGGTGAAGATCACCGCAGCCGCCAGCAGACCGCCGGCCACCGGTTCGGGAATATTGAAGTCGCGCAGGAAACCGATCCTGCGGACCAGGTATTTGCCAACCAGCAGCACCAGGGCGGCGCAGATAAGGGTGTAGTAAGTGCTGAAGCTCAGTTGCATGCGGGATCGGGAGGGGGAAGCAAGGTGAATGCACGCCCGACCGCCGCGTCAGGCGGGTGGCCTGGAGCGCGGTGCGCGGCTGAGAGCTGGCGCGGGGGTACCGGCCAGGAAAAGGCGCGCAGTGTAGCACTCACTTTGTTGCACCCCCGGAGCCAAAGCCCACAGCGGTGGCGGCTGCTTTGCAGCCGCTTGAGCTCAGCGCGTCAGCACCAGTTTGCCCATGACGGCGCGCGATCCCATGCGCGCGTAGGCGGCATGCAGTTCGGCCAGCGGCATGGTGGTGTCGATCACGGGCTTGATCTTGCCCTGGCGGTACCAGTCCAGCAGCTCGGCCATCATCGCGGCATTGGCCTGGGGTTCGCGCCGCTGGAACTCGCCCCAGAACACGCCAACCAGCGATGCGCCCTTGAGCAGTGCCAGGTTCCAGGGCAGGGCCGGGATGGGGCCGGCCGCGAAGCCGACCACGAGATAGCGTCCGCGCCAGGCAATCGAGCGGAACGCGGGCTCGGCCAGATCGCCGCCCACCGGATCGTAGATCACGTCCGGGCCCTTGCCGCCGGTGGCGGCCTTGAGCGCTTCGCGCAGGTCGGTGGAGCTGTAGTTGATGGTCGCGTCGGCGCCCAGCGTGCTGCACAGCGCGCATTTTTCATCGCTTGAGGCAGCCGCGATGACGCGCGCGCCCGCGGCCTTGGCGATCTGTATCGCGGCCGTACCCACGCCGCCGGCCGCGCCCAGCACCAGCACCGTCTCGCCGGCGCGCAGCTGCGCGCGATCGATCAGCGCATGGTGGGAGGTCGCATAGGTCATGATGAAGGCGGCGGCGTCGACCAGCGGGAAATCGCCGGGCAGCGGCAGGCAGGCGGCGGCCGGCGCAATCACATGGCTGCCGAAGCCGCCCGTGCCCGTGAGGCAGGCGACGTTCTGGCCCACGGCCAGATGCTCGACGCCCGCGCCCACCGCGCGCACCACGCCCGCGTACTCCGAACCCGGCACGAACGGCAGCGGCGGCTTGATCTGGTATTTGTTCTGCACGATCAGGATGTCGGGGAAGTTCAGGCTTGCCGCCTTGATCTCTATGAGGACTTCTGCGGCCTGGGGCTGCGGCGTGGGCAGCTCCGTCCATTGCAGGGAATCAACGCCCGTGGGCGTGGTACACAGCCAAGCATGCATGCAGGTCTCCTGTCGTTTTGTTGCCTGAATCATAGAAGCCACTGGCCGCAGTCGCTTGTCCCTGCGGCGACGGGTCGGCGCGCGCCTACAATCCGCTGCATCCCATGAAAATCCTCATTTCCAACGATGACGGTTATCAAGCGCCCGGCCTGGTGGCGCTTTATGAATCGTTGAAGACCATTGCCGATGTGGAGGTGGTCGCTCCTGAACACAACAACAGTGCCAAATCCAATGCCCTGACGCTGCACTCGCCTTTGTACGTGCACCAGGCTGCCAATGGATTTCGCTATGTCAACGGCACGCCGGCCGATTGCGTGCACATCGCGCTGACCGGCCTGCTTGGCTACCGCCCGGACCTCGTGGTGTCGGGAATCAACAACGGCGCCAACATGGGCGACGACACCATCTACTCGGGCACCGTGGGCGCGGCCATGGAAGGCTACCTGTTTGGTGTGCCGGCGATCGCGTTTTCCCAGGTTGACAAGGGCTGGACCGAAATCGAAGCTGCTGCAGCCAAGGCACGTGAAATCGTGCAGCAGATGCAGGTGCAGCAGCTCGTGGGCGACACGCCCTGGCTGCTCAACGTCAACATTCCCAACATGCCGCTGACGGCAATGCGCGCGCTCAAGCTGTGCCGGCTCGGGCGCAGGCATGCGGCCGAGCGGGTCATCACCCAGGAAAGTCCTCGAGGAGAAGTCATGTACTGGATTGGCAGCGCGGGCGCGGCAAAGGACGACGCCGAAGGCACGGATTTCCACGCCACGGCCCAGGGCCATGTGGCGATGACGCCGCTCAAGGTCGATCTGACCGACCACGACAATCTGCGCTACTGGGCGCAGACCGCGGCGCGCATGCTCGATCCGTGCGAGAAGGCATCGGCGCCGTGACGCAGCGCCGCCCCGATTTCCCCAGCTGGATTGCCTCTTCGGCCAGTCCTTCGGCCAGTGCCGCCAAGGCGGGCGTCAAGCCCATGATCAAGCCCGGTGCGGGGCAGGCGCAGCGCGCGCCCATGCCCATGCCCATGGGCGTAGGCCTCGATTCAATTGCCGTGCGCAGCCGCATGGTGCAGCGGCTGGCGCAGGGCGGAGTGAGCTCGCAGCAGGTGCTGCAGGCCATGGCCAGCGTCGAGCGCCACCATTTTGTCGACAGCGCGCTGGTCAACCAGGCGTATGAGGACACGAGCCTGCCCATTGGCCTGGGCCAGACGATTTCCAAGCCCAGCGTGGTGGCGCGCATGACCGCGCTGCTGCTGGGCGCCGAATGCGCGCGCGCCGGCCTGGGCCGGGTGCTGGAGATCGGCACCGGCTGCGGCTACCAGGCGGCGGTGCTGGGCCGCGTGGCGCAGGAGGTCTACTCCATAGAGCGTCTGCGCGGCCTGCACGAGAAAGCCCGCACAAACCTGCGCCCGCTGCGGCTGGCACATGTGCATCTGCTGTTTGGCGACGGTATGCTCGGCTATGCCCAGGGGGCGCCCTATGCGGGAATTCTCGCGGCCGCCGGTGGCGACGCCATTCCCGATGCCTGGTGCGAGCAGCTGGCCGTGGGCGGCCGGCTGGTCGCGCCCATGGGCAACGGCGCTGGCGGGCAGAGTTTGCTGGTCATTGACAAGACGCCCTATGGGCTTAAGAGGACGGTTCTCGAGGCAGTGAACTTTGTCCCTTTAAAATCTGGTATTGCCTAAAAGGGATTGCTTATGTTGGTATTGCGAAGTCTTGGGGCTTGGGGATCTGTGCTGTTGGCGGGGTTTGTGCTCGCCGGCTGTGCTTCACAAGTGAACAGGGCTCCAGTGGAAGATCGGGGCACGGCTGCCTCGTCGGGGGGCTCGATGTCGTCGGCAGCTGCCGCCAAGCCCTTGCCGGGTGCTGAAAATGCAGGCAAGCCCGGGTATTACACCGTCCGTCCCGGTGACACGCTGATCCGTATCGGATTGGAGACCGGTCAGAGCTGGAAGGACATCTCACGCTGGAGCAATCTGGAAAATCCCAACCTGATCGAGGTGGGACAGGTGCTGCGCGTGGTGCCGCCTGCGTCTTCGTCGTCGGGCATGGCCCAGTCGGCGCCAAGCGACTCCGGCAGCGGCCGCGCGGTCGCGCCGGTGGTGGTTGCCGGTGGCGACGCCACCACGACCCCGCCGGCAACGGTCTCGCCCGCGCCGGTCACGCCGTCCAAGCCCGCGGCTTCGGCGCAAACCGGTGGCGACGACGATCTGGGCTTTATCTGGCCGGCTTCGGGCAGCCTGATCGCGGGCTTCGACGAAGCGCGCAACAAGGGCTACGACATTGCCGGCAAGGCCGGTGACCCGGTGCTGGCCTCGGCCGATGGTCGCGTGGTCTATGCAGGCGCCGGCCTGCGCGGCTACGGCAACCTGATCATCCTCAAGCACAACAACACCTATCTGACCGCTTACGCCCACAACCAGACCTTGCTTGTCAAGGAAGACCAGAGCGTGCGCAAGGGCCAGAAGATTGCCGAAATGGGCAGCACCGACGCCGATCGCGTGAAGCTGCACTTCGAAGTGCGTCGCCAGGGCAAGCCGGTCGATCCGTCGCGCTACCTGCCTTCCCGTTAATGCGCTGCGCGCAGCGGCTGTTCCGCGTGGACGCCGCTGCGCCGCGCTCCCTCTCTCATCATGAACTCTCATTCTCTCGAGCCGGATTCGTCTCTCAGTGAGGAGTCTGGCGCGCTGGAAGAAGAAGTTCTTGAAACGCGCCAGGCCCCGGTCAGCCTGGCCCAGCACGGCCTGCGCCTGGACAAGGCGCTGTGCGCGCTGGTCCCCGAATTTTCCCGCAGCTATCTGCAGCAACTGCTGGCGCTGGGCGCGGTCCAGATCAACCAGCGCGTGGTTGAAAAAGCCGCGCTCAAGGTCAAGGCCGGCGACCAGCTGCACGTTGAAATGCGGCCCACGCTGCAAAGCCAGGCCTTTCAGCCCGAAGACCTGCCCATCGAGGTCGTCTATGAAGACGCGCATCTGCTGGTCATCAACAAGGCGCCGGGCATGGTCGTGCATCCCGCGCCCGGCAACTGGAGCGGCACGCTGCTCAATGCGCTGCTGGCACGCGATCCCGGCGCTGCCGTCGTGCCGCGCGCGGGCATCGTTCACCGCCTCGACAAGGACACCAGCGGCCTGATGGTGGTCGCGCGCGACCGCCTGACCATGGATGCGCTGGTGGCGCTGATTGCCGAGCGCAATGTCAGCCGCCAATATCTGGCGCTGGCGCACAAGCCCTGGCTGGGCGCCAGGACCTGCAGCGTGAATCGCCCCATAGGGCGCGATCCGCGCAACCGCCTGAAAATGGCCGTGGTCGATCTGGGCGTGCATGCGGGCAAGACCGCGCAAACCGATTTCGCGCTGCTTTGCGGCTGCAGCGAAGGCGCGCTGGTGCATTGCACGCTGCACACCGGTCGCACCCACCAGATCCGCGTGCACATGGCGTCCATAGGGCATCCGCTGGTTGCCGACACCACCTATGGCGGCCATCCGGCCGCCGGCATGCAGCGCCAGGCCCTGCATGCGTTCCGCCTGGCGTTTGTCCATCCCATGACCGGCCAGCCGCTGGAATTTCACGCGCCGCTGCCGCCGGACATGCGTGCGGCCTGCGATTCCTGGGGCTTAGCGCACGCCGGCTGAGCGTTTGACGCGGCCTGGGCTACAATTCGCCCCAGGTTCCGGTGTGCGCCGCGCGAGCGCCATGCCAGTATTACGCTGACGCACCTGCGTTTTCGCCTGTCTCCCCAGCCCCGCCACCGGGGCGCGTTACCCCGAGTCGCTGCACGATGAATACGGTCGATGCCAAACGGGTTCTGGAAACTGCTCTGATATGTGCGCCCTTACCGGTCTCCGTGCGAGACCTGCGGGCGTTGTTTGACGATGCACTTGGAACCGACACTGTCAAGAGCCTGCTGCTGGAGTTGCGGGACGACTGGGCGCTGCGGGGCGTGGAGCTGGTGCAGGTGGCCTCCGGATGGCGCTTTCAAAGCCGTCCGGAAATGCGTGTCTACCTCGATCGCCTGCATCCGGAGAAGCCGCCACGCTATACGCGTGCGGCACTCGAGACGCTGGCAATCATTGCCTACAAGCAGCCGGTCACGCGCGGCGACATCGAGGATATCCGCGGTGTCACCGTGAACAGTCTGCTGATCAAGCAGTTCGAGGACCGGGGCTGGGTCGAAGTCATCGGTCATCGCGAGACCGTCGGTCGGCCCGCGCTGCTGGCGACCACGCGACAGTTTCTGGACGACCTGGGATTGCAGTCCCTGGACCAGTTGCCCGCGATGCAGGCAGGCGTGCCGCAGCCAGACCTTTTCAAGGCGCTGGATGGGGACGCAGTACCCGCCACCGAGCCCGAAACGGCAGCGGTCGCGGCAGAGGAATCGGGCGGCGCTGACGCGCCGCGGACGGCAGCGGTGCAGGGCACCGCGGGCCTCGATGGGCAGGCTTCGCTTTTGCCCCAGGTGTGAATGAACAGGGTCTCGCAGTGATGCGACACAGGAAAAAATGATGAATGATTCGACGGCGGATAAAGACGGCAACCCCAACCCGGTGCCTGCGGCGCCTGATGCAGACGAGCCAGCGCGCCCTGCAGCACGCCAGCGCCCCCAGCCACGTCCACGGCCCCAGCAGGTCAAGGGCGCGTTTGGCAAGGGTCCGCGCCGCGCCACGGCGGTGGCGCCGGTAGCGGCTGCCGCAGCCGCGCCCGCGCCCCAGGACGGCTTTGATTTTGCCGACGTGGTTGCCGGCGAGCTCGACGCCCAGGAACAGATCGAGGACGCCGCGCTGCCCAAGCGCGTGCTCACGCCCCAGGCCGAGTCGCCCAAGCTGCACAAGGTGCTGGCCCAGGCCGGCATGGGCTCGCGCCTCGAAATGGAAAAGCTGATCCTCGAAGGCAAGATTTCGGTCAACAAGGAGCTGGCCCACGTCGGCCAGCGGGTGCAGTACGGCGACCAGATCACGGTCAACGGCAAGCCCATCCGCTTTCGCATCGAAGCGCCCGAAGCGCGCGTGCTGGCCTATCACAAGCCCGCGGGCGAAGTGGTCAGCCATGACGATCCGCAGAACCGCCCGACGGTGTTCCGCCGTCTGCCGCGCCTGCACCAGGGCAAGTGGCAGTCCATCGGCCGCCTCGATCTGAACACCGAAGGCCTGCTGCTGTTCACCAACTCGGGTGACCTGGCCAACAACCTGATGCACCCGCGTTTCGGCCTGGAGCGCGAGTACGCGGTGCGTGTGCTTGGCGCGCTCAACAAGGAAGAAAAGCAGCGGCTGCTTGACGGCGTCAAGCTCGAGGACGGCGAAGCCTCGTTTGGCTCCATCGAGGACGGCGGCGGCGAAGGCGCGAACTGCTGGTACCGGGTGACGATTTCCGAAGGCCGCAACCGCGAAGTGCGGCGCATGTTCGAGGCCGTGGGCCACGCCGTGAGCCGCCTGATCCGCATCCGCTACGGCGCGATGCTGCTGCCGCGCGGCCTCAAGCGCGGCGCGTTCATGGAGCTTGACGAGAAGGACATCCAGGCGCTGCGCCAGGCGGCCCGCGTCCCGTCCGAGAACCCGGAAGGCGAAACCGCAGAGCGCGCGCCACGCGGTGCGGGACGACCGGCCAACCCCCGGGGTACGGGGAGTGGGGGCCGTCCTCCGGCTCCGGCACGCAAGGGCGGCGGAATCTTTGCCGCCCGCACCGCGGCGCCGCGCGCCGGCCGCAAGCCCACGCAGGCCAGCGAGGTCCAGGCGGACCCGCTCAAGACCGAACCCGGCTATATCGGCCAGGACAGCCTGTCACGCGCTCGCAAGGAAGCCAAGCGTGCCACGGCCCAGCGGCGCGGTCGCCGCTGAGCGAGACCGCTGACAGTCTCCGGTGGAGAGCCAGGTGTATGTCCGAGATCGCTAGAATAAGAGGTTTTGTTGTTACCGACAAAAATCTTTAAAACCTTCAAGGAAAACCAAATGGCTATCGAACGCACTCTCTCCATCATCAAGCCCGACGCCGTTGCAAAGAACGTCATCGGCCAAATCTACGCCCGCTTCGAAGGCGCCGGCCTGAAGGTCGTGGCAGCCCGCCTGATGCACCTGTCGCGCCGCGAAGCGGAACAGTTCTACGCTGTGCACGCTGCACGTCCTTTCTTCAAGGACCTGGTCGACTTCATGATCTCCGGTCCCGTGATGGTCACGGCCCTGGAAGGCGAAAACGCGATTCTGACGAACCGCGAACTGATGGGCGCTACGGACCCGAAAAAGGCAGAAGCCGGCACCATCCGCGCCGACTTCGCCGACAGCATCGATGCCAACGCAGTGCACGGCTCGGATGCTGCCGAAACCGCGGCAGTGGAAGTTGCTTTCTTCTTCCCCGGCCTGAACATCTACTCGCGTTGATCGCCTGGACGCTGTGCAGCAAAAGACCCCAGGGTCTTTTGCTGCCGGCGCCTTGCGGCCGGCGTGGACCCGCATGCCGATATGACTACCAACCTACTTGAATTTGATCTCGACGGACTGTGCGCCTACTGCGAACAGCTCGGGGAGAAGCGTTTCAGGGCGACGCAGCTGTTTCGCTGGATACACCAGCGCGGTGCGAGCGACTTTGAACAAATGAGCGATCTCGCCAAGTCCCTGCGCGAGAAGCTCAAGGCGCGTGCCCATGTCACGGCGCTGCCGGTGCTTACCGAGCATGTGTCCCAGGACGGCACCGTCAAATGGCTGTTTGATGTGGGCGATGGCAATGCGGTCGAGGCCGTGTTCATCCCCGAGGACGACCGTGGCACGCTGTGCATTTCGTCCCAGGCCGGTTGCGCCGTGGGCTGCCGTTTTTGCTCCACGGGCCATCAAGGCTTCAGCCGCAATCTGACGACGGGCGAAATTCTCGCCCAGCTGTGGTTTGCCGAACATGCGCTGCGCAAGCGCCTGGGAGTGAGCGAGCGCGTCATCTCCAACGTGGTGATGATGGGCATGGGCGAGCCACTGCAAAACTATACGGCGCTGGTGCCCGCGCTGCGCGTGATGCTCGACGACCACGGCTACGGCATGTCGCGCCGTCGCGTGACGGTCTCGACTTCCGGCGTCGTGCCCATGATGGACCGCCTGGGCCTGGACTGCCCCGTGGCGCTGGCCGTCTCGCTGCATGCGCCCAACGATGCGCTGCGCGACGACCTGGTTCCACTGAACCGCAAATACCCGATCAGCGAGCTGCTGGCCTCGTGCCAGCGCTACCTCGAGCATGCGCCGCGCGACTTCATCACTTTCGAATACTGCATGCTCGACGGCGTCAACGACCAGCCCGAGCATGCCCGGCAACTGGTCGAGCTGGTGCGCAGCCATGGCAACGGACGCCCATGGTGCAAGCTCAACCTGATTCCATTCAACCCGTTTCCCGCGTCGGGTCTGCTGCGTTCGCCTTCGGCCCAGGTGACCGAGTTCGCGCGCATCCTGACCCAGGCGGGCATCGTGACCACGGTGCGCAAGACGCGCGGTGACGACATCGACGCGGCCTGCGGCCAGCTGGCCGGCGACGTCAAGGACCGCACACGCGCCGCCGAGCGCATGGCAAAGCGCCGCACCATCATGATTGCTCCTTCGCCCTGAAGGAGCCACAAGGCTTACTGCATGAATCCTGGAAAAATCGGACGGCAAGGTTACTACCCGGGCTGGGGGCTCGCGGCCTGTCTGGGTCTGGTGCTGCTCACGGGCTGTGCGGGCGGTCCGCGCGGCATTGACGGCGGCGCCCATGCCGACCTCGTCACGCCTTCCGATGAATCCGAAACCCGCCGCCGGGCCCGCATACGCATGGAGCTGGCGGGCAGTTATTTTCAGCTGGGCAGGACCGAGGTCGCGCTCGATGAAGTCAAGCAGTCGCTGGCCACCGATCCCAACTATGCCGAAGCCCACCAGCTGCGCGGCCTGATCTACATGCAGCTGGGCGATGCGGTGCTGGCCGAGGACGGCTTTCGGCGCGCGCTGGCACTTGCGCCGCGCGATGCCAACGTGCTGCACAACTACGGCTGGCTGATGTGCCAGCAAAAGCGCTATGCCCAGGCCGACCGCCTGTTCAACGACGCGCTCGAGCAGCCGCGCTACCAGGCCAAGGCCAAGACCTGGATGGCCAAGGGCCTGTGCCTGCAAAGTGCCGGCCAGCTCAAGGCATCCGAGGAAGCGCTGTTCAAGGCCTACGAAATGGACGCCGGCAATCCGGTTGTCGCTTACAACCTGGCCAACGTGCTGTATGTTCAGGGGGATGTGACGCGTGCCCGGTTCTATATCCGTCGCCTGAACAACAGCGAGCAGGCCAATGCCGAGTCGCTGTGGCTGGGCATCAAGGTGGAGCGTGCGCAGGGGGACAAGCTGGCGATGGAGCAGCTGGCCGGCCCGCTGGGCAGGCGTTTTCCGGAATCGCGCGAGTGGTTGGCCTATCAACGGGGTGCATTCAATGAGTGAGAGAGAGTTGCAGATGTCCGGTGTCTTGGAGACGCAACACAGTGAGCCGGCAGCGCCGGCCAGCGCCGGCCAGCAGCTGCGCCGCGCCCGCGAGGCCGCCGGCCTGCATGTGGCCGCGCTTGCGGGCGCGCTCAAGGTGCCGGTGCACAAGCTCGAGGCCCTGGAGGCCGACAATTACGCGGCTTTCCCCGATACCGTGTTCATGCGCGCGCTGGCGTCCAGCATCTGCCGCAGCCTGGGCCTGGACGTACAGCCGGTGCTCGACCAGCTGCCGCGCAATGCGCCCCAGGGTTTCAACCCGCAGCGCACGCACCTGAACGCGCCCATCAAGGAGCGCGCGGGCAAGAGCGGCGGCGGCATGACGGCCAGCAACAGCGGCGTCTCGACCAAGGCGATTGCCGCCGTGGCGGTGCTGCTGCTGGGCGCCGCGGCGGTCTACTTCCTGCCCAGCGGCATGCTGGACCGCGGTGACGACGGCGAAAGCCCGTCGGCAACGCTCAGCCAGCCTATCGATGCCACGACCTCGCCAGCCATTCCCGCTGCCGGTATGCCCGCCGCCGGTATGCCCGCCGCCGGTACGCCCGCTGCCGGCATGCCCGCTGCCATCGATACGCCTGCGGCAGCGCTGCCGTCCGGTCCCGCAGGGCTGGCGCCTGCCGCCGCACCGGCGGCTCCGGCCCCGGCTGAAATTCCCGCTCCCGCAGCGGCCAGCTTGCCGGCCGCGCCGCTGCCGCCCGGCCAGGAGTCGCTGGTGTTCAGTGCCTCGGGCCCGTCCTGGGTGCAGGTCAAGGATGCACGCGGCGCGGTGGTGCTGAGCAAGAATCTGGGGGCCGGCGAATCGGCGCAGGTCGCGGCGCAGCTGCCGGTGCAGGTGGTGGTGGGCCGCGTCGCGGCCACCACGCTGCAGGTGCGCGGCCAGCCTTTCGATCTTGCTGCGGCGGCCCAGGGAAAAGACGTAGCACGCTTCGAGGTGAAATAAGTGAACAGCAAACAACAGCTGCCCATCCCCATGTCCGCTCCCGCGGCCCGGCGCTCGCGCCAGGCGCGCGTGGTCTGGGGTGATCGTGTCGTCACCGTGGGCGGCGATGCGCCGGTGCGCATCCAGTCGATGACCAATACCGACACGGTCGAGGCCATAGAAACCGCGATACAGATCCGCGAACTGGCCCAGGCCGGCTCGGAAATGGTGCGCATCACCGTGAACACGCCCGAGGCGGCCGCGGCCGTGCCGTATATCCGCGAGCAGCTCGATCGCATGGGCGAGAACGTGCCGCTGGTGGGCGACTTCCACTACAACGGCCACCGCCTGCTGACCGACTACCCGGAATGCGCCAAGGCGCTGTCCAAGTACCGGATCAACCCCGGCAACGTGGGCAAGGGCGACAAGCGCGACAAGCAGTTCGGTCAGATGATCGAAGCCGCGGCGCGCTACGACAAGGCGGTGCGCATAGGCGTCAACTGGGGCAGCCTCGACCAGGAGCTGCTGGCCAGCCTCATGGACGAGAACGGCCGCCGCGCCCAGCCCTGGGACCCGCGCCAGGTGATGTACGAAGCGCTGATCACCTCGGCCATCGACTCCGCGCGCCTGGCCGAAAGCATGGGCCTGGCCGGCAACCAGATCATCCTGTCGTGCAAGGTCAGCGGTGTGCAGGACCTGATCTCGGTCTACCGCGAACTGTCGCGCCGCTGCGATTACGCGCTGCATCTGGGCCTGACCGAAGCCGGCATGGGCACCAAGGGCACGGTGGCCTCGGCCGCGGCGCTGTCGGTGCTGCTGCAAGAAGGCATTGGCGACACCATCCGCGTGTCGCTCACGCCCCAGCCGGGCGAGGCGCGCACCCAGGAAGTGGTGGTTGCCGCGGAAATCCTGCAGTCGCTGGGAATGCGCATGTTCGTGCCCAGCGTCACCGCCTGCCCGGGGTGCGGGCGCACCACCAGCACCACGTTCCAGGAACTGGCCAAGCGCATCGACGACCATCTGCGCGCGCAGATGCCGGTCTGGCGCCTGAACTATCCGGGCGTCGAGGCGATGCGCGTGGCCGTCATGGGCTGCATCGTCAACGGTCCGGGCGAAAGCAAGCATGCCGACATCGGCATCAGCCTGCCGGGCAATGGCGAAGCGCCGGCCGCGCCGGTGTTCATCGACGGCGAGAAGGCCTTGACGCTGCGCGGTGACAACATTGCCGAGGAATTCCACGCGCTGGTCGACAACTATGTGCGCCGCCGTTATGGCGCACAGGCGCAATAAGCCGCTGCGCGCCCGCTGCGCCGTCTGCGCAGCGCCTGAATCTTGATCTCATCCATTTTTGCCGTGACCACTGAAACCAAAACCCCTGCCAAGCCGGGAAAGATTGTTGCCGTCAAGGGCATGAACGATATTCTTCCGCCCGATTCCGCCCGCTGGGAATGGCTGGAGGAAAAAGTGCGCAGCCTGATGCAGCGCTATGCCTACCGCAACATCCGCACCCCCATTGTCGAGCCCACGCCGCTGTTCGTGCGCGGCCTGGGCGAAGTCACCGACATCGTCGAGAAGGAAATGTATTCCTTCGAGGACCGGCTCAACGGAGAGCAACTGACGCTGCGCCCCGAAGCCACGGCCGGCGTGGTGCGCGCCGTCGTTGAAAGCAATCTGCTGTACGACGGCGGCAAGCGCCTGTACTACATGGGGCCGATGTTCCGCCACGAGCGCCCGCAGCGCGGCCGCTACCGCCAGTTCCACCAGATCGGCGCCGAGGCGCTGGGCTTTCACGGCCCGGAAGTCGATGCCGAGCTGATACTGCTGGCTGACGCGCTCTGGAAGGAGCTTGGCCTGCAGCAGGTGCGCCTGGAGCTCAACAGCCTGGGCCAGCCCGAGGAGCGCCGCGCGCACCGCGCGGCGCTGATCTCCTACCTTGAGCAGCACCACGACCTGCTGGACGAAGAAGCCAAGCGCCGCCTGCACAGCAACCCGCTGCGCATTCTGGACACCAAGAACCCGGCCATGCAGGCCATGGTCCAGGCCGCGCCGCGGCTGCTTGACTTCCTGGGCGATGCCTCGCTGGCTCACCTGAATGCCGTCACGGCCATCCTCGACGCCAACGGCGTGGCCTGGAGCATCAATCCGCGCCTGGTGCGCGGCATGGACTACTACAACCTCACGGTGTTCGAGTTCATCACCGACCAGCTCGGCTCGCAGGGCACGATCTGCGGCGGCGGGCGCTATGACTACCTGATCGAGCAGATCGGCGGCAAGGCCGCGCCGGCCGTGGGCTGGGCGCTGGGCGTGGAACGCGTGCTCGAACTGGTCAAGGAAGCCGGGCTGGCAACGGCCGCGCCCGTGCCCGATGCCTATGCGGTCGTGCCCGATGCGGCCTCGCTGCCCCAGGTCAGCCAAGTGATACAGGCGCTGCGCGGCGCCGGTGTCAGCGTGCAGCTGCACAGCCCTTCGGGTGCAGGCGGCGAGGGCATGGGCAGCATGAAGTCGCAGTTCAAGAAAGCCGATGCAAGCGGCGCGCGCTTTGCACTGGTGTTTGGCGCGGATGAACTCGCACAGGGCCAGGTCACGGTCAAATCGCTGCGTGACGGCAGCGGCGCCCAGACCACGCAAACCCTCAGCGCCGTGGCGCAGTGGGCGAGCCTTCTACAATCGACAGACTAAAAACACCCAGCATAGCCATGGCCCAACATTTCGATCTTGAAGAACAAGAGCAACTTGACCAGCTCAAGCATTTCTGGAACAAATGGGGCACCCCGATCACGGGTG
>Ga0308165_1002105_pt1 | contig 25048 bp, 26 predicted proteins | sample PhyWR2_FD_201032 | JGI IMG/M metagenome (GOLD analysis project Ga0308165, IMG submission 201032) | Phyllosphere microbial communities from UC Gill Tract Community Farm, Albany, California, United States - DLSLW.R2 | ecosystem: Host-associated > Plants > Phyllosphere > Unclassified | place: USA... | reverse complement strand
AGCGATTCCAGCAGCGCGGTGGTCTTGGGGCACATCGCCTTGGCCGACGGGTGCGAGGGGCCGTACCACTTCAGGTAGAAGCGCTTCCAGCCGCGGCGGAAGAACGAATTGAAGCCGGCATCGTTGAACGTGCTGGAGGCAGCGATTGCCTGCGCATCGCGCAGCGCCAGTGCCTCGTCGCGGATCATCTGCCAGTTCTGCCGCAACGGCTCCAGCTGCGGGAATTCCTTGCCCGGGTCCAGGAACGGCGTGGTCGGCACCTTGGAGAACATGTACATGACCACGTTGATCGGGGCCATGAAGCTGGAGTGGTCCAGCAGCTGGCGAGACCAGCGCGCACGGACCTTGCCACGGAAGTGGATGTACAGCACGCAGGCCACGAACAGCGCCGCAAGTACGATTTTGATGATCAAAGCACTTTCCTCCAGCACGCGCCGGACAGGGAAACAGGGCGATGCGGCCGCAGCGGCGGCATCAGTGGGGGAACGCGGCAGGAGACGGGGACGTGCCGGGTGGGTGCGGTCGTCGATGTCGCGTGTAACAGCTTATGGTCGGCAGGCCGTGCGCCGGGGTCAAGCCGGGCGTGCGGGACAGTCAGTGCCGCGTTACTGAACAGGTGGCCTACACTGCCTCGATGCCCGCGCCACAGACCGATCCCTATCCCGCCCTCAGCGCACGCTACAGCGCATTTTTCGCCCTGCCCGCACAGGCCGCCGCGCCGCAAAGCGAGGTCTTCGACTGGACCGACGGCCGCCTGCGGTTGGACCGGCATGGCCCGGCAGAGGCTGGACTGACCGTGCTGCTGGTGCATGGCGCCGGCGGCTACGGGCGGATGTTCGCACCGCTTGCGGCTGAGCTGGCGGCGGCCGGGTACGAGGTGCTGGCACCGGACCTGCCCGGCTATGGGCTCAGCCCCGCGCCCTGGCAGCAGGTGGACTACGGTGTCTGGAAACAGGCGCTGCTGGCGCTGATCGACGCCGAACACCAGCGGCGGCCACGACCGTTCGTGCTGTTCGGCGCCAGCATCGGCGGCTACCTGGCCTATCTGGTTGCGGCCGAATCACCGTGGGTGCGTGGCCTGGCGGCCACTACGCTGGCCGACCCGCGCGATCCAGCGGTGCAGGCGGCGCTGGTCCGCCAGCGCTGGATGCGCGCCCTGCTACCGGGGCTGCGCCCGCTCAGCCGGCTGACCCGCGGCCTGCGCGTACCCGTGCGCTGGTTCACCCACATGCAGCGCATGTCGCGCAATCCGGCGCTGACCGCGCTGGTCTGCGCTGACCCGCTGGGGGGCGGCAACCGGGTGCCGGTGGGGCTGCTGGCATCGCTGTTCGACACCTCCCCGGCCGTGGAGCCCGAGCAGTTCCAGCGCTGCCCCGTGCTGATGGCGCATCCCGCCTGTGATGACTGGACGCCGGTGGCGATCAGCGACCGTTTCTACCAACGTCTCGCAGCGCCGAAGCAAAGGGTACTGCTGGAGGAATGTGGCCATTTCCCCGTCGAGCAGCCGGGGTTGGACCAGCTGCGCGACGCACTGCTGCCCTTCCTTGCGCGCACCGATGGCATTGCCCCCTTGCAAACGACTGATTTCAATGACCTCGCGCGCAAGTGAGACAGAATTGTCCGAGAAAGCGCGACGAACTGTTCCAGCCACGACGCCGACATTTCTCCGACAAATCGTGGAATAGCGAACTTGCCGGTACTAAAATTGACTTAACGAAAGTTTAGCCAGTTCCCCCGTCGTACCGGTTCGCTTGACGCTTCAGCGCCGCCCACCGGGTCGCCCGAGACCCCACATGATCCCTTCCATCACTCCCTCCCCGTCCTGCGGCGATGACGCCGTGGCGCCGCTGCTGCTCAAGCGCGGCGAGCGCTTCCTCGCCCCCGATGTCTACCGCACCTGCCTGGACGGCCGTCCGGCGGTGGTGAAGGACTACTCCCGCTACCGTGGCACCCCGGTGTCGCCGATCGCCCGGCTGATGGTGCGCCGCGAGGCGCGCATGCTGGAGCGGCTGGGCGGCTGGAAGCACGCCCCTGCCCTGCTCGGCACCCTCGGTGGCCTCGCACTGGGCATGGAATTCATCCCCGGCCAGACCCTCAGCACCGCGCAGGCCGTGGGCAATGAAGTGTTCGAACAGCTGCAGCACGCGCTGAGCCGCCTGCATGCCGCCGGCATCACCCACAACGACCTGCATGGCACCAACGTGGTGGTCAGCGCCGGCGTGCCGGTACTGCTGGATTTCACCTCGGCCTGGCGCGTACCGCGCTGGCTGCGCCGCAACCCGCTGAGCCGGCAGCTGAGCCGCAGCGACATGAAGAACCTGCTGAAGATGCGCCAGCGCGTGACCGGGCAGGCGCCAAGCCCTGCGCAGGCGGCGCTGGTGGCCGACCCCGGTTGGGTGGCGGCTGTGCGCCAAGGCTGGAAGCGGTTCTACAAGTGGGCCAAGCGCCGGTAGGCGCTTCGCTCTGGTGGGGTCGAGCTTGCTCGACCGCTCTTCGTTCCGGCGACGCAAAACCTCGCCGGTCACGTCCTTTCAGCGGCTTACAACGCGTCCGCGTCCAGCTCACCGGTACGAATACGCACCACGCTGCCCAGGTCGTACACGAACACCTTGCCATCGCCGATCTTGCCGGTGCCGGCCGCCTTCACGATGGCTTCCACCACCACCTCCACCTGATCGTCGGTCACCGCCACTTCCAGCTTCACCTTCGGCAGGAAGTCGACCACATACTCGGCGCCACGGTACAGCTCGGTATGGCCCTTCTGGCGACCGAAGCCCTTCACTTCCGTCACCGTGATCCCGGTAACCCCGCGCTCGGCCAGCGCTTCGCGCACGTCGTCGAGCTTGAACGGCTTGATCACAGCCATGACCATCTTCATCGTCTATCTCCTGTATTCCGGCGTGGAGGATAGCGCCTGAACGCGGCCGGTGCGAAACCCGCAGCGCCTGTCCGGCGGCCCGGGGCCGGCAGTATCCTTACGGCCGAACAGCCGTGGCCGCGCCGGATGCGCAGGCCCACCACCCCACGGAGCACCCCATGATCGACCTGAACCAAATCGATGACCTGGCCCGTCGCCTCAGCGACCTGGTGCCGCCGGGCCTGCGCGAATCGCGCGAGGAACTGCAGGCCACCTTCAAGAGTGCGCTGCAGGCCGGCCTGGCCAAGCTGGACCTGGTGACCCGCGAAGAGTTTGAAGTGCAGCGCGCAGTGCTGCTGAAGACCCGCGAGAAACTGGATGCACTGGAAACGGCGGTGCGCGAGCTGGAAGGCCGCGGCAAGGCAGAATGAAAAAAGGAGGCGCACCGCGCCTCCCACTTACAGATTATTTCCCTGAAGGGGCCTTGCCGCAAGGCCCGCCCGGCACCCTAGACTCGCCGGCCTGTCGATCCGGCAGGACAGTCAGGGGCAGTGCCGATGGCACAGGACACCGAATGGACACCCGTTTCGCATGACACCTGCGACCAGGTTGCCGGGCCGTTCTATCACGGCACCCGCGCTGAGCTCGCGGTGGGCGAACTGCTGAGCGCGGGCTTCCGCTCCAACTATCGCGACAGTGTGGTGATGAACCACATCTACTTCACCACGATTGCCAAGGGCGCTGGGCTGGCTGCGGAGATGGCCCGGGGTGAGGGGCGACCGCGTGTGTATGTGGTGGAGCCGACCGGGCCGTTCGAGGACGATCCGAATGTCACCAACAAGAAGTTTCCCGGGAATCCGACGCGGTCGTATCGGAGTGCGGAGCCGTTGCGGGTTGTTGGGGAGATTACGGAGTGGGAGGCCTACGACGCCGATTTCATTCGGCAGTTGAAGGAATTTGTGGCGTCGGGGAGTGGGGAGATCATCAACTGATGGAAGAAGACGCCGACGGGAGCACGTCGGCGTCTTCCCATCAACACGCTCGCGTGGCCCCTTATCCACGAAGCGCGCCACACGGCATCTCGTCCTCCAGTCGTCTCATCGAGGCGACCGCACCGGTATCGACCTAATCCGCAGGCTTTCACCGGTTACCGCCTGCCAAAGCAGGGCAGATCATTTGCCGCAACTGCTGTGCTCATTGGCAACAACGGCAGTGCATATGAAGCCACCATCGGGATCTTTCTTGCACTCTTCGATCTTCGCTGGCGTGTAGCAGGTTCCACCGGCGCCGCTGATCCCCTTCTTCTTTGCAATCTCGGCAGCTCTCCGGTTGGCATCATCGGCGGCCGCTGACTTGGTCGGCCCGCTACCGGTAACAGGCTCACCGGCGAAGGCCGGTGCAGACAAGGCCAATACACTGGCACACAGCAGGAAGGCGCCGCATAAGCTTTTCATCGTTGACTCCTCGTTGATGGGAAGTGTCTTTTCTTCATGAAACACCCTCACACCCAAGGGCAACCGATTCCGGATGAATCACCACTCCGCCCGGCTTCCCGTGTCGAACCCGCCGATGCCTTCTGCCGGGAAATCCGAAGATGACAGCACCACCATCAGCACCTAGCTGGAGCGCATCATCGACCCAATGACGAACGCCGCAGTCAGCCCCGCCCAGGACAATACCGCCACGACGATCAGCAGCACCTTCCGATACATCGCCTGCGCCTCGTGCCGGTAGGGCGCCTTGCGCTCGTATGGCCTGACCAGACCGAACAGCTCGCCGGTAACTGTCAGCGCCCCCAGCAGCAACAGGGCGAGCATGCAGAAGCCGAACAGCGTTCCCACGTCTCCCAACCGCGCGCCATCGGTTGCGGTAACAGAATGACCGGCAAGGGCTTCGAAGAACGTCCCAACCCAGCCGGCCAACAGCCCGGCCAGGATCCCGACGAACCCCAGATGGCTGAAAAGATGCACCCAGAAGCGGGCCGGCAGCTTCATCGCGTGTTGTCCTTCATCCAGTCACCGGCCGCCTTGGTCATTGCTTCCACACTCCGGGTCGCGCTGCCATCTGCCGCGAACATGCCCACGGCCGCGCCGATCAATGTACACGGCTTGATGCCTACTGCTCCCGACACTACGGACATGGCCATCGTAGCCTTGAACGAAGCCCCCTGGTCGGAGAATGCGCTGGCCGCATCAGCCACGCCCCCCGCCGCCTTGGTCAATGCGGGAGTGCGCGCGCCAGCACGCACGGTATCGCTCTTGAACAGTGATCAACCTGGCATGAATCCCGAGAAGATCACCTTGAGCTGGGGCCGAAGAATCGAGAAGTCCTTGATCGGCCCTCCATGCTCCTGTCGCGCGCCCCCATCAATGCGCAAGCTGCACCTTCGACGCGCTTGAACCCCGGCGCAGCAGATACAACGCAACCAGGAATGGCCACATCGAGTTGATCGATGAGAACAGGCGCTGGGTCAGACCCCTGAACCCCTCCGGATCCGCCCCCACCAGGTTCAACCAGAGATGGACGATGCCCGCGATGCTCACCACAGCAGTCACGGCGTACGCCCTACGGTTGTTCGACCACGCGCTCAATTCGGTGTGCGACATCGCAGGTGCATTGATGTTTGCGATACCGATGGTGTAGAAGCCGTGCATCGGATGGCCCATGGGCCAGAGACCGTTGGTCAACATGGAGACGCCGAAGATCATCCAGCAGATCGCACCTACGGCAATACTCCGATGGCAAACGCCACGAAGCCTACGCCTGAGCCGATGGCGATGATCCTGGCACAGATGCTTGCGAGCGTTGGCGCCTGCAGCAGCTCGCTGGCGTGCTGTGCAAGCGGGTTGTAGCCCGGCGCGAACACGGCGGCAAGGCTGGTCCAGAACAGGAACCACGGCAGCGGGACCAGACCCGCAGACAGAAGAAGTCGATTGCGGCGTAACACGTACAGTGATCCTTGTATTGGCCGGCACCCTTTGGATGTCGGCTTCTTCCCAGCACTACATCTTCCAATACAAGCCGACAAATAGAGTCGTCAGCAGCTGAGCAGTCAACAGCATGGCCACCGGCCGAGTGCGGATCAGCCAGGCAACGATCAACGCGGAGAGCAACCCATACCCCAGCACTACCTTAAGCGCCCCAATCACCACCGTCCCTGTAATCAAGGACGATGGCTGCGATGCAAGCGCGAAAACAACGAACGGCAGTGCGGATCCAAGCCAAGCCCACAAGATGCGATGCGGAAAACTCATCAATCTCCTCCCGAGTGAGTCAGTGCGTTCGCGCATGCGATCAATCTCCCACGTCACTTTCCATGAATCAGCGTGACTGGCAATCCAATGCGATTGCGTCGGCGAGGCCTGAGCAAGCCTACCAATGCTGTCACCGCTAGAGGCGCGGCAGCCAGCAGACGGGTGTTCTGCCTATCCAGTTAGGCATCCTTGAATCAGTTCACAGTGCTCAGCTTGAACCCGATGGCGGCCCAAAGGCTCTCACCAGACCACGCCCCCTCATCGGGTCACCTCTGCCAGATCCAGCCGACAATCAAAATCGTCATGAACTGCGCAGTGAGCAGCATCGCGATCGCATTCGTGCGAATCAGCGAAGCCACGAGCAACGCGGAGACCAACCCGACCCCCAGCGCGCCCATGACAATGATCGACAGCTCCTGCCACGAGAAGCCCGACCACGATTGCGAAGCGAGCGTGTAGAGCACAAGAAGCGACGCAGACCCAAGCCACGCCAACAGAAAACGGTTCATGAAGTTCATCAGAACTCTCCAGGGTGAGCTTGTTCGTACAACGAATTGAACCCAATTGTTGCGTCCCTTCCCGCGTGTAGCATCCGACATTGTTGTCGCGGGGTCATAGAGCGATCTCATCTCCGGATGCGACGCTCTCGCTTGGTTCAGGAAGTTTTCCGCCTGCTGACGAGTCAGATGCTGACCCGGTGGATAGCCAGCATCTTCGTACGCCTTTTTCAACTTCGAGTCCAACACACCACACTCAAGCGCATCCTTGATCGGGCGCTGAGGACCAACTGCGGATGGCTTCATCGCGTTCACCACACCTTCCAACCTGTTACCGGCACGCCTCAATTGCCCGCCCATGCCCGGGACATCCTTGAGCCGGCCAGACCGATTGGATCTTCGGACATAAAGCGGCCCATGCCTGCCTTGTAATAACGCGCGCGGTAGTAGTAAAGACCGGATGCATCGAGCTCTCGACTAGAACAGTGAGCGCCCTGGCATGAATCCCGAGAAGATCGCCTTCAGCTGGGGCCGGAGAATCGAGAGGTCCTTGATCGGTCCTCCATGCTCCTGTCGCGCGCCCATCAATGCGCAAGCTGCACCTTCGACGCGCTTAGATCCCTTCGCAGCAGGTACAGCGCCACCAGGAACGGCCACAACGAGTTGATCGACGAGAACACGCGCTGTGTCAGCCCCCTGAACCCCTCCGGATCCGCTCCCACCAAGTTCAACCAGAGATAGACGATGCCCCCGATGCTCACCGCAGCGGTCACGGCGTAGGCCCTTCGGTTGGCCGACCATGCACTCAATTCGATGTGCGACATCGCCGGTGCAATGATGTTTGCGATACCGATGGTGTAGAAGCCGTGCATCGGATGGCCCATGGGCCAGAGTCCGTTGGTCAGCATGGAGATGCCAAAGATCATCCAGCAGATCGCGCCTAGGGCAATCCGGCGGCCGGACTCCCGCCATACCCCGATGGAGAACGCCACGAAGCCGACACCGGAGCCGATAGCCGCGATCCTGCCGCAGATGCTTGCGAGCGTTGGCGCCTGCAGCAGCTCGCTGGCGTGCTGTGCAAGCGGGTTGTAGCCCGGCGCGAATACGGCGGCAACGCTGGTCCAGAACAGGAACCACGGAAGCGGGACCAGACCCGCGCAGAGAAGCAGTCGGCTGCGGCGTGACACGTGCAGTGGTCCTTGTTTGGCCTGCGCCAGTGAGTGGAATCCAGTCGAACGCTGCCGAACCTTCCTGCCGCGGGCAGGACGATCTTCAGTGACTACAGCGGTAGTCAGATTGCGCGCGGTGCTCGGTAGGTTCAATAGGCAAGAAGTCACTTAAACCATCCAGCGGGTGTCGCAGCGGTTCGGTTGCATGAGCGATCACACATGTCCGAAGGGCGAGTGCTGTCGCATTTGCCGCGCCTTACATCTCTGACGGAGGGTTCTGACGACTTCGTTCCAGAAGTGCCATTCCACCTAGCACGCCAAGGCTCTCGCCCCTTTCCACGCTATGCGACAATGCCAAAAACGTCTCGGGTTTTGGCGGCATTGACCCCTACCCCTTGGCATTCCGCACAACAGCAGGTAATCGTTACTGCGCCACCGTGCATCGGTGGCCGGGCCTCGAAAACCCGCTGTTGTGATGATGTTTACGCTTGCCAGCCGGCACCGCTCTGCGTGGTGCCGGCTGGCAATCCGTCTGCCGGCTATGGCGGTCGGTGCGTGGGGGCCTTGCGCCCGCCGGGGATCATCACACGCCGGTTTTCGAGCCACGCATCGTCCGCCACCTTAATCGGTGGCGGCTTCTGCCTGCTTGCACGGAGCCTGCCATGACCAAGCCGCACTCCCCTTCCCCGCGCCCCATCCAAGAGGCGCCCTCGCCCGCCCCTTCCCTGGACCCCAACAGCCTCATCGCCATCCTGCACAGCATCGGTGCCGGCGCTGCCGCAGACGGTCAGCCCTGGCCCGAACGCCATCACCTGCGCAGCCGGCAGATGGCGTTGTCCGACGCCGACTGCGCGCTGACGGGCCAGCGCATCGTGCAGGAGATCCTGCTGGCGGCCGAGCGCACGCGCCAGAACGGTGAGCCCGACCAGTACGTGGGCGATCGGGTGATGGAGGGCCTGGTAATGGCCGACATCGCACTCACGGCCTTCATCCACGAACGCGTGCGGCCACAGGACTGAGGGCGCGCTTGTGGGCGTGACGTTCTGTTTTTGTGCGGGGTGATGAATGAAGAAGCGTGGGCTTGCCGCGGCGGCAGTGTGCATCGTGGGGATCGGCGCGGTATGGGCGGGGTGGCCGGAGCCAGCGGGCGATCAGGTGTGGGCCTACCAGAAGCTGCAGCCAGTCGACTACCGGCTGCTGCACAGTGATGCACTCGGCTTCGTGACCGCCAAAGCAGATGAGGGCTTTGAACTGCACACGCGCTATGCCGGGGTGACGTCCTTCGAGATCCGGTGCAAGGGCGTTCTGGTGATGGACGTGGAGAATGCCCCCTCACGCGTGCTGATCCGGGTGCCCGCCGATGCACTTACGCGGGCGCCGGATATCGAGCGCCTGCGTCTCAGTTTCGAGCGCTGGCTGGATCTGCACCAGAGCCGGGGGCGGTTGCTGGTGGAGAGTGCAGGAACATCGTGGATCGAAGCGCTGTTTGGGCGCTTCAGTGGGGCGGTCCCTGATGGGCAGCGGTGTCCAACGAGAGCTTGAACTCCAAATCGCCCTGCTACTCAAAATCGGGGGACGTCGGGCTGACTACGTTGAGGGAGTCCAAGTTCGGACGAAGAGGGTTGCCGTTCGTGATCGAACTTGAGCGCCCGGACATCGGTCTCAGAACTTTACTCTGCTGTAAACAAGGTCCAGTTCTTCATCATGCATGACCCAGCGACCAGCATTGCCCTCCGGACACAGGTAAAACTTTCCAGCGTAATTTGACGCGCGCGACCAAGCGCTTCGGGCGAACTGGGGAAACCGCCGCATGACTCGCGCGTCCGGCATCTCCGGCCTGCTTGCCAGCGTGCAGTCTTCAGGCAAAGTAAGAGTCCCGCTGGTTAAACGAAAGACCAACCACGACTCATTGGTGTCCATGTCGTGCGTCTCTTGTATGTTGACAGCATCCTCAGGCAACCACCCGGGCAACCACTTCGATTCACCGATTGCCTGTCTCGAAACGGCTTGGTTTCGGTCTGCATATTGAGTGCTTGCAACTTCCGAGCAGCCAGAAAGTGCGAGTGCCAGCGTGACCATCAGGAAGAGCTTGCGAGTGTTCATTGGAGGCATGCAAGTCATCAGTGGGGGAAATTTCCACCGGGACGATAGCTCCCGCAGATCTGCGAGCAACTCCCAGCAGGGCTTATTCGTCCAGATGATCGTCCAAGGCGATTTGCCAATTGATCCGCAGCGGAGTCGGCGGCAGAGTCGCCCTTGATGTTCTGATCGAACCACTCGCGCCCGTCGCTTATGCACTGAGCAGCAGCAGATCCGCCCATACCCTTCTGTGCGGCTTGGCAGTTTGCCATGCAATGGAAGTACTTATCTTGGCCACTCCATCCATTGTGAGACCCACCAACCACGTGTGTGGTTCACCATCTGGTGATAGATGTGGAAAACGCCCCCTCACACGTGCTGAACCGGATGCCCGCAGATGCACTTACGCGGGCGCCGGATATAGGGCGCCGGGAATAGAACGCCTGCGTCTCAGTTTCGATCTCTGGTGGGACTACCACCAGAGCCAGGGCGGGTTGCTGGTGGAGAGTGCAGGAACATCGTGGATCGAAGCGCTGCTTGGGCGCTTCAATAAGTCCGTGCCTGATGAGCAGCGTTGTTTGTTGGGGACCGCGGGCCGCCGTTGGTCGTAATCCCCTCTAGCCGCTCCGCCAACGACTCCCGACGGCAGCCCGCAGAGTGCCCGTCGCACCATCGTGCGTCCTCTGTCCACCCTCCACAGACCATCAGATTGGGATCCGTCGCATTAATCGAATTGCGACGCCGTCATCGATCAGATTCGCTTCCGGCCAGAGGCCGACCTCTTCGGGTACTGGACGAAGCCAGCTCCCCACGTAGCAATTCTACCGTCCAGTGACGCTGGCCCGATGCTCGACCATCAGGGGCAGCGCCGACATCATGGGCGGTCCGTACTGACGGAAACGGAGCCGTCTTCCCTCAGCCGGACGCTTACATACACATCTGGCGGAGGTATCTGATTGATCGAAGCCCCTGCGGGAAGGATCTCCCAACTGGTGACCGAGCCGCAGACTGTTTTATGAGTCAACCTGCGACTATCCACACCCCGCCTGGAAAGCTCGGCAACAACCCCTTCAGGGGGGTGGCGATCAAAGCCCTTGTAGGCAGCGCAGGTCTTTCCGCTCTGGCCCATGGGATACGTTGAACTCTCCACCTCGTCCCTGCACCCCAGCAGGCCCAGGATGAGCGAGAGGAGGCTTAGTATCCGAATGCATCGCATTGCCGGTTCCTCCTTTCTTCCACTGCCCTGTTATACGCCTTGTCTATCGCAGCTCCTCAGAGTCGCCATCGCGCAGCCGTAAGGAACGGTGCCTTGGCGCGATCACTGGCAAGATGAGAGCCCAGTCAGCGTCAGGCGCTACGCAGGATCGCCACCGGGGCCTCTTTGGCTGCTCGTCGAGCCGGAACAAATACTGCGGCCTGGCCCAACAGAAGCACGGTCAGTACGCCAATGGCGAGAAATGGCGCCTCGATCCTGGCTACCTCGTAGTACCGGGCCACGGCCATGTTCAGGCCGATGGCCAGTACGGTGCCGACTGCAGACCCGGTAGCGGTGAGAATCAGATTCTCCACCAGGAAGTACCGCAGGATGTCGGATTTCCGGGCGCCCAATGCGCGCCGGATACCGATCTGTCGATACCGCTTGCGGACCCAGAAGCTGGCCAGTCCGTACACGCCCGTAGCCGTTACCACCAACAGCGCCAACCCGGAGCTCAGAAACATGATCGCCATGGTCTGATCGTGGCGGAAGTAGTCGGCGCGCAGTTCCCGGAACGAGGTGCTGCGGGCGATGGTGCGGTTTGCGTCGCGCTGCGACAAGGCCGCCTCACTGGACGCAATCACATCCGCCACTCGCCCATCCGCGGCACGGATGGCGAACATCACGCGAGGCCCGTCCGGAATCAGCGGCAGGATGAGTGACATGTCATTGTCTGCATCGGTCTTCAGAACAGGCCGGGAAAGCGTCTTGACGATGCCGACCACTTGGATGGGGTGCTGCGCATCGGCATACAGGAACTTGCCGACTGCGCCGCCCTCCGGAAACAGCTTGTCTGCCAGTGCCTGCGAGATGACGGCCTCGCTCGCCTTGTAGAGCCCGGCATAGTCGGCGCTGGCCTCCGTCGGCACGAACGCTCCCGCAGACAGGTCACGGCCGGCGACAAAGGTCAGACCCAACACCTGGGCTGCTGGCGAAGATGCTGTGTAGACAGTCGGCTCTGCCTCGACGATGCCGGAGATGTCATTTCCTTCAAGCACCTTGTTGGTGAATCCCACCGACCAGCTGCGCTGGGAAAGGGGAAGCGACTCTGCTGCGACTACCTGTTCGACGCCTGGCTGTTGCCGGATGGCCTCCAGGTCGGTCCTGATCGAGGCTGCAGGGTTGGCTGCTGCAGGCCCCAGGTACTCGGTCTCGATGACGCCCAGGTTCGCCTCTTCCAGGCCCGTCTTGTAGGTGAGGGTTCCCAGCCGCTCGGACAGCAGAAATGCAAGGTTCGTCACGCACGCGGTGGCAACCAGGACCTGCACCAGAAGAATGGACGCGATGACGCGGTTGCGGGTGAGCGCGCGGACGATAATGGGGACTTCTGCAATGCTCATTCTGACGCCTTGATCTGCATGGCCAGGCGGCCCGAGGTGGCGCGCAGCGCAGGGAAGAACGCAGCGATCACGCTCGAGACACACGCCAGGCCCATGGTGAGAGCAGCCATGCTGAGATCCATGTTGGCCAGCGAGGCGTAGTCTTCCGGCTGCATCCGCACAAGGTAGAGGCCGGCTTCTGCAACGATCAACCCTACCGCCCCGCCCAAGCCGCCGATGATCAGTGCTTCAGTGCAGAGCTGGTGGATGACGTCCTGCCGACGCGCACCCAGCGCCCGACGGATCGATATTTCGTGGGACCGGCGGATGAAGCGGGCGAAGATCAAGGCACTCATGTTCAGCAGGCAAACGATCAGGAACCCCAGGCACAGCGCCAACTGCAGCTTCACCTCGTTGGGGATGATGCGATGCTCGACCAGGAAGTCCTTCAGGGACACCATCTGCGGTGCAGTTGTCCTGTCAAACCTTCCCGTCTGGTGCTGTGCACGTGCGTAATTGCCCAGGAAGCGCTCGTACTGCTCGACACTGGCCGCGTCAGGCAACTCGGCCCAGAACTGGATCCACGACGTCCGAGCGTCCTGCAGGCGATTGGGTGATTTGTCACGACTCCATGAAAAGACGCTGTTGGACACCGTCATCTGCATTTCTGCCGCGACACCTATCGGTATGAAGAAGTCTTCGCGCCCCTTGAACACGTCCTGCTGAAGGTCCGTATAGAACCGGGGGCGCGGGCTCCACGGACCGGCAACACCCACCACCGTGAATGCTTGGCCACCCAGCCGAACGGTTGTTCCCACCAGGCCTTCACTGCCCAAACGAGCAGCCAGATCCTGACCCAGCACGACAACCCGGGCGTGTGCAGCATCATCTTCGCGCGTCCAGGCCCTGCCCTGCACCACTGGGATGCCGAACATGGAAAACGCATCTGCAGTGACATACTGCCCTTGCGTGAAGAATGGAATCTGCACGCTGCGCTGCGCGTCCACCAACAGACGGGCAGATGCCAGCGCGGTCTGATGAGAGGCGGGGGCCTGTCGAAGCAGGTTCTGCGCATCTACCCAGGTGAGGGCCACGCGCGGGTCCATGCCCGGCCTGACGTCGTAGGACGTGGGGAGCGCGTCGATGAAGGGGTGATAGAGATGCTCGCTTCGCCCCGGCAGTGGATCCCATGTCATTGTCCGCACGACAGTCAACATCGTCATGCTTGCACCGATGCCCAACCCCAGCGCCAGGATCAGCGCGGCGCTCATTCCCTTGGTTTCCAGAAGCCTGGTGCGGGCCAGCGCAAAGTAATAGCCGAACATATACGTCTCTCTAATGCAGGAAGGTGGCCGCAGTCGGAATCACGTCCACCGGTTCAATCGAGATCCACGCTGTACTGTTCTGCGCCCTGTCGCGCGCTTCCAGCAGATGCATCAGGCGGAAGCGCGAGCGCTGGACGATCCGAAGGATCGCTTCGATGTCCTTCTCGCTGCGACCCTTGATGAACGCCCTGGGTATCTTATTCTGATTCAGGGCGTCCACAACCGCTTCCAGGGTCAGGTAACCAAGCCGCTGGGTAGAGGCACTGTCGATGAAGATCGAGGCGGTTTCCGCCATGCTCGGCAGAAACGCCGCCAGCAAGGCCTGGATGCTGTCCTGGGAGTGATTGAAGTCGGAGAAGACCATGTCTATTCCGCCGTCAAAGGCAGGGGCCTGGGCAATATCGGCAAAGCCGATTTCCTGCCAGTTGGCGACAACGTGATTCTCGACCCCGGCCCACTGGAATACGTGCTTCAGGAAAGCGGGATAGTCCTGCGCCTTTTCCCGCAGTAAATCGGCAAACGGCCCCTGCAGGCCCTCCACAAACCTGATGCCTGGCTCGCTGGCGAAATGCGAACCATTGTCGTAGGTGTGAATGACACCGCCACCGTTCTCCCGCAGCGCACCGGCCATCCAGGCCGCAGTGACGCCAAACCCGGTACCCAGTTCAACCACGATGCGTGGCCGCATCCGCTTGACCAGGCTGTACAGCAGTACGCACAGATCCTCGCTTCCGTAGACCCAGCCCATGGACTCGCGCAGCGAGCTCAGCTTTTCAAGCAGCATTCACACCTCCGGCGTTGCCGGCAAGCAACCACGCATCCAACGCGTCCTGCACAGCCGCATCAGCGGCGACGGAACGAAGGTAGGGCGAGAATGCGTGGAAGGTGACCGCCTCATCCGTCACGTACAGGAGCATCTCTCCCGCTTCGGATCGGAAGGCTTGTGCGGCCGCTCGCGTCAGCTGTTCGCACACACCACCATCGACCTCAACGCTTCCGCGGGGAAAGTGGATTCCGTTGTAGTCCCGCCCAAGGAACCACGCGACCACGGGGACTCCCTTCGGCCTGGAAACGTGGAACTGGTGCCTGCGGCGCTCTTCATCATCAAGCTGCCGTTCCTGCCGCCAGTCAAAAAGTGACCATACTGACTTCTGCATGGGGTCTTCGATGCGGGAAAGGTCTGGTTCTTCGTAGCCAAAACTGTAGGCGAAGTCAGGCGTGTTCGCCTCTGGAAGAGCACGTTCGAGTTCAAACCACTGCACGTTCAACGGGGCCAGGCACCGGGACACGCCGCGTGTACCCGTGTCGTGACAGAGACTCACCCCCAGCGCCAGGAGCGGCTGCAGACGGATATGGAACCAGCGGGCGTCCACTCCGCGCTCGGCCAGAAAATGTTCGATCTGCGTTCCTTCCAGTGAGAAGACCCGGTTCACCACATTGGCTCCGCGGAACAGACGCTCGAGATGCGCACCTGGGCTCAAGCGGAGTACTTCGGGCCAGGGCTGGCCCTCCATTACCGGGATCAGTTCATCAATGTGTATGGCAGGGACACCCGTGGCCATGGCCCGCAGGGCGACCGGGTCACGGTGATCCGCATGGATGACGACCGCTCTGCTCATTGCTGCCACTGCCCATAACGATACTGCCGCTTCATTTCGGCCTGCATTCGATCGATCATCTGCCCAACCTCACTATTGATGGCGTCCTTGGTCATCAACCGACCACTGAGATCCTGCTCGATCAGGAAGCCGGCAGCGCAGACGGCCAGCCTGCGTTGGACGTGGCGCTTGGCGATTTCACCCAGGTCCGGGGAGACTTCAAGATGACGTTTCAGCAAGCGGTGGCACACGTAGTAGACGAAGACAGCGTGGATGTAGGAGGAATTGGGAATGGGATTCCCGGTCCAGGGGGATACGACACGATGCTGGTAGTCATTGGCAACGAAGAATCCGTTGGCCAGCTCCCATGCGGCCAGATAGTTGTGGGTGCTTTCATGCATGATGCTCTCCATGCACGCCTCAACCAGAAGTTCAGGGTTATGCGTGTTCAGCAGTCGAATGGAACCCGGCTGCCTCGGCACATGCTCCGAGCCGTAGCGGCCGGCTTCATCGGAGGCGACGTCTGCCGACTTGCGTACGGTGATCCGTCGGACGAAGTTGCGGATGAGAAGGCCGTACATGGGTTCTGCACTATCGATCGCCGCCAGTGCGTCTGACAGCTTTCGCGAGACATGCTCGCGCTCCGCATCGGTCAGCGGCAGGCACGGTTGGCTCAGCACTCCAGAGCGTGGCTCATGGTGCCGAGCCGGTGGGCTCTCAAGATCCAACGCGATACAGTCACCCAGCTTCGGCAACTGCCGGAGAGTCCACACGCCCGTGGCATCCTTTTCCGCAACGCAGTCTCCAACCGGGCTGTAGAGCTGCCACTGCCGCGCCTCCCTCAGGTACCTGCCGGTCCGTCCCTGTGCCAGTTCGGCGATCGACTTCTCCCGAGCGATGATGTCGTGCAGCGCGCCAAGCGCGCGGGCCTGTTCCTCTTCCCTCTCTTCCTCGTCGGCTCCCGCCTCCAGCCTACCCTTCCGCGCGGACTCCAGGCACAGATACTGCTCACAGAACTCGGAACTGAGCAGTACGCGGGCTTGGCGATCGGCACCGATTGACTGGTACATCTGGTGCATGGCACGAGCCATGGCCCCGTACTGCTGGTCGGCAAGCACTTCCTGAAGTCGCGCTCTCATCCTGCGCAGTCTTGACCAGAGGATGCCCTCGACGACCGGCTCCATGCTTTCTGTTGTATCTGCGATTTCCATCAGGCAGATCGGGCTCCTTACATCTGGCGGTTGCGCCTGGGCCATCGAACTCATTCTCCTACTCCATGTGGTGATCGCCGTCCTCGCCACTTGCTCCTGGCCGCTTTCATCCACCCTTCAAATCCACTTTGAGGCCCAAGATAGACAGCCACCTCCGGCCTCCACAGGCTCTGCATGACAGTGATCCACGTGCAAGGGGCGGAGAGATCCCCGCCCCTCTCTCTTCAGACGTCGAATCGGGAATCCGCGGCCATGCGCGAAGCAAATGCCATCTGCTTGCTCGCCGTGTCATGATGGTGATGGGATCCGAAAGAATCGGAGTGATGGTGCCCATCTGCGAGAAGCGCAGATTTTTCGTCTCTGAACTCACTGATGTTCAGAGACTGCATATCCGCCTGGATGGACGTCGACGCCGCAATGTCATTGGCGAAAGTTCCGTTCGATGCGGCAGCAGAAGCCGAACCTGCGGCCGCGACACCCGCAATCATCAGCGTGAGGGACGAGAGAGTCTTCACAGCAGTGCGTTGGGTCATTTTTCTTTACTCCATGTAATGGTTGGCATTTGATCTTCTGAGCTGCGAACGTGATCAGCGTTGTGGCTCAACTTGATTCAACGGCCCGCCGCTATCCAGCTGCAACCTCGCTGCTGTGCCGCGCACAGCTTCCGCCGCGCGTGGGCGGTTGCGCCCCAGCTTTCACTACGTTCAGAAGACAACCATCACGGGTTGGGGGCTTGCATTTGCGCTTGTGTGCTGGCCCTGAAAGGATGGCACTGTCGCTAACGTCTTGGCCAAGGATAGGGAGGATGCGGTGTTCATCCCGCATCGCCACGTGTCAGAAGCAGCGTCCTCAGCGCATTCAAGAAGAGATTCGTGCGAGAACCGACATATGTAGACCTGCTACAGAATTGACGATCTGCACTGGCGCTCACACACTTCCCCGCACGCCCTGTGCAAGGCAGCATAGGAAGGGGAGTATTCATGGAGTTCCGCACTGATTCACTGTCCGCCCGGATCCGCGTTGCGCGCATCAGCAACGGGCTATCGCAAACCGATCTCGCCAAAGCCCTGAACGTAAACCGGGCGACGGTGGGCCACTGGGAACGCGAACTAGGCTTCGTGCCGTCTATCGACCATCTGCATGCGCTGAGCAGGGTCACATGCGTGAGCATATCCTGGCTGATTTCGGGTGATACCAGCGCCGACGGTGGCAAGCCAGAAGGTATGCGCCTGCAGATGGAGGCCCACATGTTGACGGCATCGCGCAACCTGCCGATTTCACTCCTCGACAACATTGTTGAGTTGATGAGGTCTGCCGAACGTCATATCTGACGTCGCCCGGACGACTGAACCACACGTAGTGATTGGCCGGACAAATCCTATATACCCCGCCGGAGTACTCCGATGGTGATCGGCGCACTGCCCCCTCACCATCAAGCGCCCCTCCGCAGGAAATCACACATGAGCCTGGCGCTGGTCCACAGCCGTGCCCGCGCCGGGGTCGATGCCCCGCTGGTGCGGATCGAAGTGCATCTCTCCGGAGGCCTGCCCGTCACCCAGATTGTCGGTCTGGCCGAAGCCAGCGTGCGCGAATCACGCGAGCGCGTGCGTGCCGCCCTGCTCTGCGCGCGCTTCGACTTCCCGCAGCGGCGCATCACCTTGAACCTGGCCCCCGCAGACCTGCCGAAAGAAGGTGGTCGCTACGATCTGGCCATCGCGCTGGGCATCCTCGCGGCCAGTGGCCAGGTCGATCCGCAGTCGCTGCTGCAGTACGAGTTCCTCGGCGAACTTGGCCTGACCGGTGAGCTGCGTCCGGTATCCGGCGCGCTGCCGGCCGCCATCGCCGCCGCCGAAGCGGGGCGCATCCTGATCGTGCCGCCCGGAAACGCCGCCGAAGCCGCCCTCGCCCAGCACGCCGATGTACGTGTGGCACGCACCCTGCTGGAATGCTGTGCCGGCCTGGGCAATCCACGCCTGCTGCCGCAGGTGGAACGCGTGGACACCACGCCGCTGCCGCTGCCGGATCTGGCCGATGTACGCGGGCAGGCGCTCGCACGCCGCGCGTTGGAAGTGGCGGCGGCCGGTGGCCACCATCTGCTGCTGATCGGCAGCCCCGGCTGCGGCAAGACCCTGCTGGCCTCGCGCCTGGCCAGCCTGCTGCCGGACTCCGAAGAGATCGATGCCCTGCAGTTGGCGGCCATCACCTCGGTCAGCGGCGAAGGGCTGGACCCGAAGCGCTGGCGGCAGCGGCCGTTCCGGGCGCCGCACCACAGTGCGAGCGCTGCGGCTTTGGTGGGGGGCGGTAATCCGCCCTGCCCCGGCGAAATCTCGCTGGCGCACCACGGCGTGCTGTTCCTGGATGAACTGCCGGAGTGGAACCGCAGTGCGCTGGAAACCCTGCGCGAGCCACTGGAGTCGGGCCACATCCGCATCTCCCGCGCAGCGCGCAGCGTGGTCTACCCGGCACGCTTCCAACTAGTGGCGGCGATGAACCCGTGTCCCTGTGGCTGGGCCGGCGACCGCAGCAACCGTTGCCTGTGCAGCGACGAGCGCATCACCCGCTACCGCGCGCGGGTATCGGGGCCGCTGCTGGACCGCATCGACCTGCACATCAGCGTGAGCCGTATGGATGCGGTGGAGCTGCGCGAGAGCACACCGTTGGGCGAACCCAGCGCCAGCGTGCGTTCGCGGGTGGAAGCGGCACATGCGCGGCAACAGGCGCGCGGTGGTCTCAACGCACACCTGCCGCCTGCTGCCCTGCGTGCCTGCACGCGCTTGAGCGAAGCCGACCAGGACCTGCTGGAGCAGGCCATCGAGCGCCTGCAGCTGTCGGCGCGGGCAATGCACCGCATCCTGCGCGTGGCACGCACCATTGCCGATCTTGCCGAAAGCGAGACCATCCAGACCGCTCACCTGGCCGAGGCCATTGGGTATCGGCAGTTGGACCGGGGCAAGCCAGGCACCTAGCGCGCTACTGCATGCACGAAGGAATCAGATTCATCTGATATCTGCCAGGCCACCTGGGCCCTGACCATTTCCGCGAGCCCATACACAAGGAGATGCGGGTTGCTCAGGATGCTCATCATGGGCGGGCAGGAGGCCGCCCGGCAGCGGATATCACGGACGATAGGACGGCGCGGCCTGATCCGCATGGAATCGATCTACAGCGTGGACAGCGGTCTGTCGGTGCTGGAATGGCGCAACTACGACCTGGTGGGGACGTTCCTGGCGACCGGCCTGGGTACGCGCCTGCAGGAATCGTTCGTGCTGCGCGATGCGAAGGTGCAGCTGGTGCTGTTCGGCATGGGGTTGAGCGAAGAGGTGGCCAGCATCCGCCTGCGCCTGCGCGCGCAGCGCCTGCCATCGCCGATTCTGGTCCGGACCGACTTTGACAGCTACGACGAGTCGCTGTTCTGGCGATCGCTGACGTCGCACATGATCCTGCCGTCGGTACTGGAGGGCACTGGCCCCCTCCCCGCCGTGGGCGACGCGTGCGACCATGCAGGACCCAGCCCCTAGCGGTGCCTGCCTCGCCAGGTGCCCGCCCAGCCATTCATGAGCACTCCCCAGCCGCCGCACCTGCCGACCTCCGACGCGTCCACCCCGCTGACACCTGCGGCAACCGGCGGCGGCGGGCCTCTGGGTGAAACGAAGATGCGCGAAATCGCGGTGCGGATCTCGCAGTACTTCCGCGATTTCCTTGAATCGGATTTCAAGCGCGCGCAGGCACCGCGGCGCCGCATCGTGCTTACCAGCGATTCCGGCTTCCGCGCAGGCATGCGCACCGCGCCGTATCCGGCGTTGGACAAGGAGCTGTGGAAGCTGCTCAGCCGGCCCTCCGGCGAGGAGCTGTCGTTCACCATCGGCCCGCGCAGCTATACCCGGCCGATCAGCGCGACGCTGCGCCGCATCGTCGAAGAACAAGTGAACGCCATCACCGAGACCGCCATCGCCACGGTGCGCGTGACCGTGCTGGACAAGGCGCGCGCCAGCATGGCCGGTGCACTGGAAGACCCGGAAGCCTGGGTGGAATCGGTGCAGGGCGCCCTGGTGGATGCGATGTGCGTGCAGGTGGTGCGGCCGCTGATCGCGCATCTGGCCGGCCCACTGCAGGGCCAGGCGTACTGGGTGATGGATTCACTGCACGCGGCTGAATCGGACCTGGTCACCCGCGCCGTTGTGGATCTGTACCAGACCCTGCCGGAGGTACTGGCGCGCTTGCTGGCCACCGGCGACGAACTGCCACTGCAGCAGGCCTGCGAGCACCAGCTGACCCGCGACGGCACGATCAGCGCGCTGATGGCCTTCTTCGAGAACTTCGTGGCGGCCGATGCCTTCCATGAGTTCCGCGACCTGGAAACCTATGTCGCCACCGGCGATGGCCTGCAGCTGTATCTCTACGTGGGCACGCTCAAGTACGCGGGCGTGCAGTACCCGGTGTTCTACCTGCCGCTGGACGTGGTGCGGGCCAAGGATGGGTCGGGTTACACCCTGACCCTCAGCAACCGCCTGTTCGCCAACCGCCGCGCGATCGACTTCGTGCTGCAAGAACTGGCCGTGGGCATGGCCCGCGAGTGGGTGTCGCCGATCCAGGAGCGCATCCAGTACCTCGACCCGCCGCAGAGCCTGTTCGAAGTGGCGGCGTCGCTGTTCCGGCAGGTGGCCAACGCGGTGGATCTGGGCGGCGACGTCTTGCTTTCCTCGTCTGCCAGCGAGGCATCCACCGCCACCGTTGCGCTGTCGCCTGCGCTGCACCTGGCTGCGTTCGAGCGCGCGGACGAGGCGCTGCTGAATGATTTCGAGGAGATCATCGACCAGGCCCGCAATGGGGGGTCGAAGCTGGTGGATCTGTTCCACGGCATGGTGGAAGGCGTGCTGATGCGCAACCCCGAACCCATCGGGGAACGGGTGGAATCGGCCTGGGATGCGCTGCCGCTGGTGGAGCGCATGGTGTTCGATTCGCCCATTCCGTTGAACGAGGAACAGCGCAAGATCCTGCTGGCGGTGCGCGAGCCACAGGGCCGCATCGTGGTGGTCGAAGGCCCGCCCGGCACCGGCAAGTCGCACACCATCACCGCCATCGCCGCCGACTGTGCGTTCAACAAGAAGAGCTGCTTGGTGCTGTCGGACAAGACCGAAGCGCTGGACGTGGTGTACGACAAGCTGTCCGATGCGATGAGCCGGGTTCGCCATGATCGCGACTTCCCCAACCCGATCCTGCGGCTGGGCCAGCAGGCGGCCAACTTCAAGCGCCTGACCTCCACCGGCACCATCAGCCAGATTTCGGCCTTCGCCAAGGCCATGAAGGCCAACCAGCCCGCCCTTGAGAGCGAGCGCCAGGACACGGCGCAGACACTGCGGCAGGCCATCTCCAGCACCGTGCAGACGCTGGGGCGTGTCTCGCTTGCTGCAGTAAAGACCATGCACGAGCAGGAAGCAGAGCTGGGCGAGCGCGCGCCTGCGGTGCTGCAGCAGGTACACGCGGTGATGGATGCCAACGTGCTGACCGAGCTGGAAGCGGTGACCGCGCAGGCGGATGCGCTTGAAGCCTACCTTGCCGACCTGTTCGGCAGCACCGACTACACGCCGGCGTCGCTGGACGAACGCATCCGTCGCGATGCGGTGACCACTGCCTTCCTCGCGGACCGGCCGGTCGATGGCTGGAAACTGTTTGAGTCGCTGGATGCCGAGCAGATACGGCTGCTGGGCACGCTGCTGCTGCAGTACCAGCAGCTGAAGATGCCGGTGCTGGGCTATCTGCTGCGCGGCAATGCCGTGCGCGGGCTGGAGCTTCAGCTCAACCAGCTTGGCACCACACGGCCGCTGCTGCTCAAGCAGGATGCAGCCGCCCTGCAGGACATCGTGCAGGGCGCAAACGCGCTGCGCATGAGACTGGAGGCCGAAGGCCTGGGCACGCAGCTACCGGCCAGCTATCGGCAGATCGCCCACGGCGCCGCGCCGGGACCGGGTGCGGCGATTGCACGTCAGGCGATGACCCTGCTGGCACGGCTCAATCCGGCCATCGTCGAAGCCTTGCTGGCCGAGCCCAAGGACGACCCCACGCTGTGGGCGCTGACGCTGCGCTTCCTGCACGGCTGGATGTCCACCCGCAAAGCCTTCGTGGATGCACCGCAGTACGACTACGTGGGCACCAAGACCCGGCTGGAACGGCTCAACACCTCGGTGATGAACGCGCATGTGGACGGGCGCCTGATCAACTTCATGGACCACCACCGCGCCGACGCGCGTGCACTGGCCGGGGTGATCGCCAACCGGCAGAAATTCCCGGTGGACAAGTTCGAGAGCGTGCGCGAGTCGTTCCCGGTGATGATTGCCAGCATCCGCGAGTTCGGCGAATACATGCCGCTGGCGCCGGACCTGTTCGACGTGCTGGTGATCGACGAAGGCTCGCAGGTCTCGGTGGCGCAGGCGCTGCCGGCGCTGCTGCGCGCGCGCAAGGTGGTGGTACTGGGCGATTCCAAGCAGTTCTCCAACGTCAAGGCCGCCAACGCCAGCATCGCGTTGAACGACAAGTACCGCTCGGACCTGGTCAACTACTTCCGCACCAACGTCAGCCAGCAGGCCGACGTGCTGGAACGGTTGGCCATGTTCGATGTGAAGCGCTCGGTGCTGGAGTTCTGCTCGCTCTCGGCCTCGTATTCGGTGATGCTGCGCAAGCACTTCCGCAGCTATGCGGAACTGATCGGATTCTCGTCCTCCACCTTCTACAACCACCAGCTGCAGGCGCTGAAGATCCGCAGCCGGCCGCTGCAGGAGGTGATCCGTTTCAGCCAGATCGATGCCAGTGGGCAACGCACCAGCCGCAGCACCAACGAAGCCGAGGCGGCCTTCATCGCCGAGCGCCTGGTGGAACTGCTGGATACGGACGCGCCGCCCACGGTGGGCATCATCACCCCGTTCCGCGAGCAGCAGACGCTGCTTTCCAAGACGCTGTTCAACCATCCGCGCGGCCGCGAGTTTGAAGAGCGGCTTCGCCTGAAGGTGATGACGGTCGACTCCTGCCAGGGTGAGGAACGCGGGCTGATCTTCTATTCGATGGTGGCGACCGCCGGCCAGGATGCGCTGAACTACATCTTCCCGGTCAGCCTGAGCGGCGCGGTGGATGCGGTGGAAGACAAGCTGAAAGTGCAGCGTCTGAATGTCGGCTTCTCCCGTGCGCAGGAGGCGATCTGGTTCGTCCATTCGATGCCGGTGGATGCGTTCCGCGGCGCGATTGGCCATGCGCTTCGTTACTACGCCAGCCAGCTGGACCGCCCCGCCCCCGATGCCGCGCAGACCGATGCGCGCAGCCCGATGGAATCGAAGGTGCTGCAGTGGCTGCAGCAGACGCCGTTCGTGCTTGCCCATGGCGATGCGGTCGAGATCATTCCGCAGTTCCCGGTGGGTGACTACCTGCGCCAGCTCGACCCGACCTATCAGCACCCGGCGTGGCGGGTGGACTTCCTGGTGACCGTGCAGACCGTGCGCGGCGCGCTGCAGATCGTGATCGAGTACGACGGCTTCGAATTCCATTTCCGCCGCGACAAGCCGGTGCATGTGGGCAACCACGAGCGCTATCTGGTGGAGGCCGACGTCGAGCGCCAGCTGACCCTGGAAAGCTACGGCTACCGTTTCCTGCGTATCAACCGGTTCAACCTCGGCAGCGACCCGGTGCAGACGCTGTCCGACCGGCTCTATCGCCTGATTGAAGTGGCCGGCACCGAGATCCGCTCGGCAGCGGTCGATCAGGTGATCGAGCAGGTGCAGGGGCTGGAATCGAAGGAGAAGAAAGTCTGCAGCCGCTGTGGGCAGATCCGCAGCCAGGAAGAGTTCTTCGACCCTGACCTGCGCGCCGGTGCCGGCGGGGTGGGACGGATCTGCATGCCCTGCAAGACGGGCTAGGCGGTGCTGCCGGGTGCCAGCGTGCGCACGGCCACCGCCGCCAGCCTGCGGCTCACCAGCGCGTAGAGCTCTTCCAGTTCGGCCGCGCGCGCGTCGGTCATGTTGGTACCGAACAGCACCCGCGACAGCGCCGCCTTGTGGGTGTCGGCGGGATAGCGCGCCCGCGCCCGGTACACGGCCTGCAGCACCAGCCAGGCCAGGCGGAACCCGCCCCCGGGCAGGGGACGGACCACGCGGTCATAGACCTGCCAGAACTGGTACTCGGCCTCCAGGTCAACCGCCGGTGCTGCGAACGGCACCGGACGCGCACGTCCATGGGCGCGCCTGCGAACCGGAGGGAAACGGGGGTTGTGCTGTGCCATGCGTACAGGATGACCCAGCAACATTGTGGGAACCTTGCGTTGGTGCCGGAATATCAGTGCTGATTGTGCAACGTGCGGCGGATGGCCCGCTTGGGTGGAGCGATTCCGCCGGGCGTGGCCCGGCGCTACCGGATTGCGTGCGGCGGATGGCCCACTTGGGTGGAGGGATTCCGCCGGGCATGGCCCGGCGCTACCGGATTGCGTGCGGCGGATGGCCCGCT
>Ga0308165_1002104_pt1 | contig 25051 bp, 22 predicted proteins | sample PhyWR2_FD_201032 | JGI IMG/M metagenome (GOLD analysis project Ga0308165, IMG submission 201032) | Phyllosphere microbial communities from UC Gill Tract Community Farm, Albany, California, United States - DLSLW.R2 | ecosystem: Host-associated > Plants > Phyllosphere > Unclassified | place: USA... | reverse complement strand
TCACAGCCAGCAAAGACTTAACAGTGTTGCCAGACAGCTCAACGAAAGGCCGAGAAAAACGCTAGACTATGAATCACCCGCAGAACGGTTCAATAAGTGTGTTGCGTCCATCAGTTGAACTCACAGCTCATATCAGACGGTGGTGCATGGAAGGCAAAAAAATAGCGAAATTAACTAGATCGCTTTGATCAATTCTGGTGCTTGGTTTTTCGGGTTCCCGATTGCACGCGTTACAGCGTGCCATACGAATTTGTCAACAGACAATGTTCCGTCGGCAATAATCTCTTCAGCTTCCTTACCCACAATATCCTGTCGCATCCACTCTCGGGCTGCTTCTGGAGTCAAGATGAGAGGTCGTCGGTCGTGGATATCGACCAGGCCCTCATCGGCAGCAGAAGTCACAATCAGAAAACCCTCCACCTCATCGCCGCGTTCAAACGGCGTGCTGCCGATTGCTGCCATGAATATCGGTTTGCCGTCGGTGCGGTAGATGAAGTAGGGCTGTTTTTTGTCACCTTCCTTTTTCCACTCAAACCAACCGTCTGCGAAACAGATCGCCCGACCGTGTTGCCATAAAGGCTTAAACATACGGCTTGTGGCTGCAGTTTCAACGCGCGCGTTAAGCAGTGGCGGCTTATCCCACCACCCGGGCGCGTAACCCCAGAGAACCGGATCGAGATGCAGCTGCTCGTCGCGTTCGCTCAACAGCAGGACTTTTGTACCGGGCGCCACATTGTAACGTCCGATTGGTTCAGGGTCGTATGCGATGTCGCGATCGGCTTCATCGGCCAGATAAGCGAGATATTCTTCACGCGTTTGAGCTTGTGCAAAACGTCCACACATAGAAACCTCTAGCCAGATGTCAGACTGAAAGTATAGGGCAGGGAGAAAAAAACAGGTGCGCACCGAAAGATTATGATTTTGATACACGGGCATGATAATGGAAGCCAGCGAGGCGTTTCTAAACTGGAAGGAGCTACGCAAAATAGGGAGATTTTGGGGGCAAATTTGGGGGCAAATTCTCACATAGGGGCAGGAAAAGGGGCATTAAATAATCCGATATAACCCATCTTTGTCTTAAACAGATCTTGTGTAACTAATTGATATTATTCTAACTTGATGAAAATATGGGATAAGCTTCGCTAGAACAATAAATCGTGAGAATTTATTGATGAACGCTTATGTTTGCTGATGCTAAGCGCCCCTTCCAGGGGGCACAGCCCTTTTGACCATCACGGGACGCTACCTTTCAGCATTTGGCGGTTAAGCGTGGCGACGTGATCCCAGCCCATTTTATCCCTGCCGAGGGGAACATCTTGAGTGTTTGCCTGGCGGTGCTACTCTTTCTGAGGGTTTAATGGAGCGAAGCGATGAAGAATAAAGATGAACAGACGGGATTAGTGGGGCTGGCGATCGGCGCGGCAGTGATTAGCCTGGTCTCCGCGCAGAAACCCATCAATCGGGACAGCGTTGTCGGTGAACTGGTCAGACTCGGAAGGCAGAAGGGTGATGGAGTGGAGGACGAGGTTTTTCAACAGGCCGCTGCGCTTGTGCGCAAAGGCGTATGAAAACCGACAGGGTGGCCAGGCCAACGGCATATATCACGCAGTCAGTTCTAAAACGATAATGATTTATTTGATATTGGCCATCGACGGTAGACATGCGCACGACCCTATCATTTTGACAGGTGTAATTCATAGGCATTCGGCCGACATTTGATAACGCTAACTTTATTGTTCACTGGCCGTCATGGATAATTAAAGAATAAAAGGAGAACGACTGTGTTAAAAAAATTAGTGACAGGGCAGTTGAGTTTGCCGATGACGTTTTGGGGATGGGGTTTTTGCGGGGGGCTATTGATTGGTCTGATGGGGTTAGCTGGCATACATACTGGTTATGCGATGCTGGTGCCGCTGAGTTACATTGTTAAAACAATTCTCTTTAGCGTCGTACTGTCCGGTATAACGTTCATTCTTCGCAGAAACATCACCGTACTTGGTGTGCTTGCTTTTTTTGTTGCTTTGATTCAGGTGATCATGGGCATCGTTATGTTTGTAGGTCTTTCCTCATTACTTTTTAAATAATACTTTTTAAATAATTAACAGGCTGACGTCACACACAAGCCGACCTAAGCGTGGGATTCGTATTTACCGAGCTAAAGACGCGGGAGTTTGAAAACCGGGCCAATAAATCGTTGACCCGGCAAAGAGGAATGCGTGTTACGCGACGTTGCGTGAGTGACCCGCAAGCACCGCCAGCGCTTCACCATTCTCGATAGTGATGTATTTGCCTTTTACCGCCAGCATGCCGCTTTTCTGGAAACGACCCAGCAGACGGCTGATAGTTTCAACGGTCAGACCCAGATAGTTACCGATATCACCGCGCGTCATGGTCAGACGGAATTCGCGAGGAGAGAAGCCCCGTTCCGCGAAACGGCGTGACAGATTGTAGATAAAGGCTGCCAAACGCTCTTCAGCATTCTTTTTGGAAAGCAGCAGGATCATGTCCTGATCGCCTTTGATCTCACCGCTCATCAGACGCATCATCTGCTGACGCAGATTTGGCATTTTGCCTGACAGATCGTCCAGGGTTTCGAATGGGATTTCGCACACCATTGAGGTTTCAAGCGCCTGAGCAAAGCTCGGGTGATGAGCTGTCCCGATGGCGTCAAAACCGACCAAATCGCCTGCAAGATGGAAGCCAGTGATCTGCTCGTCGCCTTGTTCGGTGATGGTGTAACTCTTGATGGTGCCAGAGCGGATTGCATAGAGCGATTTCAGTTCGTCTCCCGCTTTGAACAGCGTCTGCCCTTTCTGAATAGGCTTCTTGCGCTCGATGATGTTATCAAGCTGATCAAGTTCATGCTCGTTCAGGGTAAACGGGATACAGAGCTGGCTAATGCTGCAATCCTGACAATGGATAGCACAACCGCCAGACTGAATGCGTCGTATAATTCGCTTTTCCGGGATCATAGGTCTGCTCAAGCTTTAATTGATATTGGTCAATTTTAACATCTTTTTAGGAGAGACGTAAGCCTGGTAAACCACCAATAAGGACAAGAGGCGACAATGTGTCGCCATCTTCTTGAAATTCCACAACTTGGCTGTGGGATTTGACGTTAACTGGCAGAAAATTAAGCACTAAAAGCCTGGTTTCTACAGCAACAAATAGCCTTCATGACGCAGGAGCCACTCTTTTCGCTGCACGCCACCCGCGTAACCCGTCATCGTTCCGTTGCGACCAATCACGCGATGGCAGGGCACCACAATACTCACCGGATTGGAGCCGTTCGCCGCACCGACTGCGCGAGCCGCGCCGGCGCGTCCAAGCTGTTCGGCAAGCTGCCCGTAATGCATCACCTGCCCGCAGGGAATGGCGCGTAAGGCCTGCCACACCTCGCGCTGGAAGGGCGTGCCCGCTGTTGCTGTGGGCAGGGTATCAATAATGCTGAGATCGCCTTCAAAGTAGTTTGCCAGCTTCTCGCTCAGACCGCCCGGATTGGTGGCACCGATGCGTTCATAACCGGTGCGGTAATGAATGTTCAGCAATTCAACCATGCGATTGCTGTATTCTTCCCACTCAACCGCACGCAGGTTGAATTGCTCGTCGGCGATCACCCAAAGGGGCCCCAGCGGTGTGGCAATCTTATCTTCGAGTAATCTCAGCATCCTTTTTCCCTTAATTCAGCCGTGGGTAAATCCCCGGTCCAATTGGCAGTCCGACAAGATACCACGCCACTAACATCACCAGCCATACCCCTAAAAAGATAAGCGGATACGGTAAGACCAGCGAATAGTAGGTACCCAGTTTGGCCTCCGGTTTATAGCGCTGGAGGAAGCCCAAAAACAGGGGAACGAACGGTGAAACGGGGGCGAGTGGGATAACTGACGAATCGGCGACGCGGAATAAGATCTGCGCAAACGCCGGATGGAACCCCAGCAGCATAAACATCGGCACAAAAATCGGTGCCAGAATCGACCAGATGGCCGAGCCGCTGGCGATAAACATACATAGCAGTGATGAGAGCAGTGCGAGGCCGACAAAGGCCGGAATACCGCTTAATCCGGCGCTTTCAAGAGCATCTGTCAGGCCAACGGCCATAAATTTGCCCATATTGCTCCAGTTAAACATCGCCACAAACTGCGCCAGCGGGAACACCATGACGATAAACCCGGCCATCTCCTTCATGGGTTCGATCATCAATTGCGGCAGATCGGCCTGGCGGCGGATTTTTCCCGTCGCCATTCCATAGGCCAGCGAGACGATAAAGAAGAACAGGATAATCAGCGGCACGATGCCCTGGATAAACGGCGAGGGCAGCACAGTGTGTTTCACCGGATCGCGCAAAATCCCGTTTTCCGGTACCACCATCAGCGCGATGACCCCGATAAACAACAGGGAGACGATGCCCGCGACGCGCAGGCCAAACTTTTGCTCCTTGCTGATTGTATCCAGTTTCTCATCGCTCTTGCCTTCCCATTTTCCGAGGCGCGGCTCGATAAGCTTATCGGTAATCAAACCGCCGACAATCGTCAGGACCACCACTGAGCTGGCCATAAAATACCAGTTGTCGATCACGCTTACGTGCATGGCCGCATCAATGGTTTTTGCCGCTTCGGTGCTGATCCCGGAGAGCAGCACATCGGTCGTTACGATCAGCAGATTGGCGGTAAAGCCGCAGCCTACACCTGCAATCGCGGCCAGCAAACCGGCGACCGGATGACGACCCACGGCCAGGAAAATCAGCGCCCCCATTGGCGGCATGATCACTAACGCTGCGTCAGAAGAGATGTGGCTGAAAAACGCGATAAACAGCACCATATAGCTGGCATAACGCGCGCTCACGATCGATGCCATTTTGACCATTAGCGCGGGTAACAATCCGACGCGTTCGGCAAGACCGGCCCCTAACACCAGCGCCAGGATCGCGCCGAGCGGCGCAAAACCGCTGAAGTTTTTAATCACGTTCGGTAAAAACCAGTGCAATCCTTCGATGCTTAACAGGTTTTTCACCGCCACCATGCTGCCGTCCGCCGGACTTCGCACGCTGACGTCAAAAGCGGACAGCGCGGCGGTGGCAATCATTAAGATCACAATCAAATAGATAAAGAGCAGGAAAGGGTGTGGCACTTTATTACCGATCCTTTCGACCCAGCCATAGAGCTTTCCGGATGGGGAATGCGACGGTATGGACGACATACTCATGGGCGTTCCTCGCGACTAGTGTGTTGTTGTGTTTGTGTGTTTTATTATTTTAAAGGTGACGGTGTCACGTTAAGTGGGATCGGACACGCGTACGGTCGTTCTGTTATCTGTTGTTCAAACTCGTTCCGGCAAGCCTGTAATAGCGACGCATCTTGGAACACATTCGCTGCCGTGGCACCCATCACTTTTCCAGCCAGCAGCATGCCTTTGTGTGCAATAGAGGTTCGGCCTTGCGCCACGAGCTGCCAGGTATGCAGCGGTGTACCCACGGTAAAGCACGGGCTAAAACATTGCGCGACCGGCATTTTCCAGCTCACATCCCCCACGTCAGTGGATCCTGCGAGCACGTTGTCGGTGATGGCGTAAGGTGCCACTTCATTTACCAGAAGCGTTTCCTGATGGCGACGGGCAAAGGCTTTTCCTTCTTCCGCGCCGGTTGCGGCGATGTTTTTCAGGCTATTTTGCAGATCGTTGGCGGTGAGCGTGGCGCGGATTTCCCGGGCGAAATCGTACTCGTCTTCCGTCCAGTCGGGTGTCCCGAAATGCTTCAGCGCGCTGTACATCGCCGCTTCAAGCGTGCGGTTCGGCAGGTAGCTTGAACAGGCTTTGTCAAACCGACGTTCAACCGTCGTTTCCGTCATCAGCGCCGCGCCCTGGGCGATCTTTTCGATACGATCGTAAATCTGCTGCGCATCCGCCATTTCCGGGGCGCGAATCAAATACAACACCTCAGCCTGCGCCTGCACCACGTTGGGTGAAATACCGCCCGTGTCGGTGATGGCGTAATGCACGCGTGCTTTTTCAATAATGTGCTCATTGAGAAAATTGGTGCCGGTGGTCATCAGCGTCACCGCGTCGAGTGCACTACGTCCCAGATGAGGTGAATTGGCGGCATGCGCTGCGGTGCCGCGAAAGCGCCATGCGGCCTGAATATTCGCGAGCGTACTCACGTTAAACATCCCGGCAAAGGCTTCCGGATGCCAGGTCACGGCAGCGTCAACGTCGTCGAACAATCCCTCGCGCACCATAAAGGTTTTGCCGGAACCGCCTTCTTCGCCGGGGCAGCCGTAAAAACGCACGGTTCCGCTCCCGCCATTTTGCTCCAGCCAGCCTTTGACCGCGACGGCACCTGCCAGGGCGGCGGTGCCGAGGAGATTATGCCCGCAGCCGTGGCCATTGGCGTCGGGGCTTTCCGATTGCTGCGTGGCGCAATGCGCTTTCTGACTCAACCCTGCCAGCGCATCAAATTCGCCCAACAGCGCGACGACGGGTTTACCGCTGCCAAAGCTTGCGATAAACGCATTCGGAATGCCGCCTGCTTCCCGTGTGAGCGTAAATCCTTCGGCTTCCAATTCGCGAGCCAGACGCGCGGAAGACCAAAACTCTTCAAAACGCGTTTCAGGATGATCCCAGATTTCATCGGCAATATCGGCATACGTCTGAGATCGTGTTTCGATCGCGTCCTCAATAAAACGGTAGATGTCCTGCATTACACACCTCTCGCCCACGGAAAATTGAGCGCCGTACGCGCCAGGGTTTCAATCGCCACGCTCATTATTTTCTCGTCAAAATCGAATTTTTCGTTGTGATGTCCGGCGCTCAAATCGGTGCCGAACACCATATAGGACGCAAGCCCGCCGTTTTGTTGAACGCGGGCCATCATCAGCGTTGCGTCTTCGGAGCCCGCCGGCGCTTTGACTTTATCAATTGCGTGTTCAATGCCTGGAACCTGGCTTGCCTGCTCGCGCAGGTAGTTGACCCACGCGGGTGACGGTGCGCTGGAGGTCGCAGCACCCATCAGGCGTAGGTCAGCGTTGACACCATACAGTGCCGCAGCACCTTCAATGACGGATTGCGCGCGTTCAAATACGTACTGATTTATCGCTTCGCTTTCGCCGCGCGTTTCGACTTTTAACAGCGCGCTGGCGGGCACGACGTTACGTCCACTCCCGGCCTGCATCACGCCGACGTTCACGCGGGAAGCGCCTTCGCTGTGGGGCGCGATACTGTGCAGAGCAAGAGAGGCTTGCGCCGCGGCCAGCAGGGCGTTACGTCCGTCTTCTGGTTTACCGCCTGCGTGGGCGGCCACGCCGGTAAAACGCACGTCAAACTTGGTGGTGGCCATAAAGTTATCACTCCCGCAAATGACCGTTCCGGTCGGAACGCCTGTACCGATATGGATCGCGGTGAAGTAGTCAATGCCCTCCAGCGCCCCTGCCGCCACCATGGCGCGAGCGCCGCGCGTGCCTTCTTCGGCGGGCTGAAAGATGAATTTAATCGTGCCGTTTAGCTGCGATGCGTTCTGTTTGAGAATGTGCGCCAGCCCGAGACCAATCGTGGTATGACCGTCATGCCCGCAGGCGTGCATCATACCTGGGTTACACGAGGCAAAACCGTCGCGGAAAGGACGATGGCTCTCATCGAGGGCTTCACTGAGATCCAGGGCGTCCATATCTACGCGAAACGCAAGTGTTGGCCCTGGCCGTCCGGTATTGAGCGTGGCGATGATTCCCGTAAAGCCGCCTTCAAACGCGCTTAGCCATTTTTCCGGCGCGCCTTGCTGACGCGCGCGCGCAAATTCCCGCGCCAGCGTCTGTTCGTCGGGAAGCCCCATCCGGCTCTCGGCATCGACGACGTCCCGGCCCATCGCCAGCTCAAAACCGAGCGCATCAAGAATTTCTGCCACCTTTGCCGCCGTGCGAAATTCCACCCAGCCGGATTCGGCATACTGATGAAAATCACGGCGCCAGGCGGCCAGTTGCGGCGCTAATGTTTGAAGGGTGTGTGTCACTGAATCCATATCTCTTCCTGTCATTATTAAAATGTGTGAACTGCTTCACGCTGTGATAGTTTTTACTTATCACTAACCTGTTTTTCACCGTTTTAACCGTTCAGGAATTACCCTCGCACATCCATTTCCATTAAAGTAGATGACAGTTTCTTTACTCTGATAAACAACGGTTATCGGTTGGGTTATGACATTTCAGATTAAATTTCACCAAATTCGGGCGTTTGTCGAAGTCGCGCGTCAGGGGAGTATTCGCGGGGCAAGTCGGGTAATGAATCTCTCGCAGCCTGCGCTGACGAAGTCGATAAAAGAGCTGGAAGAGGGCATGGCGGCGCAACTGTTTGTGCGGCGCAGCAAAGGCGTTGCGCTCACCGAGTGCGGCGAGAGCTTTTATCAACATGCTAATCTGATCCTTGAAGAACTGCGCGCAGCGCAGGACGATATCCGCCAGCGTCAAGGGCTGCAGGGCGGTCAAATTAATATTGGCATGGGGGCCAGTATCGCCCGTACGTTAATGCCGGCGGTGATTACGCGCTTTCATGAGCAGCACCCGCTGGTGAAAGTGCGAATTATGGAAGGACAGCTGGTATCGATGATTAATGAATTACGTCAGGGCGAACTTGATTTTACGATAAATACCTATTACCAGGGTCCCTTCGACCACGAATTTACCTTTGAAAAGCTCTTCGAAAAACCTTTTGCGATATTTTGTCGGGAAGGGCATCCGGCGGTAGGGGCTAAATCCATCAGTCAGCTTCTGCATTATAACTGGACCATGCCGACGCCTCGTGGGAGTTATTATAAGCAGCTGGAAGACGTGTTTAAATATCGCTCACAAATACCGCGTATTGACGTCGTATGCGAAACATTCTCATCCTGTATCAGCCTTGTTGCGCAGAGTGATTTCTTAAGTATTTTACCGCAAGAATTGGGCTGCGATCCGCTCCTGGCGCACCGTCTGGTGATGTTGCCGATCGAAGAACCATTGCCTAAAGCCGCCTATTATTTAATACAAAGACGTGATTCTCGACAAACGCCGTTGACCTCGTCGTTAATAACGCAATTCAGAAGACATGCCCGCGGCATATTAAGCAGCAACGAACATTAAAAAAATAGAGTCTGCCGACATCGGACAGACCCTACAGTACACACAGCAGTTCATCCTATTGCAAACCCCGCTTCATTATTCCATTCTGCAGGTTTATTTAGTTATAACAGGTTTCACTTAAAAATAAAGTGATGACAACTCAAAATTCACATATTTTTAACTTAAATTATTAATTTAATTAACAGTGAAATTGTGGTTAAGGTTGATTTAATCATTCATATTAGCCACGTTAATTCTTTTCATAAGGTTATTACTTTAGATTGTGTCGCGACGCCTGCTCATCTGACAGGCTTTGAGCATTGAGGCCCCCGTCCGGCGCGGATATAATACCTCTTCAGATGTAGCCGGAGAATTTCCATGAAGCCTGACGACAAATCACTTTTTCTTGACGCCATGGAAGATGTCCAGCCCCTGAAACGTGCCACGGATGTTAACTGGCAGCCGAATCGTAACGCGCGCGTACGCCAGATTGTCGACACCACTCAGCTTGATAACATTTTGACGCTGGGGTTTCTCGACGTGTTGCCCCTCGCTGAACCGCTGGCGTTCCAACGCGACGGTGTGCAGCAGGGCGTGATTGAAAAATTACGTCACGGCAAATATCCCCGCCAGGCCAGTCTGAATGTACTGCGCCAGCCAATTGAACAGTGTCGCCAGATGCTGTTTACCTTTATTAAACAGGCGCATCACGATGGTTTGCGCAATCTCATCATCATTCACGGCAAAGGGCGGGAAGATAATTCGCACCCGAATATTGTGCGCAGTTATCTGGCTCGCTGGTTACCGGAGCTTGATGAAGTGCAGGCCTTCTGCGTCGCGCTGCCACATCATGGCGGTGATGGCGCGTGCTATGTTGCGCTGCAAAAATCGGAAGCAGCCAAACGGGAAAACTGGGAGCGACACGCAAAACGGAGTCGTTAAACAGGTGTTGCTTTCGGTCCAGGACAACACTGCGGGCGATAATTCGCCCGCATTTAAAAAGACAACTGTCAGAATGTTTCCCAGTTTCCGTCTGAGGCCGACGCCGCAGCCGGGCGCAATACCTGCGGTGTTTTGAGATTCGTCGGTCGCGGCGCACTGTTTTGCGTTTGTGCATTCAAACGGAATGCAGCAACCGCCTGGCGCAACTGCTCGGCCTGATCTTCCAGCGCCGCCGCCGCCGTGGCGGATTCCTGTACCAGCGCGGCGTTCTGCTGCGTCACGCTGTCCATCTGCGAAACGGCCAGACTGACCTGCTCAATGCCGCGGCTCTGTTCATCGGACGCCGACGCGATTTCGCCCATGATATCGGTCACGCGCGTCACGGCTGCAACAATCTCTTTCATGGTTTTGCCTGCTTCGCTGACCTGTCCGGAGCCGGTATTCACGCGGCTGACGGAGTTTTCAATCAACGCTTTGATCTCTTTCGCGGCCTGGGCACTGCGGCTTGCCAGCGTGCGGACTTCACCGGCAACGACGGCAAATCCACGGCCTTGTTCACCTGCGCGCGCCGCTTCCACTGCGGCGTTTAGCGCCAGAATATTGGTCTGGAAAGCGATGCTGTCGATAACGCTGGTGATGTGGGCAATTTGCTGCGAACTGTCGGCAATTTCGGTCATGGTATGAATGACGTTATCGACCACGCGTCCACCCCGATCGGCAGTTTCTGAGGCATTTTTTGCCAGCAAGGTGGCCTGACGAGCGTTGTCGGAGTTCTGTTTAACTGTGGCGGTCAGCTCTTCCATGCTTGCGGCTGTCTCTTCCAGAGAAGAGGCCTGCTGCTCCGTACGCGCGGACAAATCGTTACTGCCCGTCGCGATTTCGCCCGCGCCGGTGTAGATCGAGTCGGTGCTACCACGTACCGCGCTGACGGTTGTCACCAGCGATTGCTGCATCTCATGCAGACCCGCAGCCAGTTGACCCATTTCATTACGACTGTCGATAGAAATGGTGTGGGTCAGATCGCCGCTGGCGATCGTACGAATATGGTTCATCACGCTACGCAGTGGCTTCAGCAGGAGATGCTGTAAACCCATCCAGAACACAATCAGTACGCCGATGACCACCAGGAAAATGGTGCCGAGCGTCCACTGCATGCTGGTAAAGCTGTTCTGATTTTCCAGAGCAGCAGCTTTGAGCAAGGTATTATTTTCTGCACGCCAGCGCGTGTAGACGGCTTCCATGTTGTCCTGGGCCTCTTGTGCATCTAAATCGCCGTACGCCTGATAGTTATCAGCGCTCAGATATTCGATCGACAGTCGCATGACTTCGTGCATCTGGGTGTATGCTTTCTGCATCTCGGCGTTTAATTCCTGGCTCTGCCCGTTCACCGGTGGCATCTCATGCCATGCGCTGTAATAGGCTTCAGCTTTGCCGAGGGACGTACTGGCGTTACCGAGCAGCTTGTTGATCGCCGCCAGAGAAGCGGGGTCGCGCTGATTTTTAAGGTAACGGATCGCAACGCGAGTGACGGTAACGCGCGTCTTAACCAGCGTATTCACGCTGTCGCTCAGGCTTTCCTGTTGCGCATTGAGATTTCCTGAATTTTGGAAGTTTTGACGATCGTTGCTGACTGCGGAGTAGAACAAGCCCCCCGTGACGACCTGCAGCAGGCAGAACAGCATAAGTGCAAAAATGATCCCAGTAATTACGTGCAGATTTTTCAGCATAAAAAGACGCCCGATTGTTGTGCAGAAGTTGCATCATTACTATCGACGTAGTATCCCTAAACTTTAACTTAACAGTTGCTAAACTAATTTTTGCCTCGCGTAACTTATTGTTCCCGTGAATACTATTCATCAAATTAAATTTTCTTTCAGTTCGCCGAACAGGAATCAAAATATGATCAATATCGAAAAAAGCGGCACGTTTACCTTAGGCACACGTAGCGTGAAAAGAGTGGGTTATGGTGCGATGCAGCTCGCCGGGCCAGGCGTGTTTGGTCCACCTAAAAACCGTGACGCGGCGCTGGATGTGTTGCGAGAGGCGGTGGCGGCTGGGGTTAATCATATTGATACCAGTGATTTCTATGGTCCTCATGTCACCAACCAACTGATACGTGAGGCGTTACATCCGTATCAGGACGACCTGACGATTGTGACCAAAATCGGTGCACGACGTGGAGATGATGCGTCGTGGCTCCCTGCATTTTCTGCGCAGGAACTGACGCAGGCGGTGCATGATAATTTGCGAAATCTGCAACTGGATGCGCTGGATGTCGTGAATTTACGCATTATGTTTAGCGCTCACGGACCCGCTGAGGGTTCCATTGCAGAGCCGTTAACCACGCTTGTCGAATTGCAGCGTCAGGGACTGGTGCGACATATTGGTTTGAGCAATGTAACCGCCGCGCAAGTCGCCGAAGCGCAGAGCATCGCCTCGATAGTTTGCGTGCAAAACCTTTACAACATCGTTAACCGTGGTGACGATGCGCTGATCGATTCTCTGGCGGAGCAGGGGATTGCGTATGTGCCGTTTTTCCCGCTCGGCGGGTTTACGCCCTTGCAGTCGTCCGGGCTCCAGGCCGTAGCGGATAAAGTTAAGGCAACGCCGATGCAGGTGGCTCTGGCATGGCTGCTGAAACGCTCGCCTAATATTCTGCTGATTCCTGGCACCTCATCGGTTGTACATCTGCATGAAAATCTTGCCGCCGCAGAGCTTGTGCTGTCCGATGAGGTGATGGAGACGCTCAATGCTCTGGCGTCTTCTGAAGAGAGTCATACGGCACAGCATTAAGCGATTAAATGCAAACAAGGAGCGCGCGCGGGGAAAGAGATGGCCTGTAAGGCAAAGAACATGCTGGAACTTAAAATCCTCTGCATGACTAAGGCTCAGGCCATACGCGCGATGCAGGCAGAATGAGAAAAATACAGCACGGGGTGGCGGGGTTTTCAATCTCGCTGGCGTTTGGCCGTGCTGATTTTTTCCAAGAATTAGTAGATGAAAATCGGCCTACTAATGAAGTATGCTTTAATCACCCAAGAGAGGTTTAAATCTCAAGGTGCTTTTAATTTTGAATTAGCCCGCTTGATACTTCGCGGTGTGAATTACTACACAAGGATTCAGTATTATGAAAAGAGAATTCATTACAGAATTTAGTATTGGGTATTTAAATAGCTTTACAGCCATGTTAACAGCACATCAACTATTAAATGGTGGCGAAATGTCAGCTGAGCAGGCTGAAGCTCTCTCAGAATGTCACATATATGCAATTGCTGCTAGACCAGCCCCATTTTTTAAAGAGGGATCATTAAAGCATGACGGTAATTTTTTGTCGGGAAGTATATGTTACAGGGTTGAAGGCGTTTAGAAAGAAATAGAATTTAAGGATTATACTTGGGTATTGGATCCTAGTGCTGTTTCTATAAGCTGCAAATATCCTTTTAAGGAAGTAGTCAGTTTTGACAAGGATGGTTCTGAGTGCACTTATGTTCCAGCTAGTGCACTTGGTACACTTTTATTAGATGATGGGAAGGGAAGTAAATCGGATCTCGATAATTATGAGGTTTTGTACATTGGTCAGGCATTTGGTAACGAGGGTAATAGGACCGCTATAGAAAGGTTAAGGAGTCATTCAACTCTACAGAAAATACTTGCGAAGACATCATATGATTATCCAGATAAAGAAATAATGATATTCATGTATGAATTTAAAAATGATAATATGTTTACTTCTATGGATGGAAGAGCACATGATGACTGATAAGTCAGATAAAAACGAAGAGAGACTCTTTAATGCAATAAAAAACCCACCAAATAAAAGACAGAAGATTGCATTGATTGAAGCTGGGTTAATTAGATATTTTCGACCGCCTTATAATGAAATTTATAAAATAAAATTCCCTTCTATTAAACATAAAATTTTAAATTCTTGCTATGATTTAGATATGTCGGGATACGTTGTAGAGTTGACATGTGAGGATTTAGATTATAGGCTTTATTCTAATGCAGCAAACTCAAACTATCACCACATAGCTCAAATTGATTTATTCAACTCAATTAATCGGTCATCATTCTTTTCCCCAACTGAATTTAAAGTTTCCCCTGACGTGATAGGATAATCATTGAAGCAGTCCTAATGATTTATCTGATTGTTAAGTAAATTTAAGTCCGTTTCGAAAAGCCCCGCATTCGCGGGGCTTATTGTATCGATGTGGTCAATCTGTGGACGTGGCCTGAAATAAATCCTTTTATTTCATAGTGTTGAGGCGTTTCAAAAAGCTCCTGCGGGAGCCTTTGTTACTGACGCGTCAAATATCCCTGACCCGTTGGGCTGTGCCATTCGCCGTAGCCATCTGGTTTGAGAGCGATGCTGCGCGTTCTGAATACGAGGTATAATTCGCCCTTATCGGTGATGAACGGGGCGTTAGCGGTTTCAATCGGTTTACCATCAAACAAGTAACCCTTTTCGCGTACCACCAGTTTCAGTAAGCGCTGTCCGTTTGCGTCGAACATTTGCCACGTCCCGATGTAGGGCGTCACATCTACCTGGCTCTGCGGGTGTGCAGCCTGGTTCTGGGCTTTGGTTTTATGGATGTCGCAGGAGCCATCGGCTTCGGTTAACTGGGTACAACCTGAGCGTTCCAGTTTTGCGCGGTATTTGGCGTCAATGGCATGTGCTGGGGCAACGATAATGGCTGCCAGGCTCATGAGTGCGATGAGTCTTTTTTTCATGTGTAGCCTATTTATTTTGCTCGTTGCGATCGCGACGAGCATTGTTTTGCGGGTTTACGACATACTCTTGCATGGCCTAAATCTTCTTTAATGAAGGATACAGCGGAAAGGTAAGCCAGTATTACCACTCGTAAGCGGCACCCATGCCGGCCACGAAATCATTTTCCGTGGTCGCAGAGACGGTCAATTTGGTGACGACCTGCTGCCCAATACGGGCTGATGCGCCGACGGCCAGACCTTGTTCGCTGTCATATGTCCCGGCACCCGCGCCCATCGAGAACGTTGCGCCCTGAGAAACCTGCGGAATATTCGCCATTGCGGCGACACCTGCGATGCCTGCGGAAGCATGTTTACGGTTGTTATCGACAGTATTTTTCAGCTCGTTGAATTTGCTACCGTAACCGCGGTCAGCTTCCAGATCCTGAATTCGGCTTTCATGGTTTTGCAGTTTTGTGGTGTTTGCCGCAATACGCTTGTTTGTTGCGTCCAGTGCTTTACGGTTTTTTTCAGTATTCGCATAAGCTGCATCAGCACGTGATTGAGCATATGTGCCAGTGTCTTCAGCGTGCGCGATCCCGGCCTGGAGCCCCTGAAAGTCCGTTTGTTCCTGGGTGGCGTTTTTCTGGATAGCGGTTCTGTTGCTCGTGATTTTTTGCTCATCTGCGTGCAAATCAATCGCGTTGGCTTTACCTGCCATTTCATTATCCTGGCGCGTCTGGTCAGCAGAATAAAAGGTCTGATCCACTTTGGTCGCCAGCGCGGCCGTGTTGGTTTTGATATCTGTCGAGTTCTGGACGATCGCGGTTTTGTTGGATGTCATTGATGCATTTTGCAGATCGTTGGTCTGTGTCAGATTGGCCAGTTTGGCTTCTGTGTTCTGTTTATTCTGGTCGTAGTCGGTCCTATCCACTTTGGTATTCAGCGCAGTGGTATGTGCGACGATCGCAGTATGATTGGTCTGGATATCCTGGTGGTTAATACTCACGACAGTGCCGACGTCAGAAATGTGTTGATCAACTGCTGCACGATCGCGGGTGTAGTCGAGAATATCGACCTTGAGGGTAAGTGCTTTGTCCTGACGGGCTTGACCCTGCTGGTAAGCGGTTTGATCCACTTTGGTCGTCATGTCAGCCTGATTTGTCTCCACGTTAGAGACAATAGCGTTGAGATCGTAGAGATAATTTTGCGTAAAGCCCATGCGAAAATGGGAATCATCCGTTCCATCATAAAAATTGAACGTGCCCGTTACACCCTGAGGGCTTTGGATTGATGGCACAAAACTTCCCGCTGGCTCTGGATTCATCATCGGCATAAAGGGCGTTGCGAGGGCAGAGGTTCCGGCTAAGGTTGCAAGAATGACCCCAGAAAGTATCGTTTTTTTCATATGAAAACCTGTATCATTAACGTGTAAAGGTGTTAACCCGGTTCGTTTGGTCGCGGATGGGTTAACGTTTTTATTCAGCCGCTGGCTCTGTCTGGCGGCTTTTTTTATGAAGCGCTAAGGCTTCTGCAATAATTTCCTGCTTGCTTTGCCGCGTCTCAAAAGCGGTCTCTCTCACGTATTCGACGAGGCTGGATTCAATCCTTGCGCTTAACATTTTCAGGTCTGCATCTTTTGCAGTTCCCCGCGGGAATCTTTTGTCCGGATAATCACGAGATGGCATAAAAACATTCTCCAAAAGATGTCTTGTTAATTCGTGCTGTGAAATATGCGAGTGCAAAGAAAACAAGTCAACGTTGGCAAAAACGTGGTGAATTTGTATCTAATTAGTAAAAAAATCGCACTTTTCTGGGGCGATACTTCGTGTGAAAGGAGAAGGGGTTGAATACGGAAAAGCACAAAAAATGAGCAACAATAATCACTTTGTTTTGCATAGCGTGTAACCGATTTCACAGTCTTTTTGAACCGACGTTTCACTCTCCTCTACGAATCTTTCGTCTCTACAATGAATTACGATTTTTAAAACAGTATGGAAATAAGTGTGAAACAAAATAAGTTATGCAAAAAATTGATTGTTTATGCACTTTATTGCACATTTAACGCGTAATTGAGTCGCGACCGTCCTGTTCATTTTGTGTTTTGTCCGTAACATTTTTGCAAAAAAGAGTGATGAAACTAACGTTAAAATAATCATGAAATGTTCATTTAGTTTGATCGTTGTCAGTTTTTAAGTGACAGTTAAATGGGTTTTCAGTGTTTTTAATGTATGCATTTGATGTTTTTAAAAGTGATTAATAAGTAACGCATTAGTGTTGATTTAGTGATTGGTTTTCTGTCATCTGTAGCCATGAAAAAAGCCAGAGTTCAAGCTGATTGTCTGTTGTAGATGTCGTGGTGAGTAAACCGTAGTGCAGGTCTTGCCGGGGCGGCAGAAGGAATGGTGGAGATGAGGGCGCTTATCACACTAATGAAGTGTTCTGCTACGCGAAGAGAGTGAGTGGAAAGCGGCAGTGCTTACTGAATTCCAGAATATGTTAATAATTTTTCTTTTTGAAGTAAAAGTCACTATGACAGATGTGCGTCATTTATTTCATAAGTGAATAAATTCGTTTGTCAGTAGTGATGCTAAAGTGTAAGCGGTCATTATCCATGTAGTTTCTTGTGTTATCATTACCCGGTTGCAGCTTGCGGGAAGTGAATTACATGCATCACATTTTCTTAGAATTTACCGATCTTGAACCTGGCGTGAAGTCAGTAGAAGACCTTAAGTATGTTATCCGTGATGAAAAACAGACGGCCTTCGTCATGAGCGCCGTTGTCGCGCGCTTTATCAAAGATGCGCTAATCATGAACCAGACGATTACCAGCCTCAAAAACTGTCGTTTCGCCTTTGATGGCGGCGCTGAGTTTGTTGAGTTTGACAGTAAAGGAAAGTCTAAAACCTACACCGAACAGCCAGACTGGTTTATCACGCCGGGAGCGTTCGCACGATCGCAGTGGTTGGTTAATCATGAACTCCACGACCTAGCCACACCGCAATTTATCTCCACCTTTATCGAGATGTTCCCGGATGTGAAGAAGCGTCGCGAGCATTGTAATATCCTGTTTAACCTGCAGCTGACTGACGTTAATTCGCGGAGTAAAACGCTTTTAACGACCGGCAAACAGGGCAATAAAACCCGCAATAGCACTAAACCGAAGATCGTGGATTTGGGATCGTATGAGCTGTTCAGCCAGTTTTTTGCACGTCTTAAAAATGCCGTTGAAGCCGATATCTTCCCGACCGTGCAGGTTTTAACCGGCATTGATGATGTTGCTAAAGTGCCTGCCACGCTTAAGAACGCTGCCCGCACCTGGTTTAAAGCCATCTCGTCTGAACTGCCGCCCAACAGTAAAAGAGTCGGGGCAGGGAATTCGGCACTTTTCTGTGCGCCTGTTCGCCAGCGGGTCCAGCAAATTGAATCCTACGGTGTTGAGCGCTATTACCAGTTTCTGTCGAAAGCGATCGCTGAGGCCGGTGAACAATTCATCACTGATTTTAACGTGAAATTCCCCGCGTGATTCAGCACCGGTGATGCAGCCAAAATGCTGCGTGCCGTTGCTGTAATATCAGGATTGATTATGCTCGCGGCAGACGACGTTCAACGGTTTACTCAACGCTGTTCATGAAAATAAAAGTCGCTTTCTTGCGCTCGTACTGATTTATCAGAGGGACAAGGCGTTGGAAGTGTTCACTCGCACAATGTGCATCCAGCGCCACGCGGTCAGGCCACTCTTCAACGAAAATGAAATGCCCGGCATCGTTCTCATCCACATACAAGTCATACGCGATGCACAGCGGTTCTCGCCTTGTCGCCTCGACCAGTTCGCGATAAAGCGGAAGGACGATCTCAACGGCCTCCGGCTGCATAAAATCTTCGGCAATCACTTTTAGCATGTTATTTCCTTAACAGACCCGGCAGATTGGGCGGGACGTTGCTCATTTAAAATCAGTGTGACTTCAACGAATTGATTCTATCGAATCGCCATCGGCACGATCTGTTCGGTAAAATCCAATAACTGTATTTATATACAGTTATTGGTGGGTAAGCAATGATGAGTCATCTTTTTGGCGTGCCCTCAACACCATTAAGAAGAGATCTCTCTTCCTGGAGCGCTTGTCGTGCAGCTCTCTAAGCCTGCGGGGAGTGCGCCACAACCTGGCGAAAACACCCATTTCCCTGGTTGCGTTCAGATCGGTTTCATCGTGATTGCTGTAACGACTATAATCCGGTCCACCACCACAACCCGGCAGTTAACTGTGAGAGTGGGTAGGGGTAACGTTGATATCCTTTAAGTTAACTTTTAAAATGTGACTTAATTACAAAATGGTCACTCGTTGTCAATCGTGGCTCATTGAGCTAAGCTGAAAAAATGACTAAACAGACAAATGATCTTCTTACGCGGGGACCTTCTGACCACAGTGTCCGTGACCAGGTCGTGGAGGCTGCCACCGCTCATTTCGGGCATTTTGGCTACGAAAAAACGACCGTTTCAGATTTGGCAAAAGCGATAGGCTTTTCCAAAGCGTATATTTATAAATTTTTCGATTCCAAGCAGGCTATTGGCGAAGTGATCTGCGCCAACAGGTTGTCACAAATTGCTGAAATCGTTAACAACGCGCTCACCGATGTGCCGACCGCATCTGAAAAGCTGCGGCGTTTGTTGAGGACGCTGACAGAAGCCGGAACGGATCTTTTTTTTCACGACCGCATGCTGTATGACATTGCCGCCGTCGCTTCCCGGGATAACTGGCCTTCTGCCGTGGCGCATCAGGCCCGTCTTCGTCAACTGATACAGGACATCATCCAGGAGGGCCGACAGGCCGGGGAGTTTGAACGCAAAACCCCGCTTGATGAGGCTGCTGAGGCCATTTATCTGGTCATGCGTCCCTACATTTGCCCGTTACAGCTGCAATACAATCTTGATTCTGCACCTGCAGCCGCCGTCCTGCTGTCGTCACTGATACTGAGAAGTTTATCACCGTAGTTGTGACTATTGACTTAATTGGTCACTTGAAAGAGTATGCGGGTATTGTCCTGTTAAATGATTAAGGAACCCCATGCTCCGGCTCAAACCCGCCACTTTTGCTGTCTGGCTGTTGCCGCTTGCCCTCGCGGCCTGCGGCGACGCCTCCAGCACCGACGATCCCCGTACGCAGCCTCCACTGGTGAGGTCTGCAACCGTTGTGAGCGCTGTCGATTCCTCCCGCGCCTTCACCGGCGTTGTGGTCGCCCGGATCCAAAGCGATCTCGGTTTTAGGGTGCAGGGCAAAATTATCGAACGTATGGTTGATACCGGCCAGAGCGTTAAACGCGGTCAACCATTGATGCGTCTGGATTCCGCCGATCTCGGCCTGCAGGCGCAGGCGCAGCAGCAGGCTGTGGCTGCCGCACGGGCGCGTGCAAAACAAGCGATTGCTGACGAGGGGCGTTACCGTGGACTGATCTCAACCGGTGCTGTGTCAGCATCGGCTTACGATCAGATTAAGGCTGCGGCCAATACGGCCAAAGCTGAACTGAGTGCGGCTCAGGCACAGGCGAATGTGGCACAAAATGCAACGGGCTACGCCGTGCTGCTGGCCGATGCCGATGGCGTGGTTGTGGAGACGCTGGCGGAACCGGGGCAGGTTGTCAGCGCGGGTCAGCCCGTGGTTCGTCTTGCCAGAGCGGGGCAGCGCGAGGCCATCGTACAGCTACCCGAGACGTTACGTCCGGCCCCCGGAAGCGCGGCCGAGGCAACCCTGTACGGTACCGGAAAACAGTCATCTTCTGCAACGCTGCGTCTGCTTTCCGAAGCCGCTGACCCGGTGACGCGCACCTTTGAAGCGAGATATGTGCTTGAAGGGACGCTGGCAAGTGCGCCGCTAGGATCGACCGTTACGCTCCATATTGCAGACCATCAAGCCGCCGACCAGGTGATGCAAGTTCCTTTAGCCGCACTCTATGATCCAGGAAAAGGCCCGGGTGTCTGGCGTATTTCAGGCAACCCCGCCAAAGTGTCATGGCGGCCCGTGCAGGTGCTGGGATTAGGGGATGATGCGGCCAGGATAACCGGTAGCCTCAAACCCGGTGAGCAGGTTGTCGCTCTCGGGGCGCATCTGCTGCATGACGGCGAAGCCGTACGCCTGGCTGCACTGAGCGGTACCAGCATTGCCGGGAGTCAGCCATGAGCGGCGGGCGATTCAATCTTTCCGCGCTGGCCGTTCGTGAGCGCTCAATCACACTGTTTCTTATTATCCTGATCACCGTGGCCGGTATTCTCTCGTTTTTCGAATTGGGGCGGGCTGAAGATCCTCCTTTTACCGTCAAGCAGATGACGATTATTTCTGCGTGGCCTGGCGCCACCGCGCAGGAAATGCAGGATCAGGTGGCCGAACCGCTTGAAAAGCGTATGCAGGAACTCAAGTGGTACGATCGCAGCGAGACCTACACGCGCCCCGGCCTGGCTTTCACCATGCTGTCACTGAAGGACAGCACACCGCCTTCGCAGGTGCAGGAAGAGTTTTATCAGGCGCGCAAGAAGCTCGGTGATGAAACCAAAAACCTGCCTGCTGGCGTTATCGGGCCGATGGTCAATGATGAATTTTCCGACGTGACGTTTGCGCTCTTTGCGCTGAAGGCGAAAGGGGAGCCGCAGCGGCTGCTGGTACGCGATGCGGAATCATTACGCCAGCGAATTTTGCATGTGCCGGGGGTTAAGAAGGTCAATATCATCGGTGAACGGGCAGAACGCATTTTTGTCTCGTTCTCACATGACCGTCTGGCCACGCTCGGTATTTCGCCTCAGGATATTTTCTCCGCTCTTAACAGCCAGAACGTACTCACGCCCGCTGGGTCGATTGACACTTCAGGGCCGCAGGTCTTTATCCGCCTTGATGGTGCCTTCGACAAACTGGAGAAAATCCGTGAAACGCCCCTCGTCGTACAGGGCAGAACCCTGCAGCTTTCTGACGTGGCGACCGTTGAGCGAGGCTACGAAGATCCGGCGACCTTCCTGATCCGCAATCAGGGTGAACCGGCGCTGCTGCTGGGCATTGTTATGCGGGACGGCTGGAACGGTCTGGATTTGGGTAAGGCGCTGGATGCGGAAACGACCAACATCAATGAGAGCATGCCGCTGGGTATGACGTTTACGAAGGTCACCGATCAGTCCGTCAACATTAGCGGCTCCGTTGATGAGTTCATGATCAAATTCTTTGTCGCGCTGCTGGTGGTGATGGTGGTCTGCTTCGTTAGTATGGGATGGCGAGTGGGTATCGTGGTTGCGGCCGCCGTGCCGCTGACGCTGGCGATTGTCTTCGTGGTGATGGAGGCCTCCGGTAAAAACTTTGACCGCATTACTCTGGGCTCTTTGATTCTGGCGCTGGGTTTGCTGGTCGATGACGCCATTATCGCTATCGAAATGATGGTGGTGAAGATGGAAGAGGGCTATGACCGCATCAAAGCCTCGGCCTATGCCTGGAGCCACACGGCGGCGCCGATGCTGGCCGGTACGCTGGTCACCGCCGTCGGTTTTATGCCCAACGGGTTTGCCCAATCCACCGCCGGTGAATACACCAGCAACATGTTCTGGATTGTGGGGATCGCCCTGATTGCCTCCTGGGTCGTGGCGGTGGTGTTTACGCCTTATCTTGGCGTGAAAATGCTGCCCGATATCAAAAAGGTTGCGGGCGGACACGCGGCTATCTACAACACCCGTCACTACAACCGTTTTCGGCTGGTACTCACGCGTGTTATCGCCCGTAAGTGGCTGGTGGCGGGTACGGTGATTGCCGTTTTTACGGTCGCGATACTCGGTATGGGGCTGGTGAAAAAACAATTTTTCCCGACTTCCGATCGTCCTGAAGTGCTTGTCGAAGTGCAGATGCCCTATGGAACGTCCATTGAGCAAACCAGTGCGGCAACCGCGAAGGTTGAAGCCTGGCTGAAAAAGCAGAAAGAGACAAAAATCGTGACGTCTTATATTGGGCAAGGTTCACCCCGTTTCTTTTTGGCTATGGCGCCGGAACTGCCCGACCCTTCTTTTGCGAAAATCGTGGTGCTGACGGATAACCCGGAAGCACGTGAGGCGCTGAAGTTCCGTCTCCGTGAAGCCGTTGCCGCGGGCCTGGCGTCTGAGGCGCGCGTGCGTGTGACTCAGCTGGTGTTTGGTCCGTATTCACCTTACCCGGTGGCCTACCGTGTCGCGGGGCCGGATGCGGCTCAACTGCGCGGCATTGCAGACCAGGTAGAAAAAGTGATGCAGTCCAGCCCGATGATGAGGACCGTCAATACTGACTGGGGGACGCGGGTACCGGCGCTGCATTTCACGCTCAATCAGGACCGTCTTCAGGCGGTGGGATTGACATCGAATGCGGTGGCGCAGCAGCTCCAGTTCCTGCTGTCAGGCGTTCCGATCACCTCGGTGCGTGAAGATATCCGCTCGGTGCAGGTGATGGGGCGCGCGGCGGGGAATATTCGACTCGACCCAGAAAAAATCGCCGGTTTTACTCTTGTCGGTTCTTCCGGCCAGCGCATTCCGCTGTCGCAGATAGGGGAGGTTGAAGTGCGTATGGAAGATCCTGTTCTGCGTCGTCGCGATCGTACCCCGACGATGACCGTGCGGGGAGACATTGCCGAAAATCTGCAGCCGCCGGATGTCTCCACAGCCATCATGAAGGCGTTGCAGCCCATCATTGATACGCTTCCTGCCGGATACCGCATCGAGCAGGCAGGGTCTATTGAGGAATCCGGGAAAGCTACCCAGGCGATGGCACCGCTGTTCCCGATTATGATTGCCATGACGCTGTTGATCATTATCCTGCAGGTGCGGTCGATGTCGGCGATGGTGATGGTATTCCTCACCGCGCCACTGGGGCTGATTGGGGTGGTGCCCACGCTGCTGCTCTTCAACCAGCCGTTTGGTATCAATGCGCTGGTGGGACTGATTGCGCTGTCGGGGATCCTGATGCGTAACACCCTGATTTTAATCGGACAGATTCATCATAACGAGCGAGAAGGGATGGCGCCATTCCACGCGGTCGTGGAGGCGACGGTGCAGCGCGCACGACCGGTATTACTCACGGCGTTGGCGGCTATTCTGGCGTTTATCCCGCTGACGCACTCGGTGTTTTGGGGAACGCTGGCTTACACCCTGATTGGCGGGACGTTAGGCGGCACTATCATTACGCTGGTGTTCCTGCCTGCGATGTACGCCATCTGGTTCAACATTCGCCTCGAGCAACCAACGCCTGAAGACGTGAAATCCACGGCATAGCAGTAACGTCAGTGCGGGCGTGATGACCCAGGAGGGAATTCACGCCCTTTAAGATCGGTTTGTTAGGTCATTCCAGACTGGATTATTTCGCTGAACAGGACGTTCGCAGAGGCACCCGTCTGGATACCTGTTACTTTGCCTGCTGAGTTCACCGATACAGTCGTATCTGGCTGGCAGCTTTGAGCGAGGAGCGGTACTTTCATTCATGGTGGCTATATGTTTTCATTGTGTTAAATACAACATTCGCGAAGCGCCTTGACTGGCAATACAGTAGAGCGTCAATGACTATCAAAAATCTATGGATCTAAACCTTCTTGGGTTTATGCCAGTACTACTCCCTGTTGCACTGTCCCCCGGAGCAAGCTTCACTCTTGTTATGAGCGGTGCTCTGGCAGGCGGTCACAAAGGACTGTTCAGGACTCTTGCCGGAACAGCTTTGGGCATTTATACCCACGCAGTTCTCATAGGGTTTGGTATTACCGCTGTGCTCATATCGTCTCCAGCAACTTTTGCTGTGTTGAAATTTTTCGGAACTGCCTATCTGCTCTGGTTAGGAGCGATGCTTATACGCAACGGCATAAGGGCAAACCAAGAAGGGTTTGCTGATACGAAGCATTCGGTGACTTTAAGAGAGGCCTGGATAGCGAATGTATTGAATCCTAAAGCCATCATTTTCTATCTGACAGTCGTTTCGCAGTTCGCAGGGGGTCAGGGAGGTGTTTGGAACTATCTGACACTGGCATCAGTACATGTAGTCGTTATGAGCGTTTGGCTTTACGCTGTTAGCCAGACATTGATCTTTTCAGTAAAAAAAACCAACCCATTAATGCTCAAAAAATACGTCAACATTGCGGGCGGGATGTTGCTAATGGCTTTTTCTCTGCACAGCCTGATCCCGTAATTCATCACCTATAGCGACAACGTCTGCTCTTGGCTGTGAGTTCAATGGGTCGATGCAACGCTATCCTTAATCAAGGGGGACGTTGTCATGAAACGAAGAACTCGGATTAACTACACGCCAGAGCAGAAGGCAATTATCTGGGACAGATATAAGCAAGGT
>Ga0308165_1002102_pt1 | contig 25073 bp, 24 predicted proteins | sample PhyWR2_FD_201032 | JGI IMG/M metagenome (GOLD analysis project Ga0308165, IMG submission 201032) | Phyllosphere microbial communities from UC Gill Tract Community Farm, Albany, California, United States - DLSLW.R2 | ecosystem: Host-associated > Plants > Phyllosphere > Unclassified | place: USA... | reverse complement strand
CTTTCTTTGCGAAGGTTGGTATGTTCTTTTCATGACTGTATATTATCTATTGTAAAATTAAGAGGTGCAAATATAAAGCGATTTCTCTACAAATGCAAGAGTGATTAATTATTATTTTTTCTATTTAGTTGCAAATGTAATAATTCTTTTGAAAAATGGTGTTGCAGGCGTATATAAATGTTTTTAATGAATCGAAAATATGCACAACGCAAACATGCGTCATACCTATTTTCTACCCGTGAAGCGTTCCTACGGAACGGCTTGTTATAACCCCAAAGCTGCTTTCAGCTTCACATAACCTGTTTTGCTAACCGGAAGCCAGATATCGGATTTTAAGAGCACCACGTAGCTATCTTTTTCTTTGAGCTCTATTTTGGTTACCTGGGCCAGGTTAATGATGTATGAGCGGTGTATCCTGATAAACTGGCTTACATCGAGTGTTTGCTCAAAATATCCCATGGTTTTGTTCTTATAATACACGCCATCAATGGTACTGAGCTTTACATAATCATCGTCGGCTTCGAGGTAATTGATATCCGCAACCGGGATAATTTTAATTACCCCATCTTTTTTAACCACTACCCTATTGTTCTGTGCCGGGCTTAGCGCTGCCGCATCCAAAACAGCTTCGGTATTTTCGGTCTGGTTTAATTTGGTTGGCACCTTTTTCACCGCAGCATCAAAACGTGTTTTATCGATTGGCTTAAGCAGGTAATCAACCGCGTTTACTTCAAAGGCCTTAATCGCATATTCGTCAAAAGCAGTGGTAAAAATCACAGCAGGCTTATCTTCAACCAGCTCCAGCATCTCGAAACCACTAATTTTCGGCATTTGTATATCCAGAAAAATCAGGTCGGGTTTGTGCTGGGTAATTGCTTTTAACCCTTCAAAACCATCTCCACATTCGGCAACAATCTCTATTTCAGCATGATCGGAAAGGTAGAATTTTACAATATCTCTAGCTAAAGGTTCATCATCAATTAGTATTGTTCTGATCATTTTTTTGTGGAATTTTTAGGGTGGTAATATATAAATTATTTGCCTCAATATCGGTCTGTAACAGATGTGTATTCGCAAATAACAGATATAACCTCCGTTTAATGGCACTTAAACCAAAACCGGTGCCGCCTGCAGCCTTCATTTCAGGATCGAAAGGGTTTTGTACGCGTAACGATAACAGGTTATGCTCAACGGTAACATCAATTTTAATGGTAATGCCGGCAGAGGTGTTGTAAAGCCCGAATTTAATGGCGTTTTCTACAATAGGCTGCAGTAAAGTACCCGGCAAACAAAGGTTTAGCGTATCTTCGGCTACATTCACTTCAATATTTAACCGGTGACTAAACCTCACCTTCTCAATATCGAGGTACAATTGAATATACTCCATTTCTTCTTCGACCGAAACCCATAATTCGTCGTCACGTTTCAGTGTACCACGTAAAAAAGAAGCCAGTTTGGTGATCATTACCCCTGCTTCTTTCGGATTAACCATAGTTAACGCAAATACCGAATTTAAGCTATTGAAAAGAAAATGCGGCTGTAGCTGGTGCCTTAATTTGTTTAATTCGGCCTCTTTGGCCAGGTTTTTGGCTGCCGAAAGCCTTTCGTGCGTTTCTGATTGCTCTTCCAAACGGTACCATAAAATATTAGCCAGCGCACACCAACCCAAACACATAAAAGAGATTAAGCCACGAAAAGCAAAAGAAAAGTTATAGAAATCTTTATATTCTTTATAATCGGCAAAAACGTATAGTAAAGAATATTTTGCTGCGTAAATAATTACGAAGGTGAGTGCAATGGTGATAATAAGCACATACAGGATCCGCTCATTTTTAGGCTGATAATAGCCCAGCATATTGCTGATGCCCACACAGGCCAGGGCCAATAAAATATTATTGATGAGGCTATCTGTAATCGCGATCCACCACGAAAAATTTACGACATAATGCAATCCAACAGCGCACAAGATCACCCAAACTACCGCAAAGGAAAGTGATGTTTTTTGTATCTGTGGAACGGATAAAGGTCTAGTTGTCAAAACGGTTTTTGATTAGTTAATGATTGATTGCGGTGTTTAAGTTCTTCGAGGTATTGATCAACCGATTCGGGTTCAATAATACTTGAGCTCACTTCTACACCATCAGCAGGTTCTTCAACTGCCGATATTCCCCCAACTCCGATAAACTTCCACACCACTTTTTCTCCTTTACAGTTATCAAATGGCGGGTTAAAATTCACTGCATTTAATCTGGCCTTATCCAGGGCCTCCATTTGCCCGCTGGCCTGTATTAAACGCGTTTGTTCGTTAAACTGCGGCGCATGTTTTCCTTCGCCACAAATAACCTGATAAATACAATTTACAGCAAACCACTTCATAGGCAATGATTTTAAATAACATTAAAAACTTTTAATCTCTATCCCTCCAAACAAGGCTGTACCATTTAAAATCAGTGTTTTCTGCATTTCGCTGATGGGCATGGTATGGGCCCGTTTATCCTCAACACTACCAAATAGTGCGGTTACATTCGATTTAATGGCCCAGTTTGGTGGTACAATTAATTTAATGCCACCAAATACTGCGGTTACATCAAGCGAAACTGTTTCAGGAAAATCGGCCTGGGTCATTACAATATCGGCACCGCCAAAAACAGCCGTAATATCTCCCCCCTGAAAGTTTTTGGAGTATACGGTTTGATGACTACCCCCAAAAACAGCCATTACATCAATAATATCGTTGTTATTCGCCGTTTTATCGTAGGCAAACGTGGTAGAATCAAGCTTATCTTTCTTGCGTCGGCCAAACAATCCGCCATCTTTAAATGAGTTTTTAGGTCTGAAGATTAAAAAGCCACCTACAATTACCAAACCTAGCCCTAAAGCATATTTCGAAAAATCGAAGTCGAGACCCATGTTATCGAGGGTATTGTAAGCACCAATTAAAACTAAAATCAACCAGCCTATACCCCTGAAATTACGGCGTGCACCGATAAAAAGACCAAGCACAATTAAAAAATTAGACCAGCTAATAATCCAGTTTGGAATATCGAACCCGATATTATCCAGCAAAAAAGCAAGTCCGATCACCACTATAACAACGCCACTCCAAACCCGTCCTGAGTTTTTAATGTGGCTATTTTCGTTTATATTAAGATTTTCCATTTGTGTTGCATTATTGAATAACCAAAAGTATGGATAAGCTGTAAAACAGCATACATTGGAAGTGCAGGAACTGGATAAAAGGCGGTAAGTGACCTCATTTTGTCGGTGAAAATTATTTTGTTACTTTGAAATATGAAATTTCTCCTGACGATTATCGCTCTGGGCATTTGCAGCCAGCTCCATGCCCAGGATATAAGTACCCGTTATAAAATTTTCGATGTACGAAAACAAAAAACGATTGGCCTTAATGATTTGATTACAGATATGGACCAGGCCGATGTGCTTTTCTTCGGTGAAGACCACAACGATTCAGTTGGGCATTACCTGGAGGCCGAAATTTTTAAAAAACTAAGCAGCAGGTATCCACAAAAAACGGCTTTATCTTTAGAAATGTTCCATACCGATGTGCAGCCTGTTGTAAATGAATACCTGGCGGGATTGATTTCGGAGAAAAACTTTATTAAAGAAGGTCGTGCCTGGGGAAATTATAAAGACTATAAACCTTTGATAGAACAAGCCAAACAGCAAAAACTACCGGTTATTGCTGCAAATGCAGCTGCACGTTACAGCAACGCGGTTACCATGAATGGTTTAAAAGCATTGAACAACCTGCCAAAAAGTTCACTTAGCTTTTTACCTCCACTCCCCATAGATACCGCACAGGGCAGGTATTACGATAAATTTACTGAAACTTTAGGCGGGCATAACATGGGATCGATGAAAATTTACCAGACACAAAACTTATGGGATGCAACCATGGCCTGGTCTATCGGTAAGTTTGCTAAGCTAAATAAAGGATTTAAAATACTGCAGCTCAACGGCCGTTTCCATAGTGACGAAAAACTGGGCACATTGGCCAAACTGGCGCAGGACAATCCGAAATTGAAGATCTTGAATATTTCTTCGTTTTCAGATCAGAGTTTCAGCAATCCTGATTGGGAAAAGTTTAAAAACCTGGGCGACTATATCATTATTACCGACCCGGAAGTAAAAAGAAGTTATTAAAAAAGCTCCGCAGGTGGGATAAACTGCGGAGCTTAACTATTATGCTTTTGTCTTTAGCAAATCTCTGATTTCTGTTAAAAGCACTTCTTCTTTGGTTGGTGCAGGTGGTGCGGCGGCGGCAACTGCTTCTTCTTTACGTTTCATTTGATTAATGGCTTTTACCATAAGGAAGATTACCAACGCCAATAAAAGGAAATTAATTGCCACGGTAATAAAGTTACCATAAGCAAAAATCGCGGCGCCATCTATTTTTTTGGCATCCGCCAGTGCTGTTCCTTCTGGCACAGCCCCACGCAACACTACATATAAATTACTAAAATCGGGTTTACCTATAATTGCAGCAACAACAGGCATTACCAAATCGTTTACCACGCTGTCGATTATCTTTCCGAAGGCTCCACCGATAATTACCCCAACAGCAAGATCCATTACATTGCCTTTTATAGCAAATTCTTTAAATTCTTTTACAAATCCCATTTTAAATTAAGTTTTAGTTTTTTATTAAAATTAGCAAACTTTAATTTGAATCCAAATGTTTAGGAAATAATTTAAAAACCAAACATATCAGAAGCATTTAGGTCAATTCAGCAAAATATCTGAAATCTATTGTTTATTTTTGCCCATTCTTTTATACATACTATGCTAAAGCAACACTTACAACAAAAATTATTACAAAAGTTATCACCGCAGCAAATACAGTTTATTAAGCTGTTGCAGGTGCCTACTGTTGCCTTAGATACGCGTGTAAAAGAAGAACTGGAAGAAAATCCGGCTTTGGAAGATCCAAGTTTAATGACCCAGGATGAGCCTAAAAGCGAATATGATGATCTAAATGATGGTCCGGAAGATTATGAACAATCATCGGAAGATACCAGCATGGATGAGTTTAATGTGGATGATTACCTGCAAGATGACTCGGCCAACGATTACAGTACCAATTACAATAACGGCGATGACGATGAGGAGAAAAAAGAAACCCCTATTGCCATTGAAAGTACTTTTTTTGAAAGTTTACAAGAGCAGTTAGACCTGATTCCGTTATCTGACCAGGATTTTATTATCGGCAAACAAATTATCGGCAGTTTAGATGATGATGGCTATTTACGCCGTCCACTAGGCTCGATGATCGATGACCTTGCTTTTTCGCAAAATGTAATGGTTGAAGAGGAAGATGTTTTGGAAATGTTAAAGCTGATTCAAAGCTTTGACCCTCCGGGCATTGGCGCCAGAGACCTTAAAGAGTGTTTGTTGATTCAGCTGAAAAGGAAAGATGCACATCACCCTATCATCATCAAAGCGATGAATGTGGTAGAAAACTATCTGGATGAATTTACCCGCAAACATTACGATAAACTTGAAAAAAGCCTGGGCTTAGATAGCGAAGAGCTTAAAGAAGTAGTGAGCGAAATTTTGCGCTTAAACCCTAAACCGGGCGATGCCAATCAGGTAACTACCAAGCAGATGCAGATTATTCCTGATTTTCACATCAGCAATAACGATGGCGTACTGATTTTAACGCTGAACTCTAAAAATGCCCCTGAGCTAAAAGTAAGCCGCTCGTACCAGGAAATGTTCGAGCATTATGATAAAGCTTCATCAAAAGATAAAAAGCTAAAAGAAGCCGTTCAGTTTGTAAAACAAAAACTGGATTCGGCACGTTGGTTTATTGATGCGATTAAACAGCGCCAACAAACTTTGTTGAAAACCATGAATGCGATTATGCATTATCAGTACGAGTATTTTTTAACAGCCGATGAGCGTAAAATGCGCCCAATGATCCTGAAAGATATTGCTGATAAAATCGACATGGATATTTCTACTGTATCTCGTGTGGCCAATTCTAAATATGTGCAAACCGAATTTGGTACTTTCTTATTAAAATCGTTCTTCTCAGAAGCTATACAAACCGAAAACGGTGAGGAAGTTTCGAACAAAGAGGTTAAAAAAATATTGGAAGATTGCATTGGCAACGAAGATAAGCGCAAACCTTTAGCTGATGAGAAACTGACCGAAATATTAAAGGAAAGAGGCTACAACATTGCCCGAAGAACCGTTGCCAAATACCGCGAGCAAATGAATATCCCGGTAGCCAGGTTAAGGAAAGAACTTTAGGACAGTAGGCAGTTTTCAATTAGCAGTTTTCACCATATAGTCCTCGTTTGTAACGAGGATTAGCGAAATTAGCATTTATAATGCTTTTGCGTAAGTCTTTTTGGCGATACAATCGCCTTTCTCGCGCATCCTCGTTATTCCAAAGGAATCACTTTGTGACAAACGAGGACGATGTACGGATGCAAAAAAGCAGTTTTCAATTCGCAGTTTTCAGTTATTACAATATGTAAATTGTAAACTGCCAACTGAAAACTGATTTACCACATTTTAATGTACGATGGTACTTTATAGATATTGTTGAGCATTAAGCCTAAAACAATTTCGTGACTGCCATTGCTTACCTGGTTTAGTACTGAGGTAGAAAAATCATACGAATAAGTAAGGTTAACCATTTTTCCGATGTTAAATCCGGCCATTGCCGAAAATGAATCATCTTTGCGGTAACTACCGCCCAGCCAAACTTTATCTTTAAAAGCCAGTTTCATATTCAGATCGACCGATACTGGTGCTGGAGAAACGTATTTAACCATTACCGAAGGAATGGCCGAAATCTCGTCATCTACAAAAAACTTGTAACCTGCAGTAGCAAAATAATGCGGTACCTCTTTACCTAAATTGTAACTGTTTTCGCCTGTAAAACTTAACTTTTGAGGCAAAATTTGTTGTACCGAAACACCGGCAAACATCCGGGCGCCATATAACCATAAACCGATACTTAAATCGGGTTTAACCTGATTAATTAAGGCCCTGTTCAACGCCGGATCATAAGGCGTATCGAAGGTTAAAGCATTAACATCAAGCGAAATGCTGGAAATACCCGCTGCAACACCTGCCGAGAGGTTAAAATTATTACTCAACTGCAAATGGTAGGCATAAGTTACATTAGCATCCAGCCTTTTTATTGGTCCGGTTTTATCCAACACTGCGGTTACCCCCATACCATGGTGTGATGGTGACGACATGTAATTCTGCATATAATTACGATCCATCGGGTTTCCGGTTTGCTCAGGGAAAGATGTAAGTGCGTTGCTCCATAACTGGTTATCGCCCAGCGCCCAGTGTGCCGACACAAAAGAAGTTTGCGGTGCATCGCTAATCCCTGACCATTGTTTGCGGTACCCTCCTTTAAAATCGATGTAATTTTCGATTCCGGAAAGTGCCGGATTTAAAAGATACTGATTAAAAATATATTGGGTATACTGAGGTTTCTGCTGTGCAGAAGCAGTAAATGAGGCTAAGAGCGTTAATATGATGAGGAGCTTCTTCAATTTTATCTGATTATAGTCAAAGGACCAGTTATTGTTTTACGTCCGTTTCTTGGGTTGATAATATAGTAATAAACGCCGACAGGTAAAGGGCCATTTTGATAATTTCCATCAAAAGGTATTTTATAGCCATTGCTAAAAAACACCCGATTACCGTTTCGGTTAAAAATTTCTACTGTAGCATTGGGATAAGACTCTAAATATTTAATGATCCAGGTATCGTTTACATTGTCGCCATTGGGCGTAAAGGTATTAGGCGGGGTTAAGGCCTGCAACACTTTAACCAGCACCTTTGATGTAGTTGCGCAACCATCAGGCTGTGTGGTAGCCGTTAACGTGTATTCGGTATCTTTTTCGGGTGAGGCAATTGGCCTTAACACATCAGTTTTATCTAAACCAGTAGCGGGCGACCATTCGTATTTCAGATTTGTACCCTCGGCGGTAGCCGGAAGTTCAATCTGTCCGCCAGCTAAAATGTAAACCAAATTACCAGCATCGGCAACTGGCGACGCATACACCTCAATATCTTTGCTAATGGATGATGAGCAACCATTAGTAGCCGTAAATGTATAGGTAATGGTATGACGACCTACACCAGCAATTTTAGGGTTAAAAGTGCCATCGGCTTTTATCCCATCACCTGAATATTCGCCTGTACCCGGCATTTCTTCTTCAACTTTCTGTATAGCCTGTACAATTAAAACTGTACCGTCGGCTTCGCAAACTGCAGGCATAACGGCAAATTCTAACTGGGGTACAGGTTTAACTGTAAGTATCTTATCTAAAAATTTAGAACAGGTTTGGCCCGTATAGGCTACTAATCTGATGGTGTAAGGCCGATCTGCTGTACCACCAAATGTATCATACTTTAACACAATATCGCTATCATCGGGATATGAAATCGTTTTATAAATACTATTCTCTTTACCAAAATCCCTGTAAATTTCAATTTTGGTAATTTTACTTCCTTCGAAGGTTGTCGATTTGTTTTTGATAATTACATCACTGCTTACACACACATTATCTGTTACAATATCAAAATCAGCCTCTTTTACCGATCCGTTTACAGTAAAGGTCTTCGAAGTAGATACCACGCAGCCATCCTGATTGGTAATGGTTAAAGTTACAACATAATCGCCAGTGGCCCCATAAGCAAACGCACCATCAAAGCCTGTAGAAGTAGCCAATGGATTATTGTTATCATATTTCCACACTGCCGTTAAACCTGTAGTGGTTCCGTCTGCATTTTTGGTGGTATTTTTAAACCGGGCTACACCATCGGCCAAACAAAAATCAGGCATGATGAAATCAGGAACCTGCGGATTAACTACGGTTACATTTTTAGGCTTTGGCACACTCAAACAACCTAAATTACTCATGGTTGTCAGGGTTATGATATAATCGCCTGTTGCAGCATATTTATGAACCGGAGGTGTATTGTTAGTTACTTTTATTTCGCCCGATCCATCACCAAAATCCCATCGCCACTCTACAATGCTCCCAGGATTTTCAATAGTCGATTTTTCAGTCAAAATTACAGGTAAATCAACGCATAAACCTTTAACATCAAAATCGGATACCGGCTGAGGGTTAATCGTTATTTCCTGAAATTCGGAAACTTTCGAACATTTAGAATCGGTTGTGGCGGTTAAAATCACTTTGTAAACCCCTTGCCTGCTGTAGGTATGCGTGGGGTTTTGCTCTGTGGAGGTGTTTCCATCGCCAAAATCCCAAAGCCAGGTATTGATGGTCCGGGTATCAGAATTAGAAGTACTTTTATCTTTAAAAGGTATAGGAGAATTGGCACAGTTAATTTTTTCGACCTCAAAATCGGCCGTTGGCTCCTTATCAACTGTAAAATCGGTTATCAAATCTTCTGTACTCCCGCAATCATCGGCAGCGGGTTTGGTAGCTGTTACTTTAAACTGATAATCGCCCGGAAGATCGTATTTAATATCATTCGGGTAAAAATAAGTGTAATAGGTAATGCCATTATCAGTAAAAGTAGCTACAGAAGTTGGCGCGTTTTGAGTTATTACACCATCTCCATTTTGCACATCCCAATCTAAACGGGTAGGCTGATAAGGCAGGTTAATTTTAAGCTTGATCACTTCGCCCAAACAACCGCTGGTAACATTTTTGCCGGTAGCTTCATTTTGGGGCTGAAAAGTAAAATTCTGAATATTGGCTCCCGCCAGGTAAGCGTATGATTCTACATACCCATAGCCATAAGCGATGGCCGAAAACCCTCCTGCCGCCGATAATCTGTGCTGATCTTTCGGGTCGTTAGTTACATCTATAATCGCATAACTGTATTCGTTATCGATATTTACAAAGCCTGAAACAGCACTACCATCTAACCTGAGTGAAGGTATATCGGCTGTTTTAATGATCACATTAATAAAGAATTTTTTAATATTGGTTGGTACATCACGAAGTTTAGAATAAACGGTAATGTTACTTAATGTTTGCTCTACCGGATTTAATACTGTGATTTCCGGATCACCCTCATAAGGGTCATTTCCGTTCTGGCTAACCTGTGCCCGGTTACTTAAATTACAGGTTTGCGAAGTTTGATATTGCGCCACAGAAATGGGTTTTGAGCCCGAAATTACATTGGCGGAAGTAGAAAAAAATGTAACTACAGCCCCTTTATTGTAAGGATTGCTTAAAGTTGTACCATTGGCATTGGTTGTGCTACCGTTAACTGCTAAAACGGTATTATCTTCTGAAACAATTACACGGATAATATCGGTATTGCCATGAATGGTATTGTAAAAAGGAGCGGTTACAAAATTCCTGCCCCAGGCCGTAACCGGAAACAATTGCTGATAAAGGTTATCGCCGCCACTTGCATTACGACTACTCCTCTGCTCGCAAAAAGAAGCCCAGGTATTACCAGAAAACACGGCTATATTTTTACATCCTTTGGTTGATTTGATGTGACTTCCGGATAAATCATCTCGGGTTTGAAACTGATAAATCTGCCCTTTATTGAGCGTTATTGTGAAGGTTTGATTTGCACTATGGGTTGAATTCCCGCTCTTAGGGGTAATTTCTATCTCTGTACCATCTTCGATAGCCAATATGGTAAACTGGGCGTAATTGCCATTGGTACTGGTACTCTGATAACTGTAAGTATAATATTCTTTGCCAAGTGTATTTGTGGGCAAAACCAAAGTCCCCCCTGTGCGGGCATTGAAAGAAATTACACTGTACAAAGATATTGGAGACGTTGTAACCACATGTATGCCCTTATCGCTTTCGACAATATCACTTCCATCAATATAAACGGTATGGCTATTTGGATCGATAATTACGGGCTGACAAGTATTTGCAGCAATACTACCACTTGTAATTACCGTATTGCCGATGTAAACAGTATAAGTAGTAGCTCTATCGGCCGATAAAAACAATGTTAACTTAGAAGCAGTTCCATTGGCATGCCCGCTATACGTCACCCAAAAGTCTTTGCCTTTGTTTGATGTATTCTGCGAAAAAACAGCACTTGCCTTAAACAGCAACAGAAAAAATACAACTAATAACCAATGCCTGCTCATTACCTATCAGCTTAGTTGAAAAACGTTATTCATGTTTGTTTGATTAGATATGCAATATACTATTAATCAAAGTACATGAAAAAATTTTAACATCTTTTTGAGCAGAAAATCACTGTTTCGTGTAATAAACTACAGGCGTAGTGTAAAATTTTTGCACAAATAAAATATAGTTTTTTCTATTAAATTAGATATGAACATGCTGGTAAGCTGGTAGAACAAGGTTTTACCGCCAACCTACTACACAATTATTATTCAGGTGTTATTCTGGTCTGATTGATCGCCACTGCCATACTTCGCCGAAAAATCTTTGGCTTTCTCGTCAGCGATTGTGTCGTTATGATCTTCCGGCTCAAGATTTTCATCCAGCCGATCGTTCCAGTCGTTTATTCCTTTAACCGGGTGTTTGATATGCTCTTCTGTAAAATCAGCCTTTGATTTTGCGAGATCTTGTTTTTGATTTTCCATTTTGATATTTATTTAAACTAAAACAACAAAGTATATGGAAAGTTTCGGGTTAAGCGTATTGAAATTACTTTAACCAATAGTTTTACAATTTCGTGGGTATCTACCACAAAAATGCATTATTTATGAGCAGAAGGCTCATCTTTTGCGTCTTTAAATTCTTTAACACTCTTCCCTATTCCCCTCATTAATTCGGGTAGCTTTTTGCCTCCAAAAATAAGCAGAATCACCGCCCCTATTAATATCATTTCTAATGCCGACATATTTTTTCTTTTTTACAAGATACGTTTTATTCTCATTAAATAGTTTTCCGAATTAATACTAATTGCGAATTAATCATTAAGAAATTAAGCACATTAAGAAAAAATTCGTACCAAATAATAACACTGGCTAAAAAAACATTAATCAGGTAAGCACGTACTGTACATTATTTATTGCAGTACCATTGTTTTTTGAATATTGCCCCTTGTTTACTGAGTATTGGTTATTGATAATTGGTTATTGAAAATTGATTATTGGTTATTCATAATTCTACACCAACTGCGCATTTAAAGTTCTTGTTTTTACCTTAGGCACTGCCCCATGGCGCATAAATTCGGCAAAACCCCTTAATTGTTTTATGGCTTTAATGGCTTCGTAGCCTTCATAATTTGTGCGTATTTTGTTTAGCAACAAGGTGTCAGTTTTAAACAAATCACTTTCGGTTAAAAGCCCTTTGTTTAAAAAGCGTTTAATCAGCTCGGCCATTTTGCCATTGGCATACAAATGAAGCGGGAGCTTAAACATTTCATTGTTCAGTTTCTCGAAAGCTTCATTAATCCAGGTTGCTTCATTTTCATCGTTTACAGCAATTTTACCTTCGCTTAAAACAACAGATTTTAAAAACTGGCGGGCACGCTGGCGCGAAATTACTCCACCATGTATTCCGTCACGTAAAGTATAATCCAGCCGATCTGCACAAAGCGCAGGTAGTGGTTGCTCTAAAATATCAAAGGTGCCATGTAAAATTTCACTGATGTTATAACCATGTTTAAGCAAAACATCGGGCACCTCCGATTTGCACAACATTTCTGCAAAAATCTTTTCATGATAATCTTCGTCGGTATTATCGAAAACATAATCGCCAACATGCGAAAAAGCAGTATGTGAAACATCGTGCAACAAGCCTGCAATCTGCTCCAGTTCTGAGCCACCAAGCATTCTAATTAATAAAGTAACGCCAATAGCATGCTCTAACCTGGAATGGCAAATATCAGGATTAACCAAAAATATAGCACCGCTTTGGTGTACACCACCTAATCTCTTTAAAACATCGGTATTTAACAAATCAGAAAATACAGCAGGAAGCTCCATCTTGCCATACAAAAAGTCATTTAATTGGATCATATCGTTGTTTATTAGGGGTGATTGCAAAACAAAAATACTAAAAATTTTAGTTTTTATTGAAATAGTTTTCCACACAAAAACTAAACAAAGTAGCTGTAAATAAACTTTCAAAAATTTTGAAAATGTTTATTACAATCTCATGATCAATAAATAAGTACAGTTAAAAACAAGCCAATAAATTAAACGTTATACTTGTAAAAAACAGCTATATGGCAACCGCTCAGCAAATTAGAAAAGCATATCTGGATTTTGTTTTAACGCAGAACGAAAAACCAAAATCAGTTTACAGTTTCGTTAAGAAACTTAAAATTACAGAGGCCGATTTTTATCAGTTCTACTCTTCTTTTGAAAGTATCGAAAAAACTATCTGGTTCGAACTTACTTTCGAAACCATTAGCAAAATAAAAGAACAAGAAGTATGGCCACAATATACTGCCCGCGAAAAAATGTTGTCATTCTTCTACAGCTACCTCGAAAACCTGAAAAACCATCGGAGTTTTGTGGTTTACAGCCTGAAAAATTATCGGGGTAAATTTTCTACCCCTGATGTACTGAGTGGCGTTAAACCCATTTTCGAAAACTTTGCACAAGAAGTTATAGATGAGGGTTTAGATAGCGGAGAGCTTGCCGAACGCCGTTTTTTAAGCAAAAGATACAAAGACGCCTTATGGATTCAGTTTGCGTTTATTGTTAATTTCTGGATCAACGACGATAGTGAAGGCTTTGAAAAAAGTGATGAAGCTATAGAAAAAGGCATTAATGTAACTTTCGATCTTTTTCAGCACTCACCTATCGATAATTTGCTGGAATATGGTAAATTCTTATCCAGAAACGGAAAATTTGCAGACAAAATGGGATTTTAGCAATTTAAATGAAAACACAAAAAAGTATCCCAACTACCAAAGTAGAACGTTCGGCCAAATTTGTTAAAACGGGTATCCAAATTGGTGGCAATTACATTAAACATTACTCTAAAAAGCTGTTTAATCCTGATATGGACCGTGAACAGCTTAATGAAGATAATGCGACCGACATTTATAAATCGCTTAGCGAATTAAAAGGCAGTGCTTTAAAAATCGCACAAATGCTGAGTATGGATAAAAACATACTACCGAAATCGTACGTCGATAAATTTACCCAATCCCAGTATAATGCCCCGCCCCTTTCGGGTCCGCTAATTGTGCGCACCTTTACCAAAAACTTTGGTAAAACACCCGAAAATATATTCGATAGCTTTAACCTTACATCGAGTAATGCGGCATCGATTGGCCAGGTACACCAGGCAACCTTAAATGGCAAAAAACTGGCCATAAAAATCCAATATCCGGGTGTGGGCGATAGCATTTCATCTGATTTGAAACTGGTAAAACCTTTTGCTTTCCGTTTGTTGGGTATGTCGGAAAGGGAACTGAACATTTACATTAAAGAGGTTGAAGAGCGTTTGCTCGAGGAAACCGATTACGAACTGGAGGTAAAGCGCTCTATCGAATTTTCGGAAGCTTGTAAAAACCTTAAGCATGTAGTTTTTCCGAAATACTATCCCGAATTATCGGGCAAACGCATTATTACTATGGATTGGATTGATGGTTTACACCTGAAAGAATTTTTAAAAACCAACCCTTCGCAAACTTTGCGCAATAAAATTGGTCAGGCATTGTGGGATTTCTATAATTTTCAGCAGCACGAATTAAGGGCAGTACATGCCGATCCGCATCCGGGCAATTTTATGATTACCCCAGAAGAAAATTTAGGTGTAATTGATTTTGGCTGCATCAAAGAAATGCCTGATGATTTTTACTATCCCTTTTTCTCACTGATTTCTACTGATGTTTTTAACGATAAAAACAGAACCATCGATGCTTTCAGACAGCTGGAGATGATCCATGCCGATGATACTGCAGAACAGATCGAATTTTACCATAAATCGTACAGCGAAATGATTAAGCTGTTTGCCAAACCCTACACCAGTACAGTGTTTGATTTTAGTAAGCCAGATTTTTTTGAGCAGTTATATGCTTATGGCGAAAAGATTTCGAAAATGCCCGAATTTAAACAGGCCCGCGGGGTGAAACACTTTATTTATGTAAACCGTACCAATTTTGGTTTGTACCAGATTTTGCACGAATTACAGGCTACGGTACATACAGATACTTATAAACCTACTTTAAACAGGTAAAAAACATTGAAAATAATATAGCTGCAGTTACCCTTACCTGGAAAGAAGTTGAAAGCCATACAATAAATTTATTTAAGGATATCACTTAGTAACTTAAAGATGCTGAAATAAATTCAGCATGACGATCCTATTTGATTAAGCGTTTTTCTTCACTACATCTACCATATGATCCAAATCAAACGGTTTTTCGATGTAATCGTCTGCTTTACAGTCTTCGGCTTCCTGAGGCAAATTATTTGAAGTGGAGGTTAATACTGCCGAAACATCTTCGGTTTGGGGATCGGATTTAAGTTCTTTAATTACCTGAGATCCTTTCTTTTTTCCTTTAATGTGGTCGTCAACTACTACCACATCCGGTTCAATCTCATCTATCTTTTCTATTGGCTCGGTTGTTAACGATGCAACGACCTCAAAACCTTCCTCTTCCAGCACCTGATCCATGATATCGAGGATATCTTTATTATCCTGAACAAGTACGACCTTTTTCTTCATAAATAAACAAACTAAATTTCTGATTAAAGGTAACGAAAATCTATTTGCAAATGATAATTGGCTGCAAATTTTACAAATGGAGGTAAAATATTTCTGCGCGCTGGATTAGTTGTACCGGTTCGTCTTGAATTTATGCCCGTTGGTCGAGAATTACCTATCGATTGTATAAAAATGCAAAAGCTGCTGCAACGTTTTTAAAATCACAGCGTCTTATCTACAAAACAATACAAAAACAGACTTAAACAATTCTATAACAATTAATTAACATTTAATTATTAAATATAAAATATTATGAAAACCTCAATCAAAACCCTAATCTCAACTACATTAACAGCTATTGTTTTATCGTCGGCCTTATTTACAACCAGTGTTTCGGCTACCGAAAAAGAACCAGAAAATACGATTAAAATTGCTGATTTTAAACGCATCTCGGTAAAAGGAAATGTAGAACTAACGATTGTTCAAAAAGGAACAATTGGCATTTCTTATAACGACGACAATTATGGAACTGCAAAAGTGGTACAGGATGGTGATGCGTTAAGAATTACGTCTACCAGCCCTGAAAAAACAAAATTAACGGTTGTTGTTAACGATATTTATAGAATTGAGGCTTCGGAAAATGCAGTGGTTAAAACTGCCGGAAAATTAAGTACTAAATACCTTCAAATTTTCTTAAAAGGAAATGCACATGCCGATATTAATACGAGCTCTGAAGGTTTATATACCGTAATTGCCGATGATGCTGACTTAAAATTAAGCGGTTCTACGGATAACCATACTTTGGTAATGGGCAAATCGCAAAAATTAACCATCGACAGGTTTGCAGCTTTAAAAACCAATATCAGCTCGATAGAAACTGCTGCTATCGAAAAAGAGATTGCAGCAATCAAATAATATACGCACACACACAAATGAATTTAGGCTCGCTGATTTGATCAGGGAGCCTTTTTTCTATGGGTATAACTTAATGTTATTCTTTATGTATAGACGTCATTAAAAGTTATAACCGTCTGAATATTTCTTATTGCAATCTCCTCTGCTATTTCTATTGCTGATTGTAATGTGGTTTCCAATTCTTCGAATTCCATAGTTTCAACCTAACCTTTTTCTGTTGGAAATTTGTCCAAGTCTAATTCTTTTGGATCAATATGGTTTTTTAATACTTTAAAAAAATGATTTTCACGAGGTCTTATAACAAAGGTCAATACAGAATCAAACGGAGAAAGTTGCAAATCTTTGGGTTCAGTATGCCCGGTTATAACTGGCTTACCGTAGTATAGCGAATTATGTTCTTTATCCAAACTACAAATCCAATTTCCTCCATAACTTGTTCTAACAACCTCGCCGAAATATTCAGCTGCATCATTAACATCGTCACTATCTTGATCAATCTTATTTTTGGTCAAATAATCTTCCAAATCACTTAAACTTCTAATGGAATAGTCTAAATCGTATCCCTGTTCATCTGCTCTCTCTATAAAATCTTCTAAATAATCATCTATATGAAAAATAAAATTTTCGAATTTTCCTTCTAGTTCTTGTGCTGATAAATCCTTTAATCCCATATTTAAACCGAAGATTACTCTTTTTCAGTTGGATACTTATTAAGATCTATACCTTCCGGATCTATATCAGACATTATTGCTTTTAACAATAGTCCTTTTTTATATTCTCTTGTATAATTCTTTAAAATATTAATAGGAGAGAAAAGTGTACTATATTTAGAATATTCAGCTATTACGGGTTTACCATAATATAAAGAATTTGGATCTTTAATATCCAAAATCCATTTTCCTCCAAAATTTTGTACCAGAACTTCTCCTAAATATCGAGCACATGTTATAAATAAATCATGATCAAATCCTATTTTTTCATTAGAAATAAAAATCTCAAAATCGTTAAGACTTTCTAAAGAATAATCTAAAATAAAACCTTTACTTTCAGCATATTCAATAAGTGGTTCAAGCCGGTCATCCATTTCAAACAGCCAATGCTCAAACTTTTCTAGTTCATTTTCAACGTTGTATTTCATAATAATTTTGGAAATTTTAAAAACCCGTTAGTTTTTAAAATTTCTCTGATTTCAACATGGCTAAAAACTACAGATTCAGAATCATTTAAATCCTCTTTCAAATAAGTTCCGCATTAGCGTCTTTTCCCAATGAATATAATGTTTTGAACTCGTCACCCGCATTTTTTAATTTGATTAGAATAACTTTTTGAAAAAGAAATATATTCTCTCACAGTCATTTCCATATCATGGAATCCAATTAAAATTTTGAGCTCTTCCATTTATTACATTTCAAACTGTAAACCTGGGTTATCTTCCAATAATTTGCGTTTACATTTGTCTACCAATTCATTTTTCGGCTTTTCTATCACTGCTGAAGGAAGTTGATTGATTTCAAGCTTCATCAGTTCATCATTACCATTATAACCAGAAAGCCCCACTGTTTTCCGAATGGCTAACCATGCCAGGATTTCTGCTGGAAAAATAAAATAATCTGAACTGGTAAATTCGGGGCTAAACTCATTACCATCTTCATCCGTAACCACATCTTCATCAGATTGAGCAATGTGAAATGCACTGAGCTTTTCTACGATATCATTTAATTGCCGTTGATCAATTACATCCCAATTTGCCAAAGCTTCCTCATAAACACCCAATTGATCGGGATATTTAAGTTCTGTTTTATCGAGTTCTATTTTTTGCCATTTACAAAAAAGTGTTATCACAAACCAAGCATAAAGGGGTTTTATAACCCACCCATTATATTGTTTTCCATAAAGCATCTGTAGCAATAATTTACCATACTTCTCCGCTTTATCATACCAGCCTAGATATAGTAATTGCCCAAGGTGCATTATACTTCTATCAAATGGGATCGCGCTATCGTAGTTAGGTGAAAGTTTACCAACTGCAAAATCCCAGTTATTACTTTCCACTCCGAAATAAGTGCTTAAAGCTAACTCATCAAAATTTACCTTTTCGTTCTGAAAGAATTCATTTAAAAACGCCCATATATGCCAAGAAGATATATATTCAAACCTAGAACCAACTGTGCTTCTCTTTTTTTTATCTGACAAAAAACCTCCTAAATCATCAATAGACTCTAATAGATTAGAATCTTTAAGTTTTAGGACTTGGTGCTGTTTCTTTTTTTCACTATACTTTAATGTTTCGTTGAATGTTCTCATAAATCAATTGTCTATTATATTAAGGGTTTGGCAACCAACCCCTAGGTTGTGGATCTGCGCGTAAGTTTCCATTCTGGTCAACATAAATATCATATTTTTCATTGTTAATTGAAGTCCCTTCATCTTTCGCCTCCTTTATTGCATCTTTTGCTGCTTTAGCCTGTTTAGAACTTACTCCATCTGTATATCCATCTTCTTCATTAGCCGCACGATTTAAACGATCATTGCTATATTTCTCACCCCCCATTGTTTTCTGATCGCCTTTTAATGGAATTTCTTTCATGTTTCCATTATCCCATAGTCTATCCTGCTGGGTGGTTTTTACCTCGGCTTTCATAATCTCGCCGGTTTTAGAATTACGGGCTACAATATCCACGCCATTTCCCGATTTGTTCTGCACTTCATAAAATTCATCAAAGCCTTTACTTTCGAGCATGGCTTTTACCACATTTTCTCCAAAATCGCCTAGTTTTTCTCCAACTTTCATTTTAAAGTTTTTGAAATCGAACGACTTATTCAATTCATAAGCTTTCCCGTCTTTGCCTTTAGCAGGGGCTTCTTCTACCGGCTTTCCATTTTCTACTGGTTTAACCTCTTCTTCTTTTGGCTTTGCCTGCTCTTCTTTAGGCGATACGGGTTCTTCTTTATTACCACCGGCAGGTTCTTCTTTTGGTGGGGTACCAGGTTTCGCGCCAGGTACCCGTAAATTTAAGAAATAAAGCAATAACATGGCATCCATAGGTTCGGCACTTCCGCTTGCTATTCTTTTTACACTTCCATATTCAGGGAAGGCGGCATTACCAAAAGCGGCATCTCTTTCTTCTACATTGTTGATATCGATCTGCCCGAGTGCTTGCTGATTGGAAACGGCATTTGCACCAAAATACAAACGGGCAGCCATGCCCCAACCGGTTATAGAGCCTAAAAAATTTGTACCTACACTGGCTAATGTAGGTAAAGCCAGTGCTGCCGAGCCCGATAATACTGCACCGCCAACACCGATTAATGCACCACCAAGTGCACCTAAAATTACAGTTTCGCCAAAATTGCCAATTCCTACACGTAAGGCATCCCACCAGTTTTTTACATTGGGGGCATGTACAATTTTTGAGCCGAAAACCGGACATTCCATTGTGCTGCCAGTGGTTAGTGTTTTCTGCCCACCAATCATTAAATTACTTTTATCGCCCAGCCAGGTCCGTGCAATTGCTGCTTTCTGTCCGCAAACCAAACCGCCAACAATACTGCCAAAAGCTGCACCAGCTGCTCCGGCAGCGGCACCTACTGCAACCAAAACACCCAGGGCGGCGCCACCGGTAGCTACAATTAATACTGCAATTACAGCTGCAATAAGCGCCATAATGAGCATAATCCATTTGCATACAAAATCGCCCATTGAGACCGTTGCAGTATCGCTTTTAATCAGGTACTTCTTACTGTCTTTTTGTTCGGCAATACGCTGTATGCTCTGCATCTGGGCTGGCATAATACCGCCCGTGCACATCCAGTAATCTTCTTCTGTGGCAATTTTATTTCCCATAGCAAATTAATCTAACAGGCTAAACCTTCCTTTTTTATGCATTTGTTCAGGCACTTTTTCTGTATGTTTTACAGGCTCTGGCTCCTGTTCAACCTCCTGGTTATCGGCCATAATCTGGTAAACCATTTTTGCCTTTAAAAACTCAGGGTGTACAATTTCTTCTTTCGTTACCAGGCCATTTAAAACCCTTCCGTTTGCATAATCGATCTCGTAACTGGCTTCATCTTTAACCTCGGGTTTGCGTCCGGCAATTTCGGTTATCGGAAAGCTACCGTAGGCATTTTTGATCCAGGTTTTATCAAAATTTTGCGTAGTATGGCCAACAATACTAATGTTGGCCTTTCCCCCTTCTGCGGGTAATGGTTTTTCGGCATTTACGGCATAGCTCCAGTTGATGCTTTCCTGAGCAAAAAGGCTTTTCTTGCTGATATTTCTGCCACCGGGCAAATTCAATCCCAGCCAGGCGTTAAAAAAGACCTCAAAAAACTCGTTACCTTTAACTGCAGCTTTAATGTTATCGGGATTGTTAAAAAGCTCATCATTTAAAGCAATTATGCCTTTCATATTATCGTGTTTGGTTTGGATGACTTCCATTTCGGACTTTACCTGTGCCCATTTACGTTGTATTTCTGATATGTTTTTAACTTCAATTAGTTCGCCATCCTTACCAATCAGCATATTTAACTCGCTGTACATTCGTTTAAAGGCATTATTAAACGCATTTAAATCGCGCATGTTGGGGTTATTGCTTTCTTTTAAAACGTTATCCAAGCTCAGCAATTCAATCTGGTAGCCCTCATCTGTTATTTTTAAAACACGAACATCCCACCTAAATTCAGTAACGGTTTTAACGACAAGGCTGCTCATGATAATCTCAGAAGTTTGCGTTACCAGATACCTTTCATTGAAGCATTTGCTGATTTGTATTTTTTGCTGCGTATTTTCAGCTGAATTCCAAAACATATTTTTCGCGTTTAATTGATGAAGACATCCCCGCCATCGATTGTAGTTACACCACCGGTAACATGGTTGGTTCCAATTAGTTTATTGTTGCTTGAAGTGATAATGGTATCTTTTGCATTAATATTAGTAGCATCGCCATTAATATCGATTTTAGCAGAGTTACCATCCTTTTTAGCGATTTCAATCTCTGAAGCGTGAATCGTAATTTTATCACCTTCGAGGGTAATAGCGGCTGTACCATTTGTCATCAGCACGGTTTGGGTTGAGGTTACCGTTATTTTATTGTTACCATCAACCACAATGTGGTTGCCACCTGTTTTATCTTTGATGGTTATGCCTCCACCATCGTTAAGCTGCACGGTATGCCCGCTTTTAGAGGTCAAACTTTTGCTGTTGTTGCTGGCACTTCCGCCTGAACCACTTTTACCGTGAAATACCGAGCCTAGTACAATTGGACGTGCAATATTCCCTTCTTCGAAAGTTACGGCCACCTGATCGCCAATTTCGGGGATAAAAACAAAGCCCCTGTTTTTACTTACTTTATCGCTGCTACCGGCATCTGGTGTAATTACCCTGAGCCATTCGGTAACGTCGTTAGTTTGGCATTCCCATTTAAACTTTACTTTAATGCGACCATGGCCCTGCGGATCGTTGTTATCTACCACATCGGCCAGTTGCATATCGGGGTTTGGCTTTTCGTAGTTTTTAACAATTAAACGCTCGGTGGTGGCCACTACCCCTTCAAAAGTATTGTGGTATTTGCCCGTTCCATCTATATTGTGGCTAATTTTGGTAATTAAAAATTTACCTAGGCTCTCTGTGGCAAAGCTAAGTTCTTTGCGCAGGCTCATGATAATTTCGGCAAGGGTACCAATACCCAATTCGGCATTATCGCCACTGGCATTCACTTTAAGCAGTTCGCTAATGTGTGCTTTTTCTTCGTTTTCTACATGGCTTTTAATATCGCTGCCATTATCAACCCTGATGAGCGAGGGCTGATTAAATGTTTTGCTGTACATGGTGTTAGAAGCCTTTATGGCGTGTGCCAGATCGGGGTTTCCGTCTGCTTTACCTGCACTTTCGCTTTGCAGCATTTCGTTTTCTTTTGGATTGTACGCAAAACGCTTGTATTTTATGGGCGAAACCTCCATGGCATACTGCAGGTTTTGCACATCCCGACCATAAAAAAGGGCTACTTCTTTTTGCTGATCGGGTTTACCAAAATTGAGCTGTTTACCATCATAGAAAAACCATTCGTGGTACTCACCGGATAAACGGTTTAGGAAATCAAAATCGCTCTCGCGGTATTGGATCAGGTAATCAATCGGAGCCTTTCTTGAAGCATTCGCTACTATATTAAGATCATTTACCGGAGTATCTTTTGTAGCCAGTTTTACAATGGTATTTAAATCTTTATCCAGATAGGAGCCCAAATCCGGACCCCGATCTATCAATATAGTGGGGCTGTAACCACTTACTACTAAAACGCCATGATAGCCATGGCTTTGAGCCAATTCTACCCGGGTTACCAAACCTGCAAATTGTTGCATTTTACCCATGGTATATCCAAAAGAAGCAGTTAAGGTTTTACCTACAAAGTCTCGGCTATCATCTAAACTGATTAATCCGGGAGCCCCCATCTGATCGTGATTAAAACGCAGTTCGAAGTAATGGTGATCGTTAAAAGCCTGCTTCAGTGAAAAGGAGGCAAAATGAAGAATTTCCTTTTGTTCTATACTGATTTCGGAGATTAATTTATTTTCCATAGTAGTTATTTTAATATTGCATTAACATTCCCAGAGGTATATTTCTGAGGTGCGGGGGTCGAGAAAATAATCCTGATACAAACATTTGTAGCCATCCCATAGGGTAAAGTGCCCTGTTGCATCGCTAAATTTGGTTTTAAAACATATAATGCCGGTTTTGCTGCTAATCTTATCAGTGAAATCGCGTAGCGCTGATTGGGTAAAAAATTTGCCTGTTTTTAAAATAAGCGAGTGGTTATATTTATTGTATTTATGGTTCAGGTAATTGAAAAACTCACTCACACGGAAGCAATAACGTTTTTGATCGGCTCCGGCAATGGTTTCGAATGCTTTTATAAAGGTATAGCGTTGGGGAATTGCATGTACTTTAACCTTTTCCTGCGCCTGAAAGGCTTGTTTTGTGGTATATTTCCAGCTGGGCGTATTTAAGCTGAAAATGTGGTTATCGATACCTAAATAATTAAATGCCCTGCTCATTCTAACCACACAGGTATTGGTAATATAGGCTGCATTAACAGCACCACCAATGGTTGCTTTTACCAATTCGCTACTTGTTGTAGGGTAATTAATCCGTAAATCGTTAAAGGTTGGCAGAGAAAGCGGCATATTATTTTTTGGTCAAAAGTGAATCCAGGTATTTGGTGCCGGTAAAGGATGCGTTTTCTAAAGCAAAGAAAAATACCGCTTTACCTCCGGTTGTAACAGGCAATTTGGCCTTATCAAGAAAAACTATGAGCGTATCGTTTGGGTGTTTAATATATTTCATGTCGTTCATAGCCATATATTTCAGGCTATCGCCAGCCTTCAGTTTCCCTTTAAAGGATTTTAATATTTTAGCGCTAAAAACCTTTTCCGAATTGTACACAGAATCAACAGTAGTTACGTTAACCAAGGCAATGTGCAATGCTTGTTGTTTAAGTTGCAGTATTAATGATTTTGGTGGTTCCTGATGTTGCGTTTCTACTGAAGGCAATTTTTGGTTTGCCAAAGGCAGTGAATCTTTTGGAATAATTGTAGTTGAAACATCCTTGCTTCTATTTTGCTGGCATGCGGTAAAACCCAGCCAGAAAAACGCCAGAAGAAAAATGCAGGCATATTTTCTTCGGTTTCCTGATTCAATTTTATTCATTCCGGAAATAACTACGTCTTGCATGAAGTGGTTTATTAAAGCTTTTAAATAAGTTAGCGGTTGGCCTTTGGCGGCTAGCGTGAGGCGGAGGGTTGTAGGGCATGGAGCATGGGTTTCGCCAGCTTCCAACCTTCCACCTTCCCGTCTGTAAACCTTCAACCTCCGTTAGGCTTTTGGCCAATCGTTTTCGTGTTCGGCATTGCCCAGCTTGAGCTTGCGGGCCGATAGTACGAAAGTTAGCGTCATAGGTGTATTGTCATTTACCGCAATACCTTCGCTGTATTGGATGATGTAGGCATCTTCGAAAGAAAGCTCTTTCATTTTTGCATCTTCTTCGCCCTTTTTGAATACCAATGTACCCGAAAGCGGCTTGTACTGGTTGTTAACCATCGATTCGATTACGGAAGTATCTTCTGTCGATTCGATTTCGATACTGATGGTGCCACCGTACACACCTGAAGACGGACGGCCTTTTGCGTCAACATCTCTGTTTAATGAAAAACTGCATTGCAGTACATCAAATTCTTTTGATCCTAAATTTAATCGGGTTTTAAATGCCATTGTAGTAAAGTTTAAATGTTTTGAAATAAGTTTAGCGGCTGGCGTGAAGCGTTTGGCGTTCAGCCTTCCATGGAGCATAGGGCAAAGAGCGTGGAGCCGGGTATTTGTCTACCTCAAGCCTTCCAACCTTCTACCCTCAAGCCTTCCCTAGGCTTTAGGCCAGTCGTTAAGGTGCTCTGCGTTTCCTAATTTAAGCTTTCGTGCCGAAATCTGGAATTTAAGCGTCATCGGGTGATCGCCTACAATGTTTATCCCTTCGGCATATTTAACAATGTAGCCATCCTCGAAATTTACTTCTT
>Ga0308165_1002100_pt1 | contig 25097 bp, 15 predicted proteins | sample PhyWR2_FD_201032 | JGI IMG/M metagenome (GOLD analysis project Ga0308165, IMG submission 201032) | Phyllosphere microbial communities from UC Gill Tract Community Farm, Albany, California, United States - DLSLW.R2 | ecosystem: Host-associated > Plants > Phyllosphere > Unclassified | place: USA... | reverse complement strand
ATTTTTAATGTGTTGCTCAGCAAAAGCGTAAAATTTGGTGAACTGATAAATTCCCTAAAGTGATCTAGTCCTACCCAAGGACTTTCCAAAATTCCTAGCATAGGATTATAGTCTTTAAATGCAATCACAGCACCGTACATTGGCACATACTTAAAGATAAACGTCATGATGATACCTGGTAAGAGCAACAAGTACATCCACTTATCACGCCGCAACTGTTTCTTTAATTTTTCCCACTTCGAGATATTTTTTTTATCCCGTTGTACCGCCCTTATCTCACCACCTGGTCCCAATGTCTTTTCCAATTCAATCTCCTCCCAATACGTTTTAGAAACGTTTCCATTTTTGCTTAAAAAAATAAAAATTTAACGAAGACACTTTTTGGAAACGTTCCCACTATTTTCGTTTATAGATTACCACAGCCATTTTTTTAAGTCAATATTTTTTTGTAATTATTCTTTCACCCACACTAAGCTTCCGTCAATTCATTTATGGTTTACGAAAATTGTTAAAAATTAAGGATCTCGATTATTTCATTAATCCTGTTTTTTCTCTACTTTTCTAGCATTCTTCTTTTATGAATTTACTTATCACAACTTGCATTCCCTAATCTCTTTTCTAACAATCATTCACTGTTTAACCGTTCCAATCGGAAGATTATCTAGTTAATTATTTAAAAATAGCTCGGATTCACATTTATTTTTTGCTTTTTAACTAACTAAAAGCGAAAAGATAAGAGTTAAATTTGTAAATGTATATAAGGTTAAGAGCTGTTAGATGAGCTTTTTAGGGGAATCTCGGAAAACTAAGATCGCCAATCAGGATTGAAAAAAAATGCAGGAATTAGGAGTATTCACTTTTCATCCGCCAACTGAAAGAAATTAGAGAAAAAGAGTAAACTCACAAAAATTGTGAATTTACTCCAAATCGATACACAGAAATTATTTCAAGGAATCAAATTTTCTAACGATGAGCTAGTAGTTTCTCGCATATAGCTTCTCCCTACTTCACCGATCCCAACATCCCAGCCACAAAATACTTTTGCAGCGAGAAGAAGACCACCATTGTTGGCAGGGTTGCGATCACGATTGCTAGCATCATTAAGCCATAATCTGGATTATTGGCGGCACCGATGGCAGAAATCATCAGGGGAAAGGTTTGCTTTTCTGGTGATTGAAGGGTGATCAACGGCCAAAGGTAGCTGTTCCAACTATTGATGAAGGTAATGATGGCAGCTGCCGCATAAGTTGTTTTCATGGTTGGCATGTATATTCGGAAAAACAAGCCTAGTTCCGACAGACCATCCATTCGCCCTGCTTCAAGCAGTGATTTGGAAAACATTTTTGTGTTTTGTCTGAAAAAGAAGATCAGAAATGCGGTCGATAATGTTGGCAAAATGACTGAAGCTACTGTATCGAGTCCAATAAAAGGAATCGTCGCTGAAAAGCTGCCGAAGATTCGAAACAGCGGAATCATGGTGGCGGCAAAAGGCAACATCATCGACAAAAGCAAAATATTAAAAAGCATATTTTTTAATCGGCTTTGATAGATCTCAAATCCGTAGCCGGCCAACGAAGCGATCGTCACGGATAAAATCGTCTGTAACAACGCAATTCTTGCACTATTAAAGAATACTTGTTTCAAGTCATAGGTTGCGACTAGGTTACGCCAGTTTTCTAGCAAATGGGTACTTGGCAATAGTTTGCCTTGCATGATATTTACGGTAGGATTGGTGATACTCACTAACATGAAATAAAAGGGAAAGGCAAACAGAATGGTAAAAACACCTAAAAATACATATGTGCCTACTTTTTTCATTTGTCCTCTCCTCCGATCTTAAATTGGATCATGGAAAAGAAGATGACCATGACGACAATGGCATAAGAAACTGCAGAGGCGTAGCCAAAATCTGGTGTATAGCGAAAGGAGAGATTATAAATATATTGGGAAATCGTCGATGTGGCGTTTCCTGGTCCCCCTTGGGTCAAATTCATCGGTTCATCAAATAACTGTAGTGTGCCAATCGTTGAGGTCACGGCTGAAAATAAAATGACTGGCTTTAGCAAAGGGACGGTGATTTTAAAAAACTGTTTGGTCGGAGAAGCGCCATCGATTCTAGCAGCTTCATAAATTGCTGGGTCGATATTTTGCAAAGCCGATAAAAAGAAAATCATATTGTAGCCGGTCCACCGCCAAGTGATGGCTAAAATGATAATGACCTTTGCCCAAAAGGGACTGGAGAAAAAGGCAATCGGCTCAGAGACAATCGACAGTCTCACTAAAAGGGCGTTCACCACGCCATTTGTTGCAAACAGTGATTTAAAGACCATGGAGTATGCGACTAATGAAGTCACTGCTGGTAAAAAAATGATCGTCCGAAACAGGCCTTTCAGCTTTAGGGTTTTCTGATTGAGCTGGACGGAAAAGAACATGGCTAACAAGACCATGACAGGCACTTGAAAGCCCAAAAAGATCAAAGTATTTTTCGTGGCTGTCAAAAAGGTTTGATCCGAAAACAGCCGCCGATAATTCGCTAGTCCGCTAAAGGTCAGCCCGGTGCCGCTTCCTGATTGCAAGGATAATAGAAACGCTTGGATCATTGGATAAAAAGAGAAAATGAAGATTAAGAGTGTCGGGATAGCAATAAATAGCCACCCCGTGATCACTCCTTTTTTATAAAATAATTTATTTTTCATCGTACATGCCCCTCAGTCCGTGTTAATTCAATTGATTGTCAGCAATCATTTGCGTATTTTTTAAGACCTCATCCAAATCTGCTCCATTGACATAGTCCAAAAAGCCTTGATTCATGATGTCTTCCAACGCATATGTGTTTTTCCCAAAGTTTACCGAAGGAATTTCATTTGCCCAGTTCATGAAATCTTGATAGATAGCCTGATCATCAAAGAAAGGATCTGGTGCATGATACGCATCTCCTTGTGAAGCGGGAACGTAAGAACCGATTGCTCCGACGGTTTGAATCAGCTCTTCGTAAAAGGCGATATTTTTACCGAATACGTCAGCAATATAGCTCAGGGCTTCTTCTTTCCCATCGATATCTAACACATAAATTGACGAGCCTCCGAGATTGGTCGCATTGACAGAACCTTCGATCGATTCTTGCTTCGGTACGGGAACGACTGCCCAATCGCCACTTTGACTTTCTTCTGCTTTCACCGATGGCGTGATCCAGTTGCCTTGTAAAACGCCCGCTACTTCGCCGCTGTTAAAACCTGCCAACATTTGGTCCCAGCCGTTGTGCGTTGTCATTACTCCTGAATCAAGCAGCATTTTCAAATCCTCTAGCCCTTGTTTCAAAGAAGGATTGCCGTCAATAAACGGCGTTTCACCATCCTCTGCGGTATACCAATAACCACTGGAATGCATCATCATTCGCAAATGTCCTAGATCATTCATATCGATGGACAGCAATGGTTTGCCAGTTGCTTCTTTCACACGGATCCCCAATTCATTAAAGGTTTGCCAAGTGATATTGGTGAAATCTGACAGTTCCAAACCCGCTTCTTCAATGATCGATTTCCGCAAGTAAACGCCCGCTACCCCTGAATCAAACGGCATCCCATACTGCTCGCCATCGATCGAAGACACCTCGATTTTGTAATCCATAAAATCGTCAACATTTATATACTCAGTCAATGGAACGAAATACTCTGGAAACACTTCTAAAAAATTACGAGCGCGAAAATCTTCAATCAAGACGATATTAGGCAATCCTTGGGTACTGCCTGAACTAAAGATGGTATTCATTTTTTGTACGCTGTCTTGTTGGGAAATCTCAGTGACGTTGATTTTGAAATCAGGATTTTCTTCTTGATGGTATGATTCCGCCAACTCAAAGGCTGCGATATTGAATTTTGGGTCCCACGCCCAAATGGTGATTTCCTCTGCGCCGTTTTGTTCGCCCCCCTCACGCTCTGGCGTATCGCTGCCATTCCCACAAGCAGCTAAGCCTCCTAGTCCAATCATTGCCATACATAAAGCTATTTTTTTCATTGTCATGCTCCTTCCACTTTTTTTTGATAGTTCATCTGAAAATCAAAGGCAAATGCCTGATTTTTTAATAAATACTTCGGTAAAATACCGGGACCGCAACTGGCGCTTCCTAGTCCTTGCACCCCATAGTCAATGTTGACGGCAACTGCATCGCTGGTTTCTAATTGATTGGTATGGGTCGCTTGTTCCAAGTTGTTCTGGGTGTAGTGATGCACACTAAAATTCAGCGATTTGCCGGAAATAGTCAATCCCGCTCCGGAAGGCTTAGACAAACGGAAGAATTTGGTCTTCATGCGGTTGCCATTTTCTTGCGGCCGCACATACGGCGTGTTCATCTCTGGAACGGTTCTTTCCCACCAATCGAAAAACCCGCTTTGGCAACTATCAGGATAGGTTTCATGCGGCCCAAGTCCCAGCCACTGCACGTTCTGATGTTCTTTATCCATCATCAACTGCACACCGATTCGCGGCAGGGTTTTCGGCCCATTGCCAAACGGGGTTCCTTGGACTGCTACACGGATATCGCCTGCCAATGAAAGACGATACGTAAAGAACAATTCAATTCCCCAGTCGAGGGAAATAGGCATGCTGTTGCGGCGAATCTCGACTTTTATTTCATCAGGGCGCTGTTCATAGGTAAACGCGAGCACACGCTCCTTTAAGTGGCGAATGCGAAACGCTTCCCATTCCTTGGCGATGCTTGCCGAACCAAACTCTTCACTGCCTAACAAGTCGTTGTCAGTCGGTGCCCGCCAAAAGTTCATTTCGAGCGGTTCAGCAAGCAAGGCTTGCCCTTCGATGAGCCACTGGCTCAAGGTACCTGTTTTCTTATAAAAAATATAGGTCTGCTCAGCCAAAGTAATCCTCAGTTCATTGGCCGTTTCTGAACAGTGAAAGGCATCCGCTTTGGGTATGTGTACGCTCTTTACTGGTTGATCAATAATGGCTTGTTCCCAAGCAACTGCGTGTTCTAGAGAAAAATCTGGCGCACTTTCTTCAAAGAAAAACAGCGTGACCACTGCCTGTGCTCTTCCTGCTAAGCTCAGCGTAGCTTCTTCTGGTAGGGAAATGATCGTTTCTTCCTGAGGCAGGAGATCGATTCTTGGCAACTCTTGTAAGAAAATCACCTGATCGTCTTCCTTGATTTGCAGGACTGCCTGTAAAGACGCTAAATTTCGAAAGTCAAAACGGTTAGTGATGTGACAGGCCTGTTCTGAGAGCTGGAAGGTTATTTTGACAGGCTGAATCACTTTCTTATACTCGAACAATGCTGGCGATGGCGTGCGATCTGGAAATAGCAATCCATCAATCACAAAGTTGCCATCATGGATTTCTTCTGCAAAATCACCACCATACTTGTAGTACGTTTCACCAGAATCGTGATCTATACTCTTGATGCCATGATCGATCCATTCCCAAATAAAGCCGCCTTGCAACCGAGGATAGCGATAAAACAATTCCAGATAATCACTCAATCCACCAGGACCATTGCCCATCGCATGGCCATATTCACATAAAATATGCGGTTGTGTTAGTGAACGTTCCCCCTGTTCTGCCATTTCGCCAACAGATGTATACATAGTCGAAACGACATCAGATGCTTGGCACGCTTGCCATTCTCCCAAGGCTTTCAAGTGCCGTGCTTCTCCTTCATAATGAACCAAACGACTGGGATCTAATTCCTTGATCAGCTGCGCCATCTTCAAATGATTTTCCCCATAGCCAGACTCATTTCCTAACGACCAGAAAATGATCGAAGGATGATTTCTATTTTTTTCGACCATTCTTTTTGCTCGGTCTAAATAAGTCGGCAACCATTCCTCACTACTACTCAGTTCATTGATCCTTTGGGTGATATCCATCCCGTGGGTTTCAATGTCTGCTTCGTCAATGACGTACAGCCCATAACGATCACACAGGTGATAAAACTTTGTGTCTGCTGGGTAATGAGAACACCGTACAGCATTGATATTGAATGCTTTCATCATCTGCACATCTTGTTCCATTGTCTCAACCGTCAGACTTCTGCCAGACTCACAATGCCACTCATGGCGATTGACACCCTTTAGCACCACCCGCTTTCCATTGATTTGGAAAATACCGCCAACTATGGAAATCTGTCTAAATCCGACTAGAAACGGAATGACCTCCAACAGTTCCTCGCCTTGATACTGTTTCACCAAAAGACGGTATAGGTACGGTTCTTCTGCGTTCCAAGGAATTATCTCTTCAATGGTTGCAGAAATCGTCCAATCTGCTTTTGCTCCTCGGTGGCGTCTCTCAGCCTTCTTTAAAACGGTTACATTTTCTTGGTTTAGCAATTCGATTTCTATCGTTCGTTCTGACTGCTCTGGCGTTGCTGGTTGAAAGAAAAGCGAAACTTCCAAGATGCCATCTTTATATTGATTGCATAAATCTGCTTGGATCGTTACATTTTGGATCGACTGCGGCTTACGGGAAAACAAGTAGACTTCTCTAAAAATTCCGCCAAGCCACCACATATCTTGATCCTCGACATAGCTCATCGCGCTCCATTGCTTCACCTTTACACTAAGCACATTTTTGCCCTTTTGAAGATACGGTGTGATATCAAACTCCGAAACCAAGCGACTGCCGGTACTGTAGCCGACATATTGATCATTGACATGCACTTCAAACACCGATTCCACGCCTTCAAAGTGAAGCACATGCTCAAGATCAATGTCCTCCACAATAAATGCTTTTCGATAAAAGGCGGTTGGGTTCTCCATCGCAACAAATGGCGGATCGATTGGAAAAGGATACTGAACATTCGTATAAATCGGTTTTCCACGCCCTTGAAACTGCCAATGAGCAGGTACCTCGATTTTTTGTTCATACACAATTTGATTTTCTGCCTCACCCAAATAAAAATCCCACAGACCATTTAATGACTGATACCCAAAAGATGCCTGTGGATCCCCTTGCATAGCTGCTGCGACCGTTTCATAACTAAAAAAACTGGTTCGAGGCGACAAGCGGTTTTCATGTAGTATTGCTGGATTGAATATTTTTTCTTGGAACATAGCTTCCTCCTTAAATATATATATTATTTTGTTGAATATAAGAAACTAAGGTAGTTTATTTCCATTTGTGATTCTCTCTTCTTATGGTGACTAGCTGAACCAATATTTGAAATTATTCTTATAAATTTAGCTAGAAGCATTTTCTCTTTTAAAAAACTAAACAAAAAAACTGTCTAATGATTGCTTAATGAGTAACACAACAAGAAGTGTTTTATTCTACGATACTTATATAAGCATCAATAAAAGGGGTGATTTTGTGTATAAGGAAAAGGTATTGGTGATTCATATTCAAGAACTTGTGAAAAAACATAATATTTCTTTACGGGAGCTTTCTAGGCGAGCAGATATAGACATTGCAAGACTAAGTGAATTATCCAGTGGAAAACGGCAACGGATCAATATTGAATACATCGAGCGAATAGCTGAAGCTTTGAATATAGATGATATTCGTGAGATTTTGACGATTGAAAATAAATAAAAGTTTTCATAAATAGAAAAAGATAATAATGCTAGATGCGATCGATCATGGAAAACCTCTTGAGTTTCAATCAAAATTATTCATCCATAACCTACGAAATAAAATAATAAGCACCGAATGATACTTATATAAGTATCATTCGGTGCTTATTATACTATCTGTTACTCTTATAAGCAACATTTTTATGTATAAATGAAAAAATTGCACTACTAAGTATCTTTATAAAAAATAAGCTCCTTATTATATGTTATAAATACAAGAAACAATCATCATAAAAAATCATCCATGAGAAACCAGAAATTACTATATTCTGATTTCTCATGGATGAAAACTAATAAATTAAACAAGGTAAAAAAGAAAAAAATTTCTTACACTCAGTTTTATTTGTTAAGCATATTCATAAACTTTTGTAATTCTTCTTGAGATTCATCTGTTGTGCCTTGTAGTTCACTCAGCATTTCAAATAGTTTATCGGTTGATTCCGTGATTCCCTGTCTCACTTCTGCTAGTTCTTGCGCTAACTGTGGCAATGGTGTAACTTCTTCTTCTTCAAAGGTATCTACATATCTCGGAATATTTAAGTTGTAATCATTTTCTTTAATCTCATCTAAAGACGCTACATATGCATATTTTTCAATATCTTCACGATTCTCATATGTTTCAATAATTTTCGCAATATTATCTGACGTGAGTTTGTTTTGGTTTTTCCCTTTATCAAATTCATTGGAGGCATCGATGAATAGAATATCCTTAGTTGTACGTGCCTCTCTTCCCTTAAATACCAATACACAGGTAGGGATGCTTGTTCCGTAAAAAAGATTCGGTGGCATTCCAATTACAGTATCCAATAAGTTATTCTCAATAATATTTTTGCGAATTCTCCCTTCTGCAGCTCCTCTGAATAATACTCCATGCGGCAGTACAATAGCCATTGTCCCATTTTTGTCCAAATGATATAGCCCGTGCAAAATAAAGGCATAATCAGCTTTTGATGCTGGTGCAACACCAAATCCTTTAAAACGCGTATCTTTTTCACGGTCAATTCCTTTTACGTCCCATTTGGCTGAATAGGGAGGATTGGCAACGACAGCATCAAATTTTAACGGGATCTGCATCCCCTCTTTTTCTGCAAATGGCCAATCTGCCTCAAGTGTATCCCCACGTTTTAAGTTCATGTTGCGATAATTAATGCCATGCATCATTAAGTTCATGCGAGCTAAGTTATATGTCGTAGTATTCAATTCCTGACCATAGAAATCAACACTACCTGATTTATGTCCATCAGGTAATTCATTTTTTACCGTTAGCAATAACGATCCTGATCCCATCGCTGGATCGTACACACGAAATTGATTACCATCAGCTTTCGCGTCTTTGGTAACGATTTTTGCTAATACTTGACTAACTTCATGTGGTGTATAAAATTCGCCACCTTTTTTCCCAGCATTAGCGGCAAATTGTCCGATTAGGTATTCGTAGACATCTCCTAAAATATCGTGTCCCGATTCATCTTTAAAATTAAAGTCGCTCACCATTAAAACAACATCGTTTAACGCTTTTGCACGCTCATTTGTGTTTGAACCTAAACGTGTATCACCGAGGTTAATATCCGAAAAGACATTCGCAAAATCATCTTCTGCAACAGGATTACGTTTTGCATTTACATTAAATGAATCTAGCATGTCTTGGAAATCACTAGCTTTGATCTGATGATTTTCAATCTTAGATACTAATTGATCCCATGTATATTCGGGATCAATGGCATAGCCAATCCCACGACTAATTTCTTCTAAGTAATCTTCTTTTTCTTCTGGATCTGTTACTTCGTAGTATTCTTCCAAGCCATTCTTTTTTAAATAGGTATCTTGATTTTCGGATAAGTAACGATAGAACATGAATGGTAAAATATAGTTCTTATACTCGCTCGCGTCCATAGTTCCACGTAACTTATTGGCCATTGCCCATAGTTTTTTTGTAATTTCATTTGCAGTACTCATTTATTTTTTCTCCTTTTAGACAAACATTTGTTGTAGTAATGATTTTTTCATTTCTTTTAGTACATTCAAGTTACGTTGATGAAGAGCGATAGTGTCGTCGAGTTGTTCGAAGAAAGAACCGATTTTCTTTTGTTCTCCAACGGAGGGTATGCTGACATTAATTCCCATAAACTCATCAAAATTAATATTTAGCAAACCATCCATTCGAGCGCCAGATGAAACAAGTTTGGCCAGCTCTTTATCAGGTCGTTTTGTTGCAAACATATACTCGATAAAGTTGGGATTAGACAGCTCGTTAGTACCAAAGCTATGGTAGACACGCGGTACCAAGGCTTCACTGTAAGTTTTCAACTCAAAGACGGCTCCATACTTAGCCAATTTTGAATTACCATGATTATAAGAAAGTTGACCTTTTTTTAACAATGTGTAATTCTTTTGTTCTTTACCTGCGATATTCCCTGAAAATCGTTCTCTTTGATCTAACCATCCACTACCAGCAGATATAGTAAGTGTTGGTAAGTCCATTCGACCATCATTTCCACGTACTCGCTCAGTTATTTCTTTCAACTTACGCTGTTCCCAAGGTTCAGTAAACCCAGCGAAACGAATTTCTGGTCTATCTTCACCTGCTTTTGGGAACATTTTTTGAAGATATGTCTGTTTTGTTTTTCTTAACAGATCAAGCTCTCGCTGATGAAGAGCGATAGTCTTATTTAATACGGAAAAGAATGTCCCTATTTTTATCTGCTCCGTTAGTGTCGGTAATTTTATGGGAATAACCGCCAAATCACCTAAATAAATTCCAGGCTGCGCGGATATAACTTGGCGCTTTTTTAACTCAGCCTGAAACTTTGATCCGTTGATATTATTGTACAAAAACAGAGAAGATAGCATTTTGTTTGGCCTTAAATATGCGACACTACGCTGGAACGTTATTCCTTCAGGATTTTCAATAATTGCTGATTCACCAATCGAACCAACAATAGTGAGTAATACATCTCCCTTTTCAAGGCTAAAGTTTTTGTGGATTGAGGCAAATTCCTGTTTAGAAATTTTTCGATCCGTAGCAGAATCTATATTCACTATGCCATTTTTGATGTTTTTAGCACTGAGCAAGTACACTCCTTCTTCAACATCACTATGAGTTCCGTGTGTACCATCTTTCAAGAGATCTAGTAACTCTCGTAAATTACGCTGTTCCCAATCTTCCGTGTATCCTTTAAACCTTATTTTCGGTATATTTGTTATTTCATCATTCATATTTATTCTCCTCTGATCTTCCTTATTTCTTTGTCAAAATCAGAAGCAAATTACTGACGTTTACCTAACTTCATCTATTCGTCAATTGCTTTTCTTTTGGCATCTACACAGCTATTATGACTGTCTACTGATTATTTTCAACCTTTGGTCCTTATTTTTTAAAAATCATATTCATTATTCTTCTTTTTTGATTTCATCCGCCATTTTATAAAAGGCTTTACGAAATTCAATGCGGTATTTAACCCATGACAATGCAGCAATATCAGCTGCGGCAATTTCTTTATAGTCAGATCTTGCATCATTCATGATTGCTGTGAGTTCCCCTTGCTTGTCCATATCTTCTTGTCCAATTCGGTGACGTCGAATTAATTTATCCAACTCTTTGGGCTTCGTACTATTGTCCAATCCCCATTTGCGAATAAATTCTGTTAGTAGTTTAATGTTTCCTTCTTTTTGCGATTGTTCCATTGCTAAATTCATTTTCTCAATATCACGCGGAGCTGGATACTTATCGAAAACAAATTCTTTGGTAAAAATTTTGGAAACAAAACTACGAACTTTTGTTATTTCTTTATCACTGTCTGATTTTGCAATTTCAATGTCAATATCCTCTTTCGTTCGTTTGGCTTCATCCATTTTATTTTCATGCACTTCATCAGCCATGCGCGCAATCAGTTCAATCAGATAATCATAGTTAATGGTGACATCATGGATATGAACCATTTCTAAATTGACTTGAGAAATATCAATTTCTTCTATTTGAGCACGTCTTTCCCGCAATTCATTGGCCAGAACAGTTGTCAGCATAACTTCTTGATCTTCTGTAATTCCCAAACGCTCATAAAATACTTCAGGCTCATCATAAGCAGATATCGGATTCTTATCATCATCTTCGGTAAATTGCTTCAATTGATTGAGTAACCGATTGTAGTCCTTCAATCCGTTAAATACTTCTTCTTGCGCTTTTTCACTTGGAGGCAATTGAACAAAGTTATCTGTTAACTCGGCTAATTTTTCAATGACTGCTTTGGTTTCAGCTTCGACTTTACCAAATGATTTTGCTAAAATTCCAGACTCTTCATTGCTCTCTTTCAGCTCATCTAGTGTAAGCTGCTCTGCTGCGGATTCGCGGTTTGAATAAATTGCGAATGATTCATTCATTTCATACTCATTTTGCACGGGCCAACGGTAATTCACAATGTTTCCTTGTGGTTTTGCATCACGATCATGGATACGATTCGTTCGTGAGTAGGCTTGAATCAAATTCCCGCCTTTTAATGTGCGATCAATATAGAGCGTATTCAGCTCAGGGGCATCGAATCCAGTTAACAATTGATCCACGACGATCACTAAATCTAAGTAGTTTCCATCATCAGCCGTTTTGTTCAAACGCCTTGTCAAATCCTCTGTGTAGGCTTTAACCGAGGTCATATCGAAAGCAGTGCCAAATAATGCATTGTAAGCTTTGATAGCTCGGTGAAGACTCTCATTGGTTCGAAGTTGATGAACACCATTTGTCGTATCAACTGAGAAGCTCACAGCAACTTTCAGTCGTTCTTCACTTGGTCGCTTGCTGTTTTCTTCCATAAATTTATCAAAATACTCCATCGCACGTGGAGTGCTGGCGCGATTTCCACCAACATGGACGGTGAGTAACGCGTTATATCTACGATTATTTGAACGCTCTTTCCAATTTTTAAAGATGTCGTTGACAACAAGTTCTACATGTTCTGGGCTGTAATCATATACGCTCCCACGGATAGTGTCATCGATTTCTTCTTCTGTTGGATCTTTAGGTGCTTCAATCGTTTCTTTAAATTCAACTTTAAAGCCTAAGACATTTCTATCAGCGATTGCTTCTTTTATAGTATAGGCATGGAGTAAATCACCAAAAATCTCTCTTGTTTCTGGAAACTTCGGTGTCCCCGTATAACCCACCCATGCAGAATTTGGCAATGCTTTTCGAATGGTTTCAAGCATTCCTTCATTTTTTAGCCCATCCCCTGTTGATCGGTGAGCCTCATCGACAATAAATAAAATATTTTCGGTCAATGGTTTGTAACTATCTCTTGCTACATAACGAGACATTTTTTGAATACTTGTCACAATAATGTTTTTATCGCTTTTCTTCGTCAGTTTCCGATGTAAATCTGAAATATTGGCTGTATCACTAACCACCCCTGTTTTCCCCTCAAACCCAGCAATGGGATCGTATGCGCGATAAGCATCTGCAGTTTGATTAGTCAGAGCTATACGGTCAACCAAAAAAATGACTTTATCCACATTAGACAATCGGCTTGCTAACCATGCTGTTTTAAAACTGGTAATGGTCTTTCCTGATCCCGTAGTATGCCAAACATATCCTAGTTTTCCATCGCCATATTTAAAATCAAATTTACGTACTTTATCTAATACTCGCTTCGTTGCATATACTTGATAAGGCCGCATAACTTTGATACTTTCTTTGTTCTTTGTCCCATCAAGGATCATATACCGAGTAGCTAAATCATGAGCCATTGGAATGGAGAGCACTTTATCAGCAAAAATCTTCCATGAACGCACTGGTTGTGCCGTTTCTTCATCTTGCCAATTGAAAGCAAATGCACGATTAAAGCTTTGCAAAGTCGTATTTGCCATATAACGAATGTCATATGGTGTCATTGCAATTAGTATTTGTAACGTAGAAAAGATACCGCTAAATTGTTTTTCAGCAATATATTGTTCCATTTGATTTAGCGATTCCGTCGCATTATGTAATGCTTTTTTCAACTCAATTTGAATGATGGGCAGTCCATTGATCAAAAGTGTTACATCAAATCGCCGATTTTGTTTGCCGTCAACCACTTTGGGCCGTTCAATTTGATTCACTACTTGATAAACAGTGTTACCTCCACCAACTTGTGCCTGATCGAAAACCGTAAGGAACACATGTCTACCATCATCGAGATCTACTTCAATTTCGGAAACCCCATTCACACCATATAGAAACTGTCCAGCGGAATAAGGAGAATCGATATTTGTGATAATCCTTTTTACTTGATTAAACTCAGTTATTGATAGTGGCTGTACTAAACGAGCTTGATTATTTTGCTCAAGAATTTTTTTGAAGTTGTCCCACAATTGTTCCGTCGTTTTTATTTCCTTTTTGTATTCCCACTGCTTTACTCCACCAATTTTTGTTAAGTGATCAATCACTTCTTGCTCGAATTTTAATTCAGATAAGCTCTTTACACTCGAGTTCTTTTTCATCTCTCTACTCCTTTAGTTTATTTTCCAGCATGGCGCCTGTAAATTTTTCAAGTAAACGCGCATATTCACTCAATTTACTTTGTGCTTTTAGTGATTCAACATAAATCGCTCCAATTTGTCTTTGTTCTTTTAAAGGAACGATTGGAATAATAAGTTTCTCTAGAGATTGCTTTGTCAATCGAAGAATTGGTCCTGTTCCTTGCAGTTCACGTTCTTTTTGACGTTGGATATCTTGATAATTATTGAACAAATATAAAAAATAATGCTTGTCTAACTCCTCATTAATAAAATTTACTTTAGTAAAATTGATAGAGAGTACTTTTCCAATGTTCATCTCCCCTACCATGGTCGCACGTTGCAGTGAATTACTAATTACAATATCACGCGTATCCAACGTTACTTCACTCGTAAAAGATTCATTTATTTTCTCTTCTTGATTCATTTCGTTGTAATGTCGATAGTCATCTTCAAAGGAGGCTTGATCGTAATATGGTATTTCTTGATCCCCAAACTGCTTTTCAGCTCTCGACTGGTTAACCCCTTGAACAAAGCTAACAAAATCGGACAGTTTTCTTTTTTCCATTTTGGTTATCTCCTTTAAAAAGAACTTTTTTTCAATTCGATTATTTGAAATATATTTATATAACTTATATTCATGGTGTTATGATACCTTTTTACTGAGAGTAAGTCAACCGCTTTCTTTAGAAATATTTTTATATTACAAAAAACCGTTGATATAATCATGAGTCAAAAATTTGAATTTTATTTGTGCCCACTTTGATCCTAACAACACAATTATTAATAAACATTTTTGCTTTCCGTTAAAAATCCTTTTTTAAAGATACATACAGGGAGTCTTTGTTCCTGTATTACTTCTAATGGAGCCAACTAATTATTGCATTACAAAAACTGAACAGAAATGATTTTTCTGTCCAGTTTTAATTCATTAACATAATCGATATAAATTGAAGTAGATCTTAAGTAGTTTATACGAACTATAATACTTGATAGTAGAAAGGCTACTCTCGTGAAAAAGGTACATCTTCAACTTCTTTTGGAATAATCCCTAAGAAGTAGTCTTCAATTTTATCCCAGAAAAAGCTTGTATAATTTTTTATCCTCTCTGATTTCTTTCTACCTTCTACTTTATGTGTAAATAGATATGTGAGCATTGCAACACTAATCCTATGCCTTTTGTGAACATCTTCTAGAAGATAATTACGATACCGCTCGCCTTCCATTATTGCACGCTCTAATGGATATATTGAATTCACACGAATATAGATTTGAGGATTGAACCCACTTGATACTTCATAATCTAAAACGCCTAAAGCTTGTCCCAGTCCTAAAACTAGCATAGCCTCATCTATTTTTGAATTATCGCGACTTCTAAAAAAGTATACGGTAAACGTCTCTTCATCTTCAAAAAGATTTGTACTGTCATGATAAAATTTAGACAAACTATTTTTCACTGTTTCTAAAAACAAATCAAGTTGACTATTTATTTTATAGATACTTTCACCACGGGTATCGGTTCTTTCTTGAATGAACTTGTAGTTCTTTAATTTACCAAAATCGAAAGCTGCATTTACTATTACTTGAGCGATTGATCGAGCTTTAAAAATATCTATATAAGGAAAATCTTTACGAATCACTGCCCCTAACTCTTTAATATTAAAGAAACCCTCTACGCGTCTTTTCTCTCTACAAAACCGTTCAAAAGAAGCCAGCAATCCATTATATTTTGTAACAATTTTACTATATCCAGTTTGATCTACTCTGGGAACAGTTATTCCTGTAGCAAAAGTGAAATGCTTGAAGACACTTGAATACTCTAGTTCGTTACGCTTACTTTCATTAAAAAGAGCAAACTTAAACTGTGGGAAACTCATATGTTTAAAATGTTTTTCCCAAATACCCGCTACATCTACAGAGTATATATATTTATAATTTGAATTTTCCAACTCACATACTTTATTTAAATAAACTTTCAATCGACTATTTAACAAGATTGACTCCGCATTTTCTTTAACTAAAATCTGCTCATTACCGAATAATGATCTAGGACGAGCAACAAATGGAGAGTAACCAATTTTTTTAGGAGACGAAAAATCCTTTTCAATCATAAGCATAACCGTTTTTATTTTATTGTCCAATGCTGTTGGATCATCCAGATCTTTTGAAAAAATATATCGAAATTCATCAGCGTTTACGATTAGATTACGATTGTTACCTTTAGATTTATATATACTAATAATTTTCCTCATAACTTCTAGTATTTGATCTTTTCGGATCGCGCCCATTCCTTGTAATTTATTTACTTCCGAAAAATCATTTGATAGATAATCAAGCCAAGCAAATCCTAACGAAACCTTATCATGATCTCGAGAGACCCTGCCTATTTCTTGAATATAATCAACAACATTTCCTGTTGGTGCAAAATGATAAACATTATTGATGTCAGGTATGTCTATTCCCATACCAAAAGCTTTTGTTGCTAATACAAATCGAAGTTCTCCATTTTTGAAGCTCTTGAGCACTTCGTCTTTTTCCTCTTTTTCCATAGATCCATAATACATACCTGTAACTTCCGCAATATCACCATCATGGTTATCAAGAAAATCTTTAAAAGCTCGTAACAATTTAATTGTTGGAAAATACATCAGGGTTTTTTGCTTACTTTTTTGAGAAGTTTGAAGGTGCTCTAAGGCAAGCTGAAATTTCGTTTTCCGATAGTCTCTCCCAGCCTTTTCAAATGATTTGCCAGATGAGTCTATACACATTATAATATCGTCACGTTTGACTTTTCCGAAATAAGCGATTGGTTTTTCCATGTTTAAACTATCCCTAGTATCCATATACATATCATCTTTCCCACCGTAAATAGCCGTGGCGGTAAACGTTACTATTGGAAAACGCTGTTTTTTTCTTAACTTCGATAAGTAGATGCCTAAATACCAATAATCAGCTCTAAAAGATCTTCCCCATGTAGTTACGATATGTGCTTCATCAATTATAATTAGACCAATTTGACGCTCTCCAATCAGCATAGTAATATCAGAACGACTTTGAAGTGTTTCTGGAGAAAGATATAACAAATCAATACTACCATCTGTAACACCGGTTAATATCTGCTCTCGCTGATAAGGTGGCGTATTAGAGTGTATTCTAGCAGCACTTTTTATCCCTCGACTTGTCATTGAATCAACTTGATCATTCATTAACCCGATCAACGGGGAGATGATTAATGTTAATGGCTTTTTATCGGTAAAGTGTTCTCGAATAAACAGAGCTGGGATCTGGAACATTATTGATTTTCCTGATCCTGTTGCAGAAGTTATATAAATATCTTGGTAGTCTTTTCCGCTAAGTGCTGCATCAGCTTGGTTGACAATATCATCAATTATTTGAGCTTGAGAAATCTCAACAGTTTTTCTATCCCTACTCTCAATATTCAAATACATCTCCAAATCCTTGAAACTATTATATCCCCAATAATGATTTAAAATTTCCAAATACTCAGGTAGTCTTTTAATATCTTTACGTTTAATTGTTTTTTGCTTGAAAATAAATTCTGTTTGAGGAACAATTACATTTTTGAGAATAGCTAATCTTCCGACATAATCATTGGGAAGCTCTCGAGGATCGGCAGTTAATATAAACTCAATTTGGCGAAACTTCTCTGTCGAGTAAATTAGTTTCTGAATCAAATCTAGAAACAATATTTCATCATCTGATAGTTCAATAGAGATCTTTGATGAATTAGAATCGTCTGAAATAGTTAGATCCTTTATCATTAATTCTGTTTGGAAAAGATTAATTACTTTGTGTTTACTAGCATCGATAGATTGATAAGTTACATAATAACTATCAGACGATGAGGAATAGTCAATATCTCCATAAAATGATGCTATGTGCTCAAATTCTTCTTGTTTCGAATCTTGTATCATCTCATCATTCTCATAATAAAACCTTGTATATATATCCTTAATATCTGATAGAGTGTTCTGATAAGGAAACTTAGTTAAATACAAGTTATTCTCAATTATTCTTATATCAAAAGCATAAGAAAGTAATTCTTCCACAAGAGTAAATTCTTCATAAGTTAGCCAAAAAAAATCACACTCTATACTATTTATAGTTGTAACTATTGAGAATATTTTATCGTGAATGTATTTTGTATCAATTTTATCTAAAGGAAAAAAAAGCGTTTCGTCTACAAGTCGTCGTCCTAGTGTTTGTGGTATCCATTCAGGAAAAAATCCTTTATATACGAGTAATAACTGTTTATCGTTTTTATCTAACACAATGCTCTCAATTCTTTTTTGTACATTTTCAACTAAGCTCATCATCAACTGCATTGTCCCTTCCATTTGTATAATAGTAATCACTAATTAATTCACGATTAACTTTCTTTCTCATCTTCCTAATTGCTTTAGCTTCAATCTGTCTTATTCTTTCTCGAGTAACACCAAAAATATTTCCAATCTCTTCCAATGTTTTACGACCTTCACCATCAAATCCAAATCTCAAATATAAAATTTCTCGCTCCTTTTCTTTTAGGTAATTCATTGACTTCTTTATATCTTCCCTTAAAAAATCAAGATCAATGACTTCATCAATATCATAATTATTATCAGGAAGCATGTCCCCAATAGTTGTATCTCCGTCAATTCCAATTGGTGTATCCAAGCTAGGTAAGGATAAATAGGTATTTCGGATAGCAAGTAGATCATAGTATTGTTCTTCACTTATCTCCATTTCCTTCAAGATAGAAGAAATGTCAGTTGTACTTGAATTAGTCAGCATTTGACTTTCAAGCCGATTTAACTTATTGATCTTCTCAAAAATATGAACCGGTAATCTCACTGTTAAACTTGTATCCATAATTCCTCTGCTTATTGATTGTCTAATCCAATGTGTTGCATAAGTAGAAAAAGCATATTCTCTAGATATATCAAATTTATCAGCTGCTTTTAAAAGTCCAATCATTCCAAATTGTTCCAAATCATCTATATCTAATGAACTTGTAAGATATTTATTATATCGTTGAGCAATCTTTAATACTAAGCGTCGGTTAGCCTTTACAAGAGCATCTAGCGAAGAGTTGTCTCCTTCTCTTTGATAGGAGTCTAAATAATCATTATTGAATTGAAACCCCATATTTTCTTTTTGCTTACTTAAATTTCTAGAGAAGTTTTCGGAGTTTATTCTTTCATCTAATGTGTGAAATTCATCAGAATCAAACATGGAAAGATCAAGTGTAGATAGTCTGGAATTTTCTTCTTTATTCTCTAAGCCCAATTCTTTTTTTAATTCAGCAATAAATAAAAGACTATCTTGTCTGAGATCTTCAACTGTAATAGTCTCAATATTTAACCTTCTATGGGGAAATTTTTCTTGAATAGCCTTAATCAGATCATATTTTATCTCTTCAGACAATCCACTCAACCTCCAAATTTCATTATCCGATATGTAATAAATCCATAATCTCATTCATCTTCTCTTCATAAATCTAATTCTATTAGTGTATAAAGGCTCAGTCTTAGAAATTAATGCCTTGCTACCGTATATTTTGTTTAATTCCATAATTATACGCTTAACGTAAACCAAGAAACCGATTAATAAAAAGCGTTTTCAAATAAGTGTATAGTAACAGCGGTCCTTTATTTGGATTCTTTCTTAACTGTTATTATACCCTATATTATTAAATTTTAATACATATCTAAATAGAGCCAATTTGCTATTATAAAGAATATTATCAGGTCCATAAAACTATTTTTTCAGTGTTTAAAGCATAAAAAAATAACAATTTAATTCATATGTAAATACAAGTTTCTAATAATTAATTATTAAATATGTCATTGATTCTATTATATTAACTTATAGGAACTACTAAATCTAAAATCTGTCCTTTTCAAAAAACACTTCTCGAAAAATCGAGAAGTGTTTTGAAAACTTCAATAAAAAGATTAACGTTTTGAAAACTGTGAAGATTTACGAACTTTCTTAAGGCCTGGCTCGATTGTTTGTGTTTTGAATATAGTTCAAAATCCTTTAATAGCAGTGGATATAAAGTGATTCATATTTTAAAGCTTTATTGGATTTCAAGAAATTTAAAAACAATGGTGTCAATTTTTAAATAAAATATGCGAGCCAAAGTATGTACTTAAATTTTTTCAATAAACTCAAATTTTCAAAATTAATCCTAAACTACTTTTACAGAGTAATCAAATAGTTTATCTAACTCTTCTTTAAACGTTTGGATATCAAACTCCTCAGAAAACTGCGAGAAACTATTTTTTAAATGGAGCGATATTCCGATATCTTTATCAAAGAAACCAGATGGAAACCGATAAGTTTTACTTATAAATAGTCCAAAGTGGGATAGTTCGTCACTATTAACAGATGTGGTAATTTTTCTTGACTTAAGTCTAAAATCAATGTAATCCTCTAAAATCTCAATTTTATTTTTCTTGTTTTTATCAAGGTACCAAAGAATCTTTTCAAAAGCAAAAACGTTCACGCACCAACAATCATTGTCTTGTAAAATTTCCTGTGAAGATTCAGCTAAATTTTGGAAATCATCCAATAAAATAATTATTTTTTTCAGACGATATTTTTCAGGTTTACTTATAGACAAAATAGATTTTCTAGACTTGGGATTATCAGAGTTATAGTAGTCACTTTGTTCTATTAACAATCTTTTTTCTACTCTTCTACACTGTTCATAACCTTCTCTAATTGATGAATTAAACCTATGTGTTAGTCTAGTCATTGCACTTTCCTTATTTCGAAAGACTTCATGAAAATTCTTCGCCTTGCATTCAATAGAATATATGACATCTTCATGAACTATTATGAAGTCTTGTTCAAACCCTTCTTGATCATAGATCTCATGAAATACAGTTTCTTTTGGAAAAAATTTCATTAGCAATTCTTGAACATATTCCTCAAGAATATCACCTTTTTTCTTTTCATTAACTACTTTGCTTTTTAACACTAACTGGAAGAAGTTGTTTAAAATAAAGGGACTTTGTGGTATATAAAAATATTTTCCATAATCTACACCTATTTTTCCAACCATTTCCTTATTAATATTTGTAATGAAGTAAGAATTAGTCAAAGATTCACTATCTATAAATAAATCTTTCATACATTCTTTAGTAAGATTACTTTTTTCAATAATCCTTAGTATATCCTCTTTAAGTATAATCCCCCTATTAAAGAACATAACTCCTTCCTCTTCAAGCTCTTGATAGTTATCTGGTCGCTTAAGCAATACCATATCTAAAATAAATCTCAACAAATCATCTAAATTCTTATATCCAGAAATTTCCTTAGACAAAACCGGATTAAACAACTTCAATATTTTTATATATTGTCCAAAAGATATTGCTGGAAAATCAAAATGATACGAAAGAAAGGCTCTGAAATGGATATCTTCTGAAGTTGTCGACTCGTCCGTGATATCTTCGCAATATAAAGAAAATATCTTTTCTGAACTCTCGTTTATAATCATCAATTCTTTATAGAAGTCAAATTTCATTTTTCTAAATATTATTTGTTTCCAATTTTCTTTGATGTCCCCTTCTATATGCGTATAGGATAAGGCAAATAATATTTTTAAAGAGGAATCATCAAAATTGTTTGTATTTTGATAGGTATTAAATAATATAGCACTAAGATTAGCAGAAATCTTTGTATAATGTCTTGTCAAAATTTTGTTTAGTTCAGCAAAATCAGAACTATTTTCAATTGCTTGTAACAATTTATTGTAATAGTCCATTGTGCTCCCCTCCATTCTACAACTTTCCGATACTCAAATTTTAAATGAGTTTTCAAAATTCTTTGGCAGCAATGGATGCATCTGTCATTGAAACTATGAAAAGTAAAAATATCGATAGAATTAAAACTTCCACTCATCTTTATACTCAGTCAAATTAATATAAGTAAGCACTGATCCCTCAAAATCATCTTTTTTTCTTTTCTCTTTTACATGGATTGACATACTAACAAGATTACTGCTTCCCTACAAGTTCTTAATAGATTAATAACCAAATCATGAAATTCATCTATTGAAATAGATGTTGCTAACTCATCTATTTTTGAATCATTTTGAAACAAATTGGTTCTGATAAATTTTTTTAATATTGATGCTCCATAATATTTCTTATTTTATATGTTCTATTTAGCATAGGGTCTATATGATCTTTATAATCAGAAACAGAATTGCCATATAAGTCTTTTTTATCCAGTAAAAAGCTTTTAATTGGTTCCCAAGAATTACTATAGCCATGAGAAGGTTGAAGATTTTTAATTTTTGCTTTCAAGGTAGTTTCATCTACACTAAAAATGGTATCAACAGTGAAAAAAGACGTTTCACAACCTGAATTGTGAAACGCCTTGGAAGTTGATATATAAGATAGATTAACGTTTTGAAAACTGTGAAGCTTTACGAGCTTTCTTAAGACCTGGTTTTTTACGTTCAACCATACGTGCGTCACGAGTAAGTAAGCCAGCACGTTTAAGAGCTAAACGGAAATCAGGATCAACTTGTAACAATGCGCGTGCGATACCGTGACGGATTGCACCTGATTGTCCAGCGTATCCACCACCATTTACGTTTACAAAAACATCGTATGAACCTTTAGTTTCTGTAACGCCGAATGGTTGGTTGATTACTTCACGCAAGTCTGCGTGTGGGATGTATTCTTCAACATCTTTTTTGTTAACAGTAATTTTACCAGTACCTGGTACTAAACGTACGCGGGCTACTGCATTTTTACGACGGCCAGTGCCGATATATTGAGCTTGTGCCAATGAAATTCCCTCCTATTAGATTAAGTTTGTGATGTCCAATACTTCTGGTTGTTGTGCAGCATGTGGGTGTTCAGCGCCAGCATAAACATGAAGTTTCATTCCTTGTTTACGGCCTAAAGTGTTTTTAGGAAGCATGCCTTTTACAGAAGTTTCGATCAAACGACGAGAATTTTTAGCACGTAATTCTCCAGCAGAGACTGATTTCAATCCTCCTGGGAAGTTTGAGTGACGGTAATAAATTTTATCGCTTGCTTTGTTACCTGTTAATTTGATTTTTTCTGCATTAATGACGATTACGAAATCGCCTGTATCCACATGAGGTGTGAATGTTGGTTTATTTTTACCACGTAAGACAGATGCTACTACTGCTGAAAGACGACCCATAGGAACATCTGTTGCATCTACTACGTACCATTTACGTTCTACTTCGCCTGGTTTGGCCATATATGTTGTACGCACAATTTTTTCCTCCAATTCAATTTCACGAATGTTTGACATACACTTGAGTTTCCGGGGCTCTTGTGGGGCAAACAATACCATATAACATAATACCTTCTATAAAGCCTAATGTCAACGTAATTCCGCCTCTTTTTGAAAATTTTCTCCATTCGTTTTCTGCCATTTTCTCTGAAAAACGAAACTTGTTGTTGCAAGCTTCTAAAACTGAATAACTTTATGAATATCATGTATAAACTTTCATTAACAAAGTGAGCATCCTCTTCTTTTCCTCAATCACCGATAATAGTATAAAAACCTGATAATCGCCACTTTTATGTATAAATATTTAATTTTGCCCTTGATTTATTATTTTTATTCTGATAAGATAGCTTCAATCACTTGAAAACACGCGGAAAAGGAGTTAATAAGTATGAAAGAAAAAGTAATATTGGCCTATTCTGGAGGATTAGATACCTCCGTTTCAATTAAATGGTTAACGGACCAAGGATATGATGTGGTGGCTTGCTGCCTAGACATCGGTGAAGGTCGCGACACCCAATCCATTAAAGACAAAGCTTTGGCAGTTGGCGCGATTGAATCTTATGCCATCGATGCCCGCGAAGAATTCGCCCAAGATTTTGCTTTGATCGCTTTACAAGGCAATACTTTTTATGAAAATTCTTATCCTCTTGTTTCCGCTTTGTCTCGTCCATTGATCGCCAAGAAATTGGTAGAGTTGGCATTAGCGACTGGCGCAACGACCGTCGCCCACGGCTGTACTGGTAAAGGCAACGACCAAGTTCGGTTTGAAGTGGCGATCGCTGCTTTAGCGCCTCACTTGAAAGTCATCGCACCGGTTCGGGAATGGAAATGGTCCCGGGAAGAAGAGATTGCCTATGCGGCTGAAAAAGGAGTGCCGATTCCCGCTGATTTGGACAATCCGTATTCCATCGATCAAAACTTGTGGGGACGTGCCTGTGAGTGTGGCGTCTTAGAAGATCCTTGGGCAACGCCGCCAAAAGGGGCCTACGCTATCACGCAAGAATTAGAAGATACTCCTGACGTACCAACGATCGTTGAGATCACCTTTGATCAAGGGGTACCGACCGCCATTGATGGCGAAACGATGAATCTAGCAGAATTGATCATGAAACTGAACCGGGTGGCTGGCGAACATGGCGTTGGTCGGATCGACCATATCGAAAATCGTCTGGTGGGAATCAAATCACGGGAAGTTTATGAATGTCCGGGAGCGATCGCTTTGATGACGGCTCATAAAGAATTGGAAGATTTGGTCTTTGTACGGGAATTGGCGCATTTCAAACCAATCATTGAGCAGCAATTAGCCCAAGTCATCTATGATGGTCTTTGGTTCAATCCATTGACGGAAGCTTTGATTACCTTCCTGAAAAGCACGCAAGTCTACGTCAACGGAATCGTGCGTTTGAAATTGTTCAAAGGCAACGTCATTTGTGAAGGACGGAAATCTGAAAACAGCTTGTACGATGAAAACTTAGCAACGTACACGTCTGCAGATACCTTTGATCAGCATGCGGCCATCGGCTTCATCAAATTATGGGGACTGCCAAGCAAAGTGCACGCTGAGATCCAAGCACAACAGCAACTAACAGAAACATTGATTTAAGTATGCACGGCTGAAGCTGCCGCTTCAGCCGTAATCTTTTTTTGAGGTGAGAATATGGCAAAATTATGGGGCGGACGTTTCGATGGGAAAAATGAAGCATGGATCGATGCTTTTGGGGCTTCCATCACGTTTGATCAAAAGTTAGCAAA
>Ga0308165_1002092_pt1 | contig 25185 bp, 16 predicted proteins | sample PhyWR2_FD_201032 | JGI IMG/M metagenome (GOLD analysis project Ga0308165, IMG submission 201032) | Phyllosphere microbial communities from UC Gill Tract Community Farm, Albany, California, United States - DLSLW.R2 | ecosystem: Host-associated > Plants > Phyllosphere > Unclassified | place: USA... | reverse complement strand
AGTATATTTAAATTCACCCTGATTATTTTTCCAGGCCATCGATGGTGTGGAGAAAAAGCCGTATTTCCCCATCAGGGCCTGGTTGGCATCAATTTTTGCAGCAATTTCGGCAGGAATCTTTTCCATCTTCTTGAGCTGCTTTTTGCCTTTATTCTTGTTTATATCGTTAAAAACTGCCGCTGGATTTTTCGACATTAACAATGTTACCACCTGGCCACGGCTTTCTTCACGGATCACACCGACCTGAATATGACGCAGCTGTACCTTGCCTGATTCGACCCAAGGCCGGGCCGCCTGCCAGAATTTATAGCAATATGGGCAATTCGGATTGGAAAAGACATAGACCACACGTGGTGCATCTGGCTTGCCATCCTGGATCCAGGTCGATTTTTCCAGGGTTTTCGAGTAAATTTATTAATTTTTTCCTAAAGCTGAAATTTTATTTTCTGTGATCCACGCTTGTGCTTGCTCCCATGAGCATCAATACACAGGTACAGACTCCTTCCAGCTGAAAGCTTTATTATTTTATCCAGTTGATGATTTACTTTTTTGACTGCCAAAGCATTCAATTCATTGATCCTAAGCTTTGCCATAATAACCCTGTAGAAAAATACAGTAAGCTTTAACTTAAGGCACTTTTTACTACATCATTGTCAATTCGTATCAATTGTTCACGTGTACCGCCTATTTGAATTCCTGCCTTAATCAATTCAATGATTGAGATTCAGGATTCAGGATTCAGGATTCAGGATTCAGGATTCAGGATTCAGGATTCAAAATATACAGACAATAAAAAACCCCAATCTTTCGATTGGGGTTTTGAATTTGGCGGAAGCGGTGAGATTCGAACTCACGGAGGACTCGCACCCTCGTCGGTTTTCAAGACCGGTGCATTAAACCGCTCTGCCACGCTTCCATGTGCGCCATAATACGGATCTTTTTAAAAACTGACAAGTAAAAATTACAACTAAACTATTCAAATGAATATTGTTTCACCAAATTAACTTAAAAAATTATAATTTGGCTGCTAATTCAGCACCTTCACGGATTGCACGTTTTGCATCAAGCTCTGCTGCCAGTTTGGCACCCCCAATAATATGGTAATTTGCCAAGGTAAATTCATCCGGCGATGGCATGATGTCTTTGACTGACTCCTGTCCTGCGCACACTACCACAGTATCTACACGTAACAGTTGATCGTGGCCATTGGTTTCAATCCATAAGCCTTCATTGGTCACAGACTTGTATTGCACGCCACGTAGCATCTTCACTGCATGTTTTTTCAATTGTGCACGATGCACCCAACCTGTGGTTTTGCCTAATCCCATACCCAACGGCGTGGTTTTACGTTGCAAGAGATAAATTTCACGTACTGGATGATCCACTTCAGCCGCCTGCATGCCACCTTCAGACACATAATTTGGATTTGGGTCAATTCCCCACTCACGCTGCCAGTCTGCCAAGGGTTGCGGCTGTGGCTGATGTTCAGGTTTTAATAAAAACTCGGACACATCAAAACCAATACCACCGGCGCCAATTACAGCAACTCGATTGCCCACAGCTGCACCACGTAATACTTCTGCATAAGACAACACTTGCGGTGCCTGACTGCCTTCAATGGTTAAGGCACGCGGAACAACGCCAGTTGCAACCACGACCTCATCAAAACCTTCACGTTCCAGTTGTTCACGGTTGACTCTGGTATTTAAACGCAGTTCCACTCCGGTTCTTTCAATCTGAACTTTAAAATAGCGGATGGTTTCGTGAAATTCTTCTTTACCTGGTACCACTTTGGCCAAATTGAATTGGCCACCCACTTCATGACTTGCTTCAAATAAAGTGACTTTATGACCACGACTTGCAGCTACTGTCGCAGCCGACATGCCTGCCACACCTCCACCAATAACGGCAATCTTCTTCGGTGCTTTGGTTTTTACATAGACCAGTTCTGTTTCATAAGCCGCGCGCGGATTGACCAGACAGGTTGCACGCTTATTTTTAAAGGTATGGTCCAAGCACGCCTGATTACAGGCAATACAGGTATTAATTTCATCTACCCGATTGGTTGCAGTCTTGCTAACCCAGAAGGCATCCGCCAATAATGGTCGTGCCATTTGCACCATATCCGCTTTTCCAGCAGCCAAAATGGCTTCGGCAGTTTCAGGCATGTTAATACGGTTGGAAGCAATCACAGGAATAGCGACATGCTTTTTCACTTCAGCCGTGTAATCGGCAAAAGCTGCACGTGGCACTGAAGTCACAATGGTCGGAATACGGGCTTCATGCCAGCCAATCCCGGTATTGAGCAAGGTAACTCCTGCTTCTTCCAATGCTTTTGCAACAGTAATAACTTCCTGCATGGTATTGCCGTCATGCACCAGATCCAGCAGCGACAAACGGAAACAGATAATAAAGTTTTCACCAATTTTTTCACGGATGGCTTTGACAATATCTACTGCGAAACGCATGCGGTTTTCAATGTCACCACCCCAACGGTCGGTACGCTGATTGACATGGCGACTTAAAAACTGATTCAGCAAATAGCCTTCCGAACCCATAATTTCCACACCATCATAACCGGCTTTTTTCGCAATGCTGGCGGTATGTGCATAATCCTCAATGGTATCGAGAATTTGCTTTTCACTCATTTGACGCGGTTTAAACGGTGAAATGGGTGACTTGATTGGGCTGGCAGAAACCACAAAAGGCTGATAACCATAACGCCCGGAATGCAAAATCTGCATCAAGATTTTTGCGCCATGCTTATGTACCGCATGTGTGACCAAACGATGCGGTGCTACATCGGCTAAATTATTCATGGTACCGCCCGCAGGAAGCAACCAGCCCTGACGGTTCGGCGAAATTCCGCCGGTAATAATCAGACCAACACCGCCTTTGGCACGCTCGCCAAAATATGCGGCCAATTTAGGATAATTATAAAAACGGTCTTCCAGACCTGTATGCATGGACCCCATCACGACACGGTTTTTAATGGTCGTAAAGCCCAAATGTAGCGGTTTTAATATATTTGCATAGCTAGTTGTCATGATGGATCCTTAATATATTGGCTTTGCAACTTGTTGCATATTACTTTACCTATTTTTAATCTTTTGTTTATGACTTCTTTTAAACATTGTCTGACGAAACAGTCAATTCATCATAAAAAAAGTGCTGTTCTAAAACAGCACCTTAAAAAGTGTCTTACGCATCTTAATGATTAAGACCAACGTTTTAATTTAGATGTATGACCAATCCCGACATTAAAACTATTGGTCGGATCGAGCTTTTGATAATGATGTTTAAGCGCAGGTTTAGCGACATATAAATGTCCGACATTATGCTCTGCGGGATATTCAGCCCCGCGTTCATCTAACAAATGCCACATTTGATGTTCTATTGCTAAAGGATCGACACCTTTTTTCACAATATAATCTTGATGGAACACATGACATAAAAAGTGGCCATAATAAAGTTTATGGATAATCAGCTCATCCATTTCCTTAGGCAACGTTTCGACCCATTCACGGTCATTACGGCGTAAGGCAATATCCAGCGCCACAATATCTTCCACTTCTGAACGATGGGTGTCGCGATAGCGAATAGCCGCTCCCGCTACGGCAAAACGATGCAAAAAGGCTTTACGTCCTTCTTCTTCGCTACAGTGGAAATAATGTCCAGTGCTGTGAGAAGAAAAATAGTGCTGTAAAAATTGCTGCACCTGTTCAACATCCTGATTTTCGATACGCAGCACCAGATGATGCTCATACAGATCACGAAATTCATTCATGCGTTTGGGTAAATGCGAGGGTAAAAATTTGCTCAGCATTTGCAGGACTTTATCTGACAGCCCTTTCATGCCGACTTTTTCCAGATAACCATCGACCTTATCTTTCATGGCAAAAGCTGCCGGCACTTTAGCCGTCCCGAATTTCTCGATAAACATGAAGGTATCTTTACCGTATTCCGCACCAATGTCGTAAGCCACCCGGTGAATATATTCACCGGCAATCGGTAAACGCGCTAAACCCGTGAGTAGAAAACGGCGGATTGCGGTTAAATCTTGCTGAGTATTGGTGCCGACATAAAAAACCTGACTGGGTATTTTTTCAAAGGTATCCAAACGTACCGCAAAAACACAGACTTTTCCTGCCGAACCGGATGCTTCATATAAACGTGATGGATCGGCATTAAAACGCGCAGGCGTGTTCTCATCGACCTGTGTCACATCATGCGCATAACGATGGTCTGACGCACAGCAATGTTGATCATTTTCAATATCAGCCAATTGGTATTGCTGATTTTCCAAGTTAAATAAAATTTCTTCTGGGGTTGAACCTAGCTTAATTCCTAGATGATTAATCAGTTCCAGTTGTCCGGATTCATCTACACGTGCATAGAGGGCAAGTTCAGTATAGGCAGGACCACGGCGAACCAGTGCACCGCCCGAGTTATTGCAGACTCCTCCTAAAACTGATGCGCCAATGCAGGAAGAACCAATCACGGAATGCGGTTCACGATTAAACGGTGCCAGCTGCTTTTCTAATTTATCTAATGTTGCACCCGGTAAGCAAACCACTTGTTTAGCATCATTAATCACTTGAATGCCAACCAAGCGTCGTGTGTTGATCAGAATCACAGGGCGGTCATAATCATCGCCAAAAGGGGTTGAACCGCCAGTCAAACCGGTATTGGCAGCCTGCATAATCACAATACAGTCTGCATCCACCGCAGCCTGCAAGACTTGCCACTGTTCCAGCAATGAACCCGGCACGACCACGGCCAGCACTTGACCGGAACCGTAACGACGACCTTGTCGGTATAATCGTGTGTCATTGTCATCGGTTAATACATGTTGCTTACCGACAATATTAATGAGTTTTTGAATGGTGTGCGGTTTAGCTGATTGCGTTTTCATACGAACCTTATTTATAAAATTTAAGCTTTAGGGCAAGCACATTTTTGTATAAATACACTAAATATTTAGGATATATCACTGCGGAGTCTTACCATTTAAACGTTAAATACAAGGAGCTCGTCCGTTACTTTGGTTACGCCCAAAGTAACCAAAGGCATTGTAATCTGCAAAACTCGCCAAATACCCTCTTTTAGCACTTGCTTCGCAGAAACGTTCCCTATCCTAAGAAGTCCTGCCTCGAACAGTTGCAGATGACATTTCCGTGTATCAACTTTATCTTTCAGTTTTAATATATGTAATGAAAGTTCCCTCTCCTTTTTAAAGGAGAGGGCTAGGGAGAGGATTATTAAATTTCAAATCTCTCTCCTAATCTTTGTCCTGAGTCCCTTGTGACTCTATAGAAAAAACTTCTTAATTTTGATAAATAATTTGAAGGTTTTTTCAAATCAAAACTGATCAATAAAAGAAATCAAGCAACTTATTCAGCCAATTCTCTATCTAACTTCACCAAACAATCCGAAGTAATATCTGCAATGGTTTTTGCCCCGGTCAGCGTCATCGCTACACGCATTTCTTTGTCGATTAAATCCAGCAAATTAGATACTCCCGCACCACCAGCAGCCCCCAAGGCATAGACAAAAGCACGACCCAACATACAGGTATCGGCACCCAAGGCCAGCATACGCACCACGTCCAGACCATTACGGATACCCGAATCGGCCAGAATTTTGATATCGCCTTTGACTGCATCTGCAATCGGTGGAAGCGCACGCGCGGAAGATAAAACCCCATCTAACTGACGACCACCGTGATTCGACACCACAATCCCATCGGCACCGAAACGTACCGCATCCTTGGCATCTTCAGGATCCAAAATGCCCTTAATCACCATTGGACCATCCCAATATTCACGAATCCATTCCAGATCTTTCCAGGAAATCGAGGGGTCAAAGTTATTGCCCAGCCAGCCGATATAATCTTCAAGACCTGTAGGCTTACCCAGATATTTTGAAATATTACCCAAGTCATGTGGACGGCCATGTAAACCGACGTTCCATGCCCAATGTGGATGCAAACAAGACTGCATATAACGGCGCATAGCTGCATTTGGACCACTCATGCCTGAGTGCGCATCACGGTAGCGTGCACCCGGTACCGGCATATCTACGGTAAATACAAGGGTTGAACAACCTGCAGCTTTGGCACGTTCCAGAGCATTTTTCATAAAGCCACGGTCACGTAATACATACAGCTGGAACCACATCGGACGTTGAATGGCAGGCGCGACTTCTTCAATCGGGCAGACTGAAACAGTTGATAGTGTAAAAGGAATGCCCTTTTGATCTGCTGCCACTGCCGCCTGAACTTCCCCGCGACGTGCATACATCCCGGTCAGTCCGACTGGCGACAAAGCCACCGGCATCGACAAGGTTTCATCAAATAGTTTGGTTTCCAGGCTAAGTTGCGACATGTCATTTAAAACACGTTGTCTGAGTGCAATTTTGGATAAGTCTTCTACATTACGTTTTAGCGTATATTCCGCATATGCCCCGCCATCAATGTAATGGAATAAAAAGGGCGGCAAACGACGTCTGGCCGCTTCGCGGTAATCATTGGCAGAAGAAATAATCATGCTTAAATCCTGTTTAATCGACTCGCACGCTGACGACGGGCATCTTCCTCATCAATCGAGCGGACTTGTTGTACTACAAACTCAATATGTCCACACACTGCTTGTCTGGCAGCTTCTGGATCTTTACGTTCAATTGCATCTATGACCTGTTGATGTTGTAGATGCAATTGATCAAAACGGTGGGTTTCGGAATAGACTTTACGGCGGCCCAACACCACGTTGAACTGCAACAAATCAAACAGCCCACGCATCATTTGAATCAGCACCAAATTGTGTGATGCTTCAGCAATTGCCAGATGAAATTTGGCATCGGCTTTGGCTGCCTGCTCATCATCACCAATGGCCTGAAAATGAGAAATTTGATCGTAGCACTGGCGAATATTTTGCAGGTCTTCAGGCGTGGCCCGTTCTGCGGCATACCATGCGGTGCCCCCTTCCAAAATAATTCGCGCTTCCTGTACATCAAAACGATATTCAGGGTCCTGATCAATCAAATGACTTAAAGGCTGCACAATTTGATGCTGCGACCAGTTGGTAGGCAATTGTTGCAAAAAAGTGCCCGCACCCACTTTACTTAACAACATGCCCATGCTGGTCAGTTGTTGAATGGCTTCACGCAAAGAAGAACGCGACACACCTAATTGTTCACATAACTTACGTTCTGCAGGCAAACGGTCTCCGACTTGCATATTGTTTTGTTCAATCAAGATGCGCAGGTTTTGTACCACTTTGTCAGAGACTTTCATTTGCTGTCCTCAATTGCGTGTTATGGAATCATCCATGGGAACACATAAGCTTGTAAGGTAATAATAATACCCATCATTACCGTAAAGACGATACTGTGTTTAACCGTAAAACGGAACAGATCAGATTCTTTACCTACAAGCCCTACTGCCGCGCAGGCAATCGCAATGGATTGTGGTGAAATCATTTTTCCGGTTACGCCACCACTGGTATTGGCAGCCACCAGCAATACTTCTGGCACACCAATCTGCTGGGCAGTGGTGGCCTGAAGTGCCGAGAACAATGCATTCGCTGAAGTGTCCGAACCGGTCAGGAACACGCCAATCCAGCCCAAGAATGGCGAGAAGAAGGTAAATGCCTGACCTGTATGTGCCAGCGCTAAAGCTAGGGTGGCCGACATGCCTGAATAATTGGCAATAAAGGCAAATGCCAAGACCATGCCAATGGAATAAATAGGGACTTTCAGTTCATTGATGGTTTCACCAAAGGTCACTACGGCTGTTTTTGGCTTCATCTTCAGGAAAATGATGGTGATGATGGCAGCAATGAAAATGGCTGTGCCTGTAGCAGAAATCCAGTCAAATTTATAAATGGCATCGTAATCCTTAATTTCAGGAACGACTGGCGGTAATTTTTGTACCAGCTGATGCAAATACGGCACCTTGATAGAAATCACCAGATCATAGAGTGCCCCATCTTTGGCAAATAAATCCTTGAAAGGTTTGATACTCCAGATCGTTACCATCAGCGTTAAAATGGCAAATGGTGACCAGGCTTTGGCAATTTGACCCAAGGAATATTTTTGCTGTTTTTGAATCGCCAGTGCTTGAGTAGCTGATTCATTAGCATTTAGATCTTGCTCTGTAAAACGGAAGATGTGTTTCGGTTTCCAGAATTTAAGCAAAATTGTTAAGCTCACCAATGAGGCGATAGCTGCAGTAATATCCGGAAGTTCTGGACCGACAAAGTTGGAAGTTAAATATTGGGCAAGCGCAAATGATCCACCGCCTACAATCACCGCTGGCCAAGTTTCCTTAATACCGCGCCAACCATCCATAATCGCCATAATCCAGAATAGTACGATTGGCACCATGAACGGTAACTGACGACCCACCATCTGACTGATTTCCATGGTATCTACACCAGACACCTGCCCGGCTACAATAATCGGAATTCCCATTGCACCAAATGCCACAGGTGCAGTATTCACAATTAAGCATAAACCTGCTGCATACAAAGGTTTAAAGCCCAGCCCCACCAGTAATGCGGCAGTAATGGCAACCGGTGCACCAAAACCCGCTGCCCCTTCAAGAAAGGTACCAAAAGCAAAACCTACCAGCAGCATTTGTAAACGCTGATCTTCGGTAATCGACAGAATGGACGAACGAATAATATCGAACTGCCCTGTTTTAACCGAAATTTTATACAGGAATACAGCCCCGATGATGATCCAGGCAATTGGCCACAAACCGTAAAAAAAGCCATAAATCATCGATGCAAAAGCCATCATGACCGGCATCTGATAAGAAAATAATGAAACCAGAAGCGCAAGAATAACGGTAATGGTTCCCGCTACGCTGCCTTTCATACGGAATACCGCAAGCGCTAAAAAGAAGAAAATAATCGGGATCAGGGCGATCAGACTGGAAAGCCAGATATTGCCCATAGGATCGTAAATCTGTTGCCATTGTTGAAGCATTGTCATCTCCTTGAAATGCTCACTGGTCTGCTAGAAATGGTTTGAATTGCCTTATATCAACCACTATTGGTCTGACCAATATTAGATTAATTTAAAAAAATAATTCATGTTCTGGTAATTATGGTAGTTTTTGTTTAATTAAAGATCAATATTGGTCTGTTAAATAATTATTGGTATGACCAATATTACAAATGATTTTGAATAAAAGATCAACTTTTTACAACCACCCAACTGCGTCCTATTTCAATAAATTACTTGTTTTTATTTATATTTTTTCTTGTGCCTATAAAGGTAAAAATCAGTCTTACAACTTTAGTCGCATGTCAGCATTGCAACGTGAAATTTCAGTCATATAGCTCACAAATACAGCAAAATAAAAAAGCCATATAAGGCTAATTTCCTCATATGGCTTCACTTTTATGTAAGCTATGTAAGCACTAACTTCTTTCTTTACAGATGATATTGAGATTGTGTTTTTCAGATTTTATTTTGACAGAACTCAAAATGATACCTAGACAAATGAACACAGCCCCTAGAACAATATTAAAGGTCATGGGTTCATTCCAAAATACATAGCCAAAAAACAAACTTAAGATAGGGATCATCATAATCGAGATAGATGCAACCACAGCATCGACCTGACTCACAATCCAGTTCCACAGCGCAAAGGCAAATCCTGTTCCGATCATTGCGATATAAAGGAGTAGGCCTCCATGACCTGGATTGAGCCAAATATTGAAATGAACAGGTTCAAAACATAATGCGCCAAGCAATAAAATGATTCCCCCTAACAACATTTGCCAAATCGTCAGTTGCATCTTGTCATGAGTCGCAAAATATTTCTTGCTATACACCGTCGTAGTTGCCCAAAAGAAACCTGAAACAATCAAAAATGCTTGACCAATCAAGGAAAGATTAAAATGAATATCATGTAACTGTGGCCATAGAATAGAAATCAATCCGCAGGTTCCAAGAATCAATCCTAAGATTTTTTGTGCCGTTAAACGTTCATTTAAAAAATAATGCGCCAATACGCCAATAAAAATGGGCATAGTAAACACCAATATTGCAGAAAGACCAGAATCTACGAATTGCATGGCAAAGGTTTGTGTCGCATAAAAGCCTAAACAAATCAGAAGGCTTGAAATAAAGAGCTTTTTCCACTGTCCCCGCTCAGGTAAAACAGACCGCCTTAAAAGTAATTGAACCCCCATTAAGGTAAAGGCCGCTAAAATTAAGCGAACAGAAATAAATAAAAATGCAGGAAAAATTTGCAGGCTATGTTTGACCAATCCCCATAAAGATCCCCAAATCAAACACAGCAACCCAATTGCACTTATCACTTTAATATTCATTTTTGCTGCTCAGCCCATTTCATTCAAAATTATTTTAATGAAAATAATCCATCATGAATAATGCTATGATTTAATGTATCCATCATTTTTTTTAATACCAATACTAAACGTCTGTCGAGATGACTGCATTGCTTGATCATGCATCCTGATCATGCATCCTGATCATAAGGTACTTTAGGCGGGGAAATATGCCATGAATATAGATATTAATGACATCAGGTGCTTTGTGACCGTTGCGGAATTGAAAAGTATGACTGCTGCGGCGCATAAGCTGAATTATTTGCAATCTAATATGACGGCTAAAATCAAAAAAATTGAAAACCATTATGACCGACAGCTTTTTATTCGTCAGCCCAAAGGTGTTGAATTGACCGAGTCGGGCTTACATCTTTATAGCCAATACAAAAAAATGCTATTCACTTGGGAAGAAACCGAAAATAAAATTCATCAGCAAAAGAAATTCCTACGTTTTGGCACCAATACCAGTTTAGGCGGCATGCGCTTTTATCCTGCTTTTCAACACCTGTATGAAACCTATCCTGACCTGTCCATTACCATGAAAACGGGTGCAACAGGATTTATTGAAGATGAAATCTTACAAGGACATTTAGACATTGCTTATGCCTTGGGAAAACCGCAACATAAAAACCTGCAATATATTCATAAAGCAGACGATCATTTGGTCTTGATCGGAAAAAACCTCATTAATTCCAGTGATTTCAGGGAAGCAATTCATCAACAAAATATTTTGCTCGCTTCATCAGAATGTTGCTATGCCAAAACACTCGATCAACTCTTTATCGATCATCAATTGCATAAGGGCGAATTAACCTACATTCATGATCTGGAAGCACTGATTCAATTTACCCAATTGGGTATGGGCATCTCCATGATCGCCAAGTCACTTATTTCTAAATATAATATTCAATACTATATGGAAATTCCTGAGCAATACCGCAATATTGGTCTGTATTTAATTGCGCGTTATGACCATGTTTTCACCCCGATCGAAAATCAATTTATTGGTTTAAATGATGCACGCAATTCTCCAATTACTCTATCCTGATTGGTTGCAGCTTAACTTTATTTTATTGGGTTTAATTTGACTGCTTATCTATTTTTAATTCAAAAAAACCAAATTCCCGCATTTTGAAGGAAAAAAATTCTTATTAAAAGTGATACAATCAAAGGATATATCTTCTCCTAGGTCACCACTTGGGTGCCTATTATTCAAAAATCGTTAGGATTAACAATGTCTGATAATGCAACTATCTTACAGAATGTACCTGTAGGCAAAAAAGTTGGTATTGCCTTTTCTGGTGGTCTAGATACTTCAGCAGCCCTGTTGTGGATGAAACAAAAAGGCGCAGAACCTTATGCATATACTGCAAACCTGGGTCAGCCTGATGAAGACGATTACAATGCGATTCCAAAGAAAGCTGAAGCATATGGCGCAGTAAAAGCACGTTTAATCGACTGCCGTCTACAACTTGCATTAGAAGGTATTGCTGCGATTCAATGTGGCGCGTTCCACATCTCAACTGGCGGTGTTCCATACTTCAACACAACACCACTTGGCCGTGCAGTCACAGGTACAATGCTTGTAACTGCAATGAAAGAAGATGACGTCAACATCTGGGGTGACGGTTCAACTTATAAAGGTAACGACATTGAGCGTTTCTACCGTTATGGTTTGCTCACTAACCCGGCGCTTAAAATCTACAAACCTTGGTTAGACCAAACCTTTATTGATGAGCTTGGTGGTCGTGCGGAAATGTCACAGTTCCTGATCGACAATGGCTTTGACTACAAAATGTCAAAAGAGAAAGCTTACTCAACTGACTCGAATATGTTGGGTGCAACTCACGAAGCGAAAGATCTTGAATTCCTCAATGCCGGTATCAAAATCGTTGATCCAATCATGGGTGTTGCGTTCTGGAAAGACGACGTAGAAGTGAAAGCTGAAGAAGTGTCTATCACTTTTGAAGAAGGTTTCCCTGTTGCAATCAACGGCAAGCGTATTGAAGATCCAGTTGAATTCATTCTTGAAGCAAACCGTATCGGTGGCCGTCATGGTCTAGGTATGTCGGATCAAATCGAAAACCGTATTATCGAAGCAAAATCTCGTGGTATCTACGAAGCTCCGGGTATGGCGCTGCTTCACATCGCTTACGAACGTCTAGTTACCGGTATTCATAACGAAGACACCATCGAACAATACCGCATTAATGGTTTACGTTTAGGTCGTCTACTTTACCAAGGTCGCTGGTTCGATTCTCAAGCGTTGATGCTTCGTGAAACTGCACAGCGCTGGGTCGCTAAAGCGGTTACAGGCACTGTGACTTTAGAACTTCGTCGTGGTAATGACTACACCATCATGAACACTGAATCTCCTAACCTCACTTATGAAGCTGAGCGTTTAACCATGGAGAAAGGTGATTCTATGTTTAGTCCGGCTGACCGTATTGGTCAATTGACTATGCGTAACCTTGATATCACGGATACACGTGCCAAGTTGGGCATATATACCAATACCGGCCTACTTGCAGTGGGTACAGGTTCTGCAGTGCCTCAACTCAAAGACAAAAACAAATAAGTTTGTTTAAAGTCAAAAAACCGCTCGAATGAGCGGTTTTTTTATCAGGTCTGTTTATGATTTGATTAAATCATTTTCAGGAATATTAGAGCGTATAGATTGATAATAAATCTGGTTGCGGCCTAAATGCTTGGCACGATATAGAGCCTGATCAGCAATCTCCAATAATGCTTCTTTACTCAGCTCGTCTTCTCCGTGATAAACGGTAATTCCCAAACTGATGGTAATAAAATCGGAGATGGAAGATTTTTCGTGAGGAATTTCCAAACGCTCAATGGCCTTGAATATATTGGATGCTACAGCATAGGCGCCATGAGCATCTGTTTCCGGCAGTAATACCACAAACTCTTCCCCGCCATAGCGTGCAACAAAATCCATATGCCGAATCGCATTTTTAATAGATTTGGCGATAGAAGAGATCACATCATCGCCCTTCTGGTGCCCATAAAAATCGTTATAGTTTTTAAAAAAATCAATATCAATAAACAAGATTGCCAGAGCACTTCGTTCCTGACGGGTCTGCTCATAAAATACTTCCATCATTTCATCGAAAGTACGGCGGTTTGAAATTTTGGTCAGGTCATCATGCTGGCTCAAATGCAATAATTCCGAATTATGAATCCGGTGCATTTTTTCACTGATTCTGGCACGCATCGAATATAAATAAATCATCCGTTCACGCGCAAAAATCATATGACTAATCACATACCCAAACACACAACTGCCGAAAAGAATACGGCCCAGCACCACAGCATCAAAATCGACCTTAAGCAGAAAAAACAGAACCACTGTTACGGAGGCGGCTAAAAAACCGGTCATCAGCATCTGGAATGGCTTTACTCCCGTGATAAGCGAACCAATGATGTAAATCATGCAAAGGATGGCCATACCTTGTTGTCGTAAAGCAATAGTTTCTACTGTCAGGGTTAACCAGGACATGGAAATCATGGCCCAAAACATCAGTGCCATAGAGGCCGGAGCAAAATAGGGACGTAGTTTAGGAAAATGAGAAAAAGCGAATAACGCCAATAGGCATAGCGCACCATTGGCCAAGGCTAAGCTACAGTTCAGGAAATCATGATTTAGATACTGTTTGTCGATCACCCAGTAATCGCTGGGTAATATAACCAGAATAAAAATAAAGTAAGATAAAACGCCGCCCCACAAGTATTTTTGTACATGCTTACGGGCACGCTCCAGGTTTTTCGACCAAAATTCCTGTTCCATCTTTTTGGGAAAAACCTGCCCTACACGCTGAGTTTGCCGTGTAATGAGCTCTTCTATCTTTTCTTTGTCATACTGTAATTTAGCTAGATTATACTTGGATTCCATTGCCCAGCATTACTTACTTCTTTTAGTTTTTAAAAATAACATATTTTTCTCATTTATAATTGTGTCTATCTAACCATTTGTCTGTAATTGTTGTTACCATTTTCACACTTTATGCATTATCATTTGTTTTATTTCTTCGATTGAAATGGCCTTGAATACTCTTACTCTTCTCCAGCCAGACGATTGGCATGCTCACTTACGTGATGGTTTATCTTTAAAACGTACAGTTCCAGATCTTGCCAAGCAGTTTGCTCGTGCCATCTGTATGCCAAATACTGTCCCTCCGATTAAAACAGTTGAGGAAGCACTGGCCTATCGTGAACGTATTATGGCGCATGTTCCGGAGGGTATTGCATTTGATCCGCGTATGGTGCTTTATTTTACCGACCATACCCAAGCGAGCGAAGTAAAAAAAATAAAAGAGTCTGAACATGTCAATGCCATCAAGCTTTATCCTGCTGGGGCAACCACAAATTCAGATAATGGCGTCAGTGACATTCGCAAAGTTTATGGCGTGATTGAGCAACTCGAAGAACATCAGGTACCATTGTTGTTGCATGGTGAAGTGACACACAACCATGTTGACATTTTCGATCGTGAAAAACGCTTTTTAGATGAAGTTCTTTCACCCTTACTAAAACAGTTTCCCAAGCTTAAACTGGTGCTAGAACATATCACGACCAGTGAAGCTGCACATTTTGTGCTTGAGCAAGATCGCAATGTAGCGGCTACAATCACTCCACAGCATTTACTGTTTAACCGTAACGATATGCTGGTGGGCGGAATTAAACCGCATTTCTATTGTTTGCCGATTTTAAAACGTCAAAGCCATCAGCAAACCTTGCTTGAAGTTGCGACCAGTTCCAATCCCAAGTTTTTCCTGGGAACAGACAGTGCCCCACATTCAAAAAATGCCAAAGAAAATGCCTGTGGCTGTGCCGGTTGCTATAGTGCGCCTACCGCCATTGAATTATATGCTCAAGCTTTTGATCAGGTGGGCCGTCTTGATCGCCTGGAAGGTTTTGCCAGCCACTTCGGTGCTGACTTCTATGGCTTGCCGCGCAATACCAATACCATTACCCTGGTCAAAGAAGAGCAAGTGATCCCTGAAAGTTTAGACTACTTGGATGGTGAACAGATTATCCCTCTATATGCGGGTAAAACTATCCAATGGAGAAAAGTGTGACAGATGAAACTCAACCAGTAATTGGTCAGCGTTTCCGTGGATTTTTACCTGTTGTTGTCGATGTCGAGACAGCAGGTTTTAATTCCCAGACTGATGCCTTACTGGAAATTGCCGCAATTCCGATTGTTTATAATGCCGAAGGTCAGTTTGTGCCAGGTGAAGCCTATCATGCACATATCAATCCTTTTGCAGGGGCAAATTTAGACCGTCGTTCCTTAGAATTTATTGGTATAGATCCTTCAAATCCTATGCGTATGGCCATGGCTGAAGATGAAAAAAGTGCCTTAAAACGTATTTTTAAATCGGTCAACGAAGTGCGCCGCCAGCAAAACTGTACCCATGCGGTTTTGGTCGGCCATAATGCGCATTTTGATTTGGGCTTTGTCCAGGCTGCGATTGCACGTACCGGAACGAAAAATCAAAACCCGTTTCACAGTTTTTCTGTGTTTGACACAGTGACTTTAAGTGCAGTGATGTTTGGTCAAACCGTACTGGCAAAATCATGTATTCAGGCTGGAATTGACTTCGATGGTAAGGAAGCACACTCTGCTTTATACGATACTCAAAAGACTGCCGAACTGTTTTGCTATATTTTGAACAAACTCGCGCCACATCTACTTGACACCTTGGTGGCGGATCAATAAGATACCGCCATCTTCTAAACGACCCTATCGTCTAGAGGCCTAGGACATCGCCCTTTCACGGCGGTAACCGGGGTTCGAATCCCCGTAGGGTCGCCATTTATTGTTGTTTTCCAATACTTCATTTAATTTCTCAATTTTTACTTCTCTAATTTTTTATATTTTTCTAAAATTTATCCTGTTTATCAATTGGCTTAGCTTTTATTAATTTTTATTGAAAATAATTCTCATTTATATTGATTAAGATTTTAAAGTTAATGATATCGCCAGCATTACATTTTATAGGACTTTCTAATAATTATACGTTTTGCTTCCTCCCCTCTTAGCTTTGCTATTTTAGCCATGTTAAGTTCTAGTACTTCTGCTGAAACTGCACCAACACAGAACAGGATAAATTGATCATCCTTATAGATTTAGTACCAGTTATTGTAGAAGTCAAAGAATCAGTCCGTGAATGAAACCTCAGCAAAACCCTATTCAGATGAAGTTCGCCGCTTTATTGCCGATATCAGTTATAAATTTTAAGTTTAACTGCTGGGCACTTCGCTGCCCTTTTTTTATCTCAAGTTGCATGTTAATTTCATGCTATTCGAATTAATGAACCTGCACTCATGTTGAAAAAAGTTTTTCTTGTATTAATCATTCTCCTCCCCTCTGCTTTATATTTATATATTGTCAGTAAAGACACTCCTCCATCCAAAGACTCATCTGCTTCGCCTGCATCAACTCCAGCTCAGGAGCAGCCCCAGAAATACCAGACTCCAGACCACTAATTTGTGGTCTTTTGTATTTCAAATTCTTTAACTGCCTTCCCTCCATTCATGAAAAATGATTTATTTGAAATTTCACATAACAAACACTTAAAATAATACTTTCAACCTATTATTGATCTTATGCAATCTCCCTCTCAACCTTCGCAGCATTCGTCTGCCGGGGAGCGTAAGCCATCGCTGAAAAGAGCGATGACCACACGCCACCTCATTATGTTGTCGCTCGGTGGTGCCATCGGTACTGGTCTCTTTATGGGGTCTGGTGAAGTCATTTCACAAGCCGGACCACTTGGTGCAGTCCTTGCCTATATCATTGGCGGCTTAATCGCGTATATGGTGATGCTGTGTCTTGGTGAATTGGCTGTACATTTACCGGTATCCGGCTCTTTTGGTGCATTTGCCTCGAACTATATTGGCCCAGGTACAGGCTATATGGTGTCCTGGATGTACTGGCTCGGCTGGTCGGCGACCTTGGGTACAGAATTTACCGCAGCGGCCATTCTCATGCAGGAATGGTTTCCACAAACTTCAATCTGGTTATGGACGCTCATCTTTGCCAGCGGTGTGCTCATTTCCAACTTAAGTTCAACCCGTACTTTTGCCGAGTCCGAATTCTGGTTATCACTGATTAAAGTTGCCACCGTACTGGTGTTTATTATTCTCGGTTTTAGCAGCATCTTTGGTTTCATTCCATTCCAGGGTTATGAAACTGCACCGATGTTTCATCATCTGACTGAACATGGCTGGCTTCCGAATGGTTTGTTCCCGCTCTTTGCCACGTTGTTGATCGTCAACTTTGCCTTTAATGGCACAGAAATGATCGGGATTGCGGCCGGTGAAACCGAAAATCCTGAAAAAAATGTCCCTAAAGCCATTCATGCGGCGGTGTGGCGTTTAATGATTTTCTTTGTCGGTACCATTATCGTGATCAGTTCATTGCTTCCTTATAGCGATGCAGGTCTAAATGCCGGTGCTCAAGGTGACGGTTTAAGCAGCAGTCCATTCGTGTCGGTGTTTAATCTGATGGGCATTCCTTATGCGGTGGATATTATCCGCTTCGTAATTATTACTGCATTGCTATCGACCGCTAACTCGGGCCTGTATGCCGCTTCACGCATGATGTGGGCTTTGGCGGCTCAAAACCAGCTGCCTCGGATTTTTGCCAAAGTCAGCAAATCTGGAGTTCCGGTCATTGCAGTATTGGTGACCATGATTGGCGGTTTACCGGGACTGTTGTCTGAACAGTTTGGTGCAGATGTCATCTTTAAAAACCTGATGGGCGTGGCGGCATTTACCATGGTTATCGTGTGGATGAGTATTTGCTGGAGCCAGTTTAATTTCCGACGTCAATGGTTGAAGCAAGGCCATAGCGTTGCGGAACTTAAATTCCGTACGCCGTGGTTTCCTCTGGTACCGATCCTAGGTTTTATTTGTTGTACCGCGACGGGTTTAAGTATGGCTGCCGACCCTGAAATGCTTTCAGGTTTTATTGGCTGCTTGCTCTTTATGGCTGCCTGTTATGCAAGTTATTACTGGTTATATCACCCTAAAAAGTAATGTTCTGTTATAGCTACAGCTTAAGCACAGTTTAAAAACTGTGCTTTTTTATTTTAGATTTGTCATTTTTTATCCAGTTAATTCAATATTTTAAAAATAACACAATTACAGGTTTGACAGTCCGATTAAAAATCCATAATATACGCATCACCTCCTAACGACCCTATCGTCTAGAGGCCTAGGACATCGCCCTTTCACGGCGGTAACCGGGGTTCGAATCCCCGTAGGGTCGCCATATATCGTTTCATACGATCATTCAAATTCCAATAGTTATCATTATTACATTGCAGATTTGTAGTTTTTCACTACAATAGCTCGCTTCATTTATCTTTATTCATTCTTCTCTTATGCAGTCATCTCATACTCCGAATGATGCTTCGCATCAGGGCAATTCTGCGCCATTAAAACGCGCTATGAGTACTCGACATCTGGTCATGATTTCGCTGGGCGGCGCAATCGGTACAGGTTTATTTTTAGGTTCGGGTGAAGTCATTGCACAAACGGGGCCTGTAGGTGCCATCATCTCCTATGTATTAGGCGGTTTAATCGCTTATGCAGTCATGCTATGCCTAGGCGAACTTGCGGTACATATGCCTGAATCAGGTTCGTTTGGTACTTATGCCCGCAGATACATTGGTCCGGGTACAGGCTATATGATCACCTGGTTGTATTGGCTGACCTGGACCGCAACGCTGGGGACGGAATTTACCGCTGCTGCGTTGCTGATGCAGGAATGGTTTCCGCACATTTCCGTCTGGTTATGGACCATTATTTTTGCTGCAGTGGTTTTCGGCTTAAATATGAGTTCAACGCGCTGGTTTGCCGAATCTGAATTTTGGTTATCCTTAGTTAAAGTACTGACTGTTATTGCCTTTATTTTACTGGGCCTATTGGCTATTTTCGGTATTTTAAACTTTAATGGCTATGAATCTGCGCCTTTGTTTAGCAACTTAACCGCTCAAGGCTGGTTTCCTCAAGGCTTGTTCCCTATTTTCGCAACCATGCTGATTGTCAATTTTGCCTTCTCCGGTACTGAATTGATTGGTGTGGCCGCCGGTGAAACCAAAGATCCTGCGAAAAATGTACCTAAAGCCATCAATGCGGCTATTTGGCGTTTATTGATTTTCTTTGTCGGTACCATTGTTGTCATTAGTGCGCTTTTACCCCACCAGATGGCCGGCCTGGATGCTGAAGGTGTCAGTAGCAGTCCCTTTGTGACTGTATTTACCCATATCGGCATTCCATATGCTGAAGACATTATTCGTTTTGTAATTATTACGGCATTATTGTCTGCGGCAAACTCAGGCTTATTTGCTGCCTCACGTATGATGTGGTCGTTGTCTGACAAAAAACAATTACCTGCGGTGTTCTCCAAAGTCAATCATCGCGGCATTCCATTTGTGGCCGTGATCGTCACCATGATGGGTGCTTTACCAGGCCTATTGTCTGAACAGTTTGCGCCAGAGACTATCTTTAAGAATTTACTCGGTGTAGCCGCTTTCACCATGGTGATTGTCTGGATGAGTATCTGTTTAAGCCAGTTCAATTTCCGTCGTCAATGGTATAAACAGGGCCACAGCGCAAAAGACTTGGGCTTTGCGGCACCCTTGTTTCCTCTTGTACCGATTTTAGGTTTTGTGTTCTGTTTTATCACCGCAATAAGTATGGCTTTCGATCCTGAAATGCTGCCTGGCTTTATTGGATGCCTGATCTTTATTGCAGCCTGTTATCTCAGTTACTTTGTTTTCTACCGAAAGCAAAACTAACACAAAAAAGGAGTGGTCAAGTACCACTCTTTTTTTTAAGCTCAAGATAGATAATTACATCTCTACATCATCTGACCTTGTATGAAAATTATTTTTATTCACGGCATGAATCAACAGAATTATGATCAACCCTCATTAAAACAACATTGGCTATCTGCTTTTAAGACAGGCTTGTCCCATTCCCAGCAAAATATCGATCTCAACGCTCTGGAGATACGTTTCCCTTTTTATGGCGATTTGCTTAGCAAACATCATTTATATAACAGCCTGGATATAGATACCTTTTTACCCAAGTCCATTTCCCATATCCATCTTCCCTTTCATTTAAGGCATAACAATACGATTGTTCCCGAACATCATCCCTGTGCGAGCAGATTACCGAGTGTAAATCCCGAATGCTCCGAGTCATTCACTCAGCGATTGGCCCTGATTACCGCACTCACCAGAGATCACGCATTTAAGGAACTGGCCCTATTTCTGAATCATTATCCCAAACTGCATGAAACATTTATCCATAAATTCCTGATTGAAACCTATTTATATTTATCCAATCCGGATTTCATGCATGAAGTCCATCAGCGGATCATGTCTTATCTTCGTCCCGAGTTGGATCATATTATTGTGGCGCATTCTCTGGGTTCGGTCATCACCTATAACCTGCTGCATCAATATCCCCAATTTAGAATTCAGCGTTTTATTACCTTGGGCTCGCCCCTTGCTTTTAGGGTCATACAGGAAAAACTTGTCACCCCGATTTCCAGGCCACCCCAATTAGAGGGCGACTGGTTTAACTTCTATTCACCTGATGACTTTTTAACTGCTTTCCCTTTATCCGAAGCACCCTTCAATTTCGAACCACCGATCATTAATCAGGCAATTACCACCTCTCTGTATAACCCTCACAGTATTACCGGCTATTTGCAAAATCCGGCGGTAGTCAACAGCATCATTGAGGGTCTAACACCCGAAAAATAGCGCACTATATAGTACATTTCACATATTTGTTTTATTTTTATTCAGTTGAATCTGTTTTTAAAAATTATCCTGGAAAAAGGTTTGACAGGGTGTCCTATCCACCCTATTATACGCCCACCTCTGAAACGTCCCTATCGTCTAGAGGCCTAGGACATCGCCCTTTCACGGCGGTAACCGGGGTTCGAATCCCCGTAGGGACGCCAATTTCTTAGATGACCCTATCGTCTAGAGGCCTAGGACATCGCCCTTTCACGGCGGTAACCGGGGTTCGAATCCCCGTAGGGTCGCCATATTCGAGATAGCAATATCTCACAAAAAAGCCTGATCATTTTGAATCAGGCTTTTTTGTTTTTAACAGTATTTAATTTACACACTAGCTTTCTATTTTTAATTTTTTAGCTTAAGAAAAATAATGCAGTCTCAAAATATCTAGCTATAAAAAAGCAAACCTGCCTTTCAACTAATATTAGAGAAAGGACAATGGTCTGCGCTAGAATTTCAATCTTACCGGTCTAAAGCTGAATCAACCAAACTTAAGCACTACGACGTGAATTAATCTGACCTTTAATGATTGCCGTGATATTGCCTTTGGCATATTTAAAGAAAACTTTCAGCGGTGACAGTTTCGGATTTGGACGTTTACCTTGGGCTATATCTTTAAACTGCGCGGCATACCAGATAATTTCCATGATCGCCATTTTATCAACCATTGGAATGCCGGTTTTGATTTTATCTACTGCATAACGCACGTCCTGCCCTGCAATCAGACGGTCGGTTAAATCGGTTTCCACTGCCAATGGACGGGCAATACCAATAAAATCACAAGCTCCACTGTCCAGCGCTGCATTCATCCCTGCAGCCGTACGAAAACCTCCTGTCACCATTAAATGACATTTGACTTCTTTGCGAATCTTTTCGGCAAAGTCAAGAAAATAGGCTTCGCGGGCAATACTGCTGGCTTTGTGTTTTTCTGCCTTGGCACCGGCCATGGCTGGGGCTTCATAAGTTCCACCTGAAATTTCAATCAGATCAATTCCAGCTTCATCAATCGCCTTAAATACCGTAACTACTTCTTCTTCGGTAATTCCGCCACGCTGGAAATCTGCTGAATTCAGTTTTACGGAAATGATAAATTGATCGGAAGTCACTGCACGGACCGCTTTATAAATTTCCAGCAAAAAGCGCATGCGGTTTTCAATTGGACCGCCCCATTGATCCTGACGTTTATTGGTCAAGGGTGATAGAAACTGGCTGATCAGATAACCATGTGCCCCATGCAACTGTACGCCTTCAAAACCGGCTTTCTCACAAATTTGGGCAGAAGTTGCAAAACGCTGAATAATATCGAGGATTTCATCTTCACGTAATTCACGTGGTGTACCAAAGGTAGTGGCCAGCATTGGGCTAAAAGGCACCGCCGATGGCGCCACCGTTTCTTTATTTAAACCTTTAGGACACTGACGCCCCGGATGGGACAATTGAATCAGCTGCACCATGCCATGACGTTTACCGACTTCTGCCCATTGCTTCAACTGAGCAAGATCACGCTCTGATTCAATCACTACCACGCCCGGTTCATTTTTGGCGCGGAAGTCCACCATCACATTACCGGTAATGGCACAGCCCAGACCACCTTTTGCCCAGGCTTCATAAAGATTAAAATGCAACTGGCTGGGTTGACCTGCGTCATTTGCCAAGGCTTCACTCATCGCCCCCTTGATAATGCGATTTTTAAAAATGATATTTCGAATTGTGGTTGCTTCAGCCAGATGACTCATATCTCAATCCTGATTTGTTTGTATTTATATAGAGTTAAGACTCTAAACTGATTATGCCATCCGTCAATGATAATTCTGACAATATGACTTGTCAGTATATTTATACGTACTGACTGGCTTCAATCAATTGACGGGTATATTCTGTTTGCGGATTTAAAAACAATTGTTCTGTACTTTGAAATTCCATGACCTGTGCACGGCGCAGCACCAGCACTTTCTGGCACAAAGCTTTGACCACTTGCAGGTCATGGCTGATAAACAGATAACTGATCTGATGTTCCTGTTGTAATCGTCTTAACAGTTTCACGATCGCACGCTGAGTGGTGCGGTCCAGTGCCGAGGTCGGTTCATCCAGAATTAGTAACTTCGGTCGTAATACCAATGCTCGTGCCAATGCGACACGCTGACGTTGCCCACCCGAAAGTTCATGCGGATAACGTGTTCTAAAGCTGATCGGCAATTCGACCTTTTCCAGAGCTTCATCAATCCGCTGTGATATTTCTGTGACTGACAGTTTTTTTAAGCCCAATCCTTCACCAATCGTTTGTTCCACGTTTAATCGCGGATTTAAACTGCTAAACGGGTCTTGAAATACAATCTGAAATTCGGCGCGTAGAGGTCGTAACTGCTTTTCATTGCACCGGTTTAAATCGGTACCGAGCAGCACAATTTCACCGTCACTTTTAATCAGTCGGGTAATCGCTAAGGCCAGTGAGCTTTTACCCGATCCGCTTTCACCGACAATGCCAATCGATTCACCTTGCATTAACTGTAAATCCAAGGGTTCCACCGCCACAAAGTAATCTTTGACCCGATTTAACAACCCCTGCTTAACCGGAAACTTCACCGCGACCTTATGTAAAGCCAATAGATTGGGAGCTTCTGCAATTTGAATGGCTTCACCAAAATCATGGTTCAGTAAATCGCGGGTATAGGCTTGTTTCGGGTTTTTAAAAATTTCCGCAACCCTGCCCTGTTCCTCTACCTTGCCTTTATTCAGCACAATCACCTGATCGGCATAGCGACGTACCAGATTGAGGTCATGACTGATCAGGATCATGGCCATATTTCGGCTTTGCTGTAACGATTTAAGCAAATGTAATATTTGCGCCTGTAAAGTCACATCCAAAGCTGTAGTCGGCTCATCGGCAATCAGAATGTCCGGATCTAAGGCCAGCGCCATGGCAATCATCACACGCTGACGTTGCCCGCCGGAAAGCTCATGCGGGTAACGGCGTAATTTATCTTCCGGGTCTGGAATGCCGACATCTTTTAACAATTCAATAATTCGTGCCCGGGTCTTCTGTTTGGACCAGCCTTGCAGCAATAAAGTTTCACCGATAATTTTCTCGACCCGATGCAAAGGATTTAAAGCTGTCATCGGTTCCTGGAAAATCATGGCAATTTTATGGCCACGAATTTGCCGCAGCTGTTCGGTCTTCAGCGACAGTAGATTTTGCTGTCCGAATAAGGCCTGACCTTTTATTTTTAGTGTGCTGGGTAACAGTCCAAGCAAAGCGAGACTGCTAATCGACTTGCCCGAACCGCTTTCACCGACCAAGGCAACGGTTTCACCAGCATGCAGCTGAAAATTCAGGTCATCTACCAGCACATGTTCTGCTTGCCGGATATTTAAATGCTGCACGCTTAATAACGCTTGCGGATTATTGGCGTCTTGGATCGAATGCATCACGTGTCGCCTCCCCAATATAAATCAATAAAGATAGAACAATGGCCAAGGTAAAGAAGCCTGACAACGCCAACCATGGTGCATTCAAATTGGATTTGCCTTGTAATAATAATTCACCTAATGATGCTGCATCGGGTGGCAAGCCATAGCCCAAAAAGTCTAATGCGGTAAGTGCAGTGATATTGGCGGTTAACATAAACGGTAACTGCGACAGGCTGGAACTCATGGCATTCGGCAAGATATGGCGCAGCATGATGGTCCGGTCTGTAACCCCCAGACTGCGTGCAGCACGGACATAGTCCAAATGACGTGCCTTTAAAAATTCTGCCCGAACCAATCCCACCAAGGTGGTCCAGCCGAATAACAGCATAATCAGAAACAGCCAGTAGACGTTTGGGGTAAACATGCTGACCAGAATCATCACCATGAATAGCATCGGCAAACCGCCCCATACTTCTAAAATCCGCTGTCCCAATAAATCGACCCAGCCACCGTAATAACCCTGAATTGCGCCTACTGCAATGCCTAAAAGTGCTGATGCAATGGTG
>Ga0308165_1002090_pt1 | contig 25206 bp, 25 predicted proteins | sample PhyWR2_FD_201032 | JGI IMG/M metagenome (GOLD analysis project Ga0308165, IMG submission 201032) | Phyllosphere microbial communities from UC Gill Tract Community Farm, Albany, California, United States - DLSLW.R2 | ecosystem: Host-associated > Plants > Phyllosphere > Unclassified | place: USA... | reverse complement strand
CGCAACTTAATTAGCACGGAATGGAGATTTTTACCAATTATCGGCCAAAACTTAGATCAAAATAACGCGATAATTTGCGATACCCCTAGCGTACGCAGTACTATATTAGGCAGTGTTATTAATAGACAACGTCATTTGTTGGAGAACGAAAAATGTTCGGTGAAACAACCCCAATCAAACGTGAAGCTCTGCTGGCAGAAGCAAATCAAATCATTAAAGAGCACGAAGATTATATGCAGGGTATGGAAGCGACCGAAGTCGAGCAAAAAGGCGGCGTGTTAGTATTCCGTGGCGAGTTTTTCCTCGACGAAGACGGAATTCCAACCCGCAAAACTACCGCCGTGTTTAATATGTTTAAACATCTCGCTCATGTATTATCTGAAAAATATCATTTAGAAGATTAATTCATCATTCTGAATTGAATCGTTAAAAAAATGCCCCTTTAAAGGGGCATTTTAATTTCATTAACGTTACTCAATATTAACAATGTTATCTTATATATCGTAACGCTGGCTACGTTGCCACCAACGTAACATCAGGCGATCGGCGCTGTTCGCCGCGCTATTGGTGAAGCGATCCATCATGCGTTTGCGACGGGTATAGCGCACACCAATCACGTCATGATTTTCCATTTCAGCAATTAATAGATCGTCGCTGGTGCCAACCGAGTCGACCAAACCTTTCTCTTTCGCTTGGATCCCATACCAGTGTTCGCCGGTTGCGACGGAATTAATATCCAGTGACGGGCGCTGCTGGCTGACAAACTCTTTGAACAGCTCATGGGTTTCATTCAACTCTTCGCGGAATTTCTCACGTCCCTGCTCGGTATTCTCACCCAACAGCGTCAGTGTGCGTTTGAACTCTCCAGCCGTATGCAACTCCACGTCGATATCGTTCTTCTTCAGCCAACGGTTGAAGTTAGGGATCTGAGCCACAACGCCGATTGAGCCAATAATAGCAAAAGGCGCTGCGACAATGCGGTCAGCGACACAAGCCATCATATAGCCACCGCTGGCGGCGACTTTATCCACCGCAACGGTTAATCGCACGCCCGCCTGACGTAAACGCTGTAGCTGGGAAGCGGCTAAGCCGTAGCCATGCACTACGCCACCAGGACTTTCCAAACGCAAGAGAACTTCATCACCCTGCTTAGCGGCAGCCAGTACGGCGCTGATTTCTTCGCGTAATGAACTCACCTCATGGGCGTCCATACTGCCTTTGAAATCGAGAACATACAGACAAGGTTTTTCTTTCGCAGCAATACCCTGTTTGACCTCGGCTTTGCGCTGTTTTGCTTTCTCTTTATCCTGTTTTTTCTGCTGCTTATACCACGCCTTTAATGCGCTATCGTCCATGCGCGCTTCCTGCATGCTGCGCTGCATATCACGATACTGCTCGCCTAAGTCCGTTAGCTGTAACTCTCCGCGGCTCGCTCCCTTTTTATGTCGCAGGCTGACAAACAACACAATCAGCGCTCCTATTGCGATCACAAAGGTCATCACCTTCGCCAAAAATAGGCCATACAAGGATAACCACTCCACATTCACCGCCTTGTTTAAGATTTTCTGATACTACTTATATTAGCGTTATTCCACTGTAACGCGTCCGCCAGTATGTAACATACTGGCGGACGCGTCATTTTCAAGGGGCTGATACGTAAAGTCCCTGTAAATTCAGCACATAATGTCCGCTCTAGGAACAATACCATTGACCAGCAACCGTGCAATAGGTCAAGATCGGCGACGATGAGTTACAGCAAATAAACAATTTAGTCATAACTTGCCGACCCAGCCTCAAAGCCTTGATGCTAAAACGGCGTGAGGAAATACAGCATGCACTATCAACCACAGCCTGAGCTTTTGCAAAACCGCATTATTCTTGTGACCGGCGCAGGAGACGGAATTGGCCGCGAAGCGGCACTCACCTACGCTCGCCACGGCGCACAGCTGATCCTTCTCGGTAGAACGCTGAGTAAACTTCAAGCTGTGCAGGAACAAATACGCCTGCTTGGTCTGTTGCCTGCGGCCATCGTTCAATTCGATCTCTTAACGGCAAAGCCAGCCGACTATCAGAAACTCGGCGCAGAATTAGCGTCAGCCTATCCCTATCTCGATGGCGTATTAAACAACGCCGGTTTGCTCGGTACTATCAATCCTTTAGCGGAACAAGACTATCAAGAGTTTTGTGATGTGATGCAGGTTAACGTCAACGCCTCGCTGCTGTTATCGCAGGCGCTGCTACCTTTGCTGCTGAAAGCGCCCTCAGCATCCCTGATTTTTACCAGTTCTAGCGTAGGCAAAACCGGGCGTGCGGGCTGGGGTTCTTATGCCATTTCCAAATTTGCCACCGAAGGCATGATGCAGGTTTTAGCTGACGAATATAAGAACACCAATTTGCGGGTAAACTGCATTAATCCAGGCGGAACACGCACCGGAATGCGCGCATCAGCTTTTCCAGATGAAGATCCACAGAAACTCAAAACGCCTGCCGATATCATGCCGCTCTATCTCTATTTGATGGGTGAAGACAGCCGCCGGAAAACGGGAATGAGTTTTGATGCTCAGCCGGGGAGAAAAGCGGGCCCCGCAGAATAAACGTCGCATCATGTTGGTGTCGCTGTTTATACCGACACATAACAATAAATTAATAGGTTAGGAGAAAGCATGTCTGAAGAACGCCACCAACAGCGCCAACAACGTATTAAAGAAAAAGTGGATGCCCGTATTGCCGCCGCGCAAGAAACTCGCGGTATCGTGATGATTTTCACCGGCAACGGTAAAGGTAAAAGTACGGCGGCGTTTGGCACCGTGGCGCGCGCTGTAGGTCATGGACATCGCGCGGGCGTGATTCAATTCATCAAAGGCACGTGGGAAAACGGTGAACGAAATCTGCTTGAGCCGCACGGTGTGGAATTTCAGGTGATGGCAACCGGCTTTACCTGGGAAACACAGAATAAAGAGACGGACACCGCCGCCGCTCTTGCTGTTTGGCAACACGGCAAGCGCATGCTGAAAGATGAAAGTTTAGACCTCGTGGTCATGGATGAGCTGACCTACATGGTGAGTTACGGCTACATCGAGCTTGAAGAGGTGCTGACGGCGTTGAAACAGCGTCCTGCGCATCAATCCGTGATTATTACCGGACGAGGCTGTCATCGCGAGCTGGAAGAACTGGCGGATACCGTAAGCGAAGTTCGTCCGGTGAAACACGCGTTTGAAGCCGGCATCAAAGCACAGAAAGGCATCGACTGGTGATAGACAAACGCCGAAGCTGCCATTGCAGGCTTCGGCGTGTTAATTAGGCAACCGCTTTACCACTGTTGTTTAAACAGTGAATAACGCTGAATCCTTCGCGGTAATCGATCCTGCTATGCGCCCCCTGCTCGATGCGGAAATGCCACATGGCACGATCTTCAAGTTTGAGAAGCTGCGTGCAGATAATCGAGATAACGCCTTGATGTGCAACGATCAACACGCGCTGTCCCGCATGCTTTTGCTGAATATCAGCCAATGCCAACCGCACCCTTGCAGAGAAATCACGAAACCCCTCTCCACCCGGTGGAACGGTTCGCTGCCAATCGGCACACCAAGCAGCGTAGTGCTCAGCATCCTGTTGCTGTAATTCTTTGTGGTGACGAAGTTCCCACTCGCCAAATGCCATTTCGTCCAATCCGGTAAGTTGTACAAATTCAGCATCAGCACCGAGTATTCTCTGCGCGGTTTGATGGGTGCGTTGCAAGCCGCTGGTATACACCACGTCGAACGAAACTCCCGCCAGCTGCGCCGCAACCGCATCAGCCTGCTGCTCGCCCAGCGTCGTGAGGGCAAGATCGCTGCTGCCACAATACACACCGTCTAGATTGGCCTGAGTCTGACCATGGCGTACCAAAAATAACTCCATTAGCGCTCCTTGGGATCAGATTGCCTGTGCTCTCAATAATCGATTTAAATAACTGCAAACAGGAAGATAAGGCCGAATAGTTCGTTGCCCGCGCCGATGGTATCACCGGTTTGCCCGCCAATACGTTTATTGATGAAACCGCGGTATAGCAGCGCAAACAGATAAGTAATGATCGCCGCTAATCCGCCGTGCCAGCTGGCAAACCCTAGCGTCATTAATAGACCAATGATCAGCGCAATCGCGTAATGCTGGCCGCCGATTTTTCCGATATACAGGTTTCCCATGCCATTTTCACGCGCATATTTTTGCTGATACATCAGAACAGGTAGCAGTGCGCGGCTCAGCGCTGGAGCAGCAACCAGCAAAGTGTAAACGTTATGTCCGGTCTGCGTCAGCTGATAGATAATCGCCACCCGCGCCAAAATCACAAAAATCAGCGCCAGAGCTCCGTTCGAGCCAATACGGCTATCGCGCATGATCTCGAGAATACGCTCACGTGGACGCGCCGAGAAAATCCCATCACAGGTGTCGGCTAAACCGTCTAAATGAAATGCGCCCGTAACCAATGTGGTTGCCAGCACCGCGGCAACCGCCGCCGACAAAGGGCCATAAACCGGCAATACCACGGCAAACGCCAGCGCGCTCAGTAAGCCAACGATCAGGCCAACAAACGGGAAATAGACCACGCCTTTGGCGTAATCATTCATGTCGAGATTATCTGTCCAGCGGGCAGGTACAGGAATGCGGGTCATAAACTGCAATGTGGCGAGGAATAGTTTCATTGTTACGGGTCAGTCCATGTCGTCGGTAAGCAAGAGCACGAGAATTAACTCTCTGATTGCCTTCTATATTAATACCAGACGCTCATCTGGCGCTAGCGCCAGATCGCAGATATAAAAAAACCGCAGCGGATTAACGCTACGGTTTGATATTTGCTTGGCAGTTTTGCTTAGCAACAACGCGCTGTGATTAGCCGCGCTTGTTTCCTTTACTGGTAGCCGCTTTATTACCCGCTGCGCTACGCGTAGAAGACGTGCCTTTATTGGCTGAACCAGAACGACGGTTCGGGGCTGCTGCCGCAGCACTGCCACCCTGACCATGACGTTTAACCGCACGGCGGATCTGATTCGCTTTCATACGACGACGTTCACGCTCAACCGGCAGCTTGCTAACGGTTTCCGCATTCAACTCAACCAATTCGCGCAGATAGTTGATGTCGTTAAGTGGAAGCTCTGCCCAGCCGCCGCGAGGCAGGCCTTTTGGCAAAGGCAAATCGCCATAACGCACACGGATCAAACGGCTCACCTGCACGCCAACGGCTTCCCACAAACGACGAACCTCACGGTTGCGCCCTTCGGTTAAGGTCACGTTGTACCACTGGTTAATCCCTTCACCGCCTTGGAAACTGATGGTTTTAAATGATGCAGGGCCATCTTCCAACTGCACGCCACGGCTTAATTGACGAATTTTTTCATCATCAACCTGACCGAATACACGTACTGCATATTCACGCTCAACTTCACGGCTTGGGTGCATCAAACGGTTTGCCAGTTCGCCATCGGTGGTGAACAACAGTAAACCAGACGTGTTGATATCCAAACGGCCTACGGCGATCCAACGAGAACCGCGCAGTTTCGGCAAACGATCAAATACCGTTGGACGACCTTCAGGATCGCGACGTGTACATAGTTCGCCTTCTGGCTTGTAATACGCCAAAACGCGACAAACAGATTCGGTTGATTCGCGGATAGACACAACGCGTCCATCAACACGAATTTTCATAGCCGGAGTAACCTCAACACGGTCACCTAGCGTTGCTAATTTACCATCAACGCTGACACGGCCTTCTTTAATCATGGCTTCAATTTCACGGCGTGAACCATGACCAGCATTGGCAAGAACTTTCTGTAACTTTTCGCTCATTGAGCAACCTCTAATGTCGCCTTCACAGGCGTCGTGGGGTATTGTGGATGTCTCTGAAATTCAAACAATTAATTGAATTTTAACGCGGCATTATACACGAAAACGTGAAAATGTCCGAACGCTATGCTTTTTTATCCGCGAGGAAAAGGAATAAAAGCGCCAATCTTCTCGGCGGTATAGCGATTTACATCAACGCCTTGCCGCTGAATTTCTTCGCGTAAACAACGAGGAGGAGCATCCAAAGCTTCGTCGGCTAACTCAAATACGCCCCAATGCATGCCAAAAGCTCGTTGACAACCTAGTTCCTGAAATAAGCGAACCGAATCCGCGGGGTCCATATGCTGAGAATGCATAAACCAGCGCGGTTCATAGGCGCCCATCGGCAGCGCAGCCAACGAAAATGGTCCTAATCGTTCGCCAATCTCTTTGAGCCGTGGCGTATAACCACTGTCGCCAGAGAAATAAAAACTATCGGTTAAATGCGATAGCACCCACCCGCCCCACAGACTATGATTGCGATCCCAAGGCGTTCTCATACTCCAGTGTCGTGCGGGCACAAAATGGATCTGCACATCGCCAACCGCACGTTGTTCCCACCAATCCAGTTCGTGAACATGTATCGCACCACAGCGGATAAACCATCGTTTCAGCCCCAGCGGCACCATGCAAATCAACGAGGGAAAACGCTTCAACAGCGCATCGATAGTCTGTTTATCAAGATGGTCGTAATGATTATGTGAGATCAAAATCACGTCAATATTAGGCAGGTATTCAACGTCGATAGGCGGCGGAGTTTTTCGCTCTGGCCCGTAGAAGTTCAGCGGCGAAGCACGTTGAGAAAGCACGGGATCAATCAGGACGTTTTTACTCCCCATTTTCACCAACATCGCAGCGTGACCCAGCCACCATACGCCATCCTGTGGCTGTTCCAGATCAACCTGCTGCCACCAGCGCTCAACAAGCCCGCGATAACCCTGCTCAGGCTTTAGCGGCAGTCGATTCTTTTTGCGTTCGTTTTGCCAACGTTTTAAATCACCAGGACGATGTTCATTGGGCTCAGGATTGGTAAAACCCTCTGGTGTGTGGTGTGTTTTATTAGGATTATAATAAGGATTTTTCTTCATTCAGCCCTCATGCATGACAACGTCACTTGAAATTGGCCAAAATCGCGCCATATTCCATTCTAGCTACCGCAAACACATTTATCACCGATGTTTGACGTTAAGAATTACTTAATAACTACAGACTATTCTCGATGTCAGCTTTTGTCAGCCACGTAAAGTAGGCTAAAGGTGCTAGGGTTTTAAAAGAATTCTCTTTAGTCTCATTTTCAAGAAACAAACGACGGGTGGATCACAAAATTGGCCCGTTAGCGAGTCATCAGGAGTTAATTAAATATGAAAAATAATCAGTCACACACTCGCACTCAACGTATGCGCAGCGCTCTACAGGGCCAGATGCAATATTGGAAAATGTATCTATCGCTGAAGTCTCGCCAGATGGGGATCAGCGGTAAAATGCGCCAGATAACGCTTATCGTATCGGCGGTAATGATGGTCGCCATACTGATGGCAGGATTCGTGCTCTTTAACCTTGTGGTTCTGAGCGTCGCCTTAATTGGCGCAGTGGTTTCACTCTTCCGCCCACGCCAACGTCCCTTCACCACGCAGGGCCCGAGAGTGATCTAGATGAATTGAATTCGCTTCATGTAGCGTGAAGTTATATAAAAATATATCTCATTGAAATTTATCGGCTATCCACATTGATAGCCGTTTTTTTACTTTCACGTGCCCCACATGAAAATATCTTCGTTCTGTCATGCTTACCCGCCATCTACGAGCAGTTTCACTGCAGCTATCGTCTACAAATTCGATTTTCACAATCCCAAAAACTCTCTCTATATAAGTAGAAAGTGGTCGGTTAGGTTGGTTAAGTCGGTTATTCAATATAATACACTGATAAATAAGTAAAATATTTTTGTGATTTACCCGACCTGGGGTCGGTTAATAACCGACGAAGGTAGGTTAAGTTTTAGTTTGATGTGACTGGTTCAAAGATATGGCCTCTGGAGTAGCTGGATGGGCTACTGTTGAGTTCCCAGACCAGAAGATAGTGATGAGGCGGGATAAGGCTGAGGAGCTGATGAAAGCGCTCAAGAGAGCGATTGATTATGTTGATTCAGGGATCGAGCATCCGAACTTGCGTTTCTTTGATGACGACTGATTGCTGATCGGTTGTCCAGCGCTGGGGAAATAATCCGCACCTGAAAACATCTTAGTAGGTGCTCCATAACTGGAGCACCATAGCAAACCTACCAACGCAATTCTGATGTTAGCATAAACGTGATAGACCTCACATTATCAGTCATGTCATAGCTGATTTGCATACTGGTAGGGATAGAGCGCCCCCTCGCCTCGTACAGATCAGTCCAGCCAAAAGCTCGCCTCATAATAACTTGAGGTGGGATACTTCTCAGCGGCTTCCCTACATGTTCATGCACCCATTGACGGGACATTTTTGGTTGCAATGGCACAGGTAGGTCATTAGGAAACACCCAATCTTTGACCTTATCGTTCTGAATCTTTAAAACAATTGCCTGTAACACCCTCCCATCTCGCTTAAATGATAAGAAAAGCCCCTCTTTTGCCATATCCAGACTGAGGTCTGGATCACCTGAAGAAGCTGTTGGAGGACTTTTGTATGTGATCAGCCCATTATCAATAAGCTCTAGGTAGCTCTTTCCTAGACTGCTAATTAATTCGTTAATATTCACTGTCATTAGTACAGCCCCATTTTTCCGTTCAGTTCATGCATTGTCGCTCTGACCGCTTCTATCTGGGATTCAGTTGCGCCACGTTCTTTTAATGCAGGTTTGATGGCGTCTAGATTACGATCTGCCGCCGCTCGTAAATTGCGTGAATCAAGGTCGATTTGAGCCGGTGTATTACGTCCACCATAAGTTTCGCTGACCTTCTGGTGAACTTCTTTTGGAATGACTATTGCAGCCACATCCTGAGAAGCAAGCTCAATATCTTCTGGAGTCATCCCCGGATAGTTAGCCTTGAGATATGCCTTAACGGCAGCTGCTGAAGGCATGTGATCGGCCTCGTATTTCCCCTGTCGCGATCGACGCTTAAAGTCACTGTATAGCTCTACGTCCAAAAACTCTACCGGCGGCTTACTCAGGTAGATATAAATCGGAGGCATATCCGTCCCTAGGAAAATCAGGATGTAATCCTCAAAATCCCCTTCAGTCGGCGCGGGATAGCTCTCGATATCGCTTCCGACCTTCTCCGGTATCGGCAGTACCGTTATGGACGATGGTAAGCTTGGGCTGTCTTGATGCCCTGTATTCGAAGGAATATCTAGCTCTAGCTTGTCAGGGTTCCAGTAAATCGTGACTGGTTTTACCCCCTCTGTCGTAAACTCATACAGACCCGTCTGTGTATTGAGTTTCATCTCACGTACGGGTACTTCGGATAAACCGCTTTCCGTTGGCGTGTGGTAGCCTTTCGGAGATAAGCGCCCGTGACCATCATCCTCCCAACGAAAACGCACCCGCGTTGGCGCTTTACCGCCAGACTCTGCCAACTGAGCTAGTCTCATCTGGTTAATGAAATCCTGCTCTCCGCTATTAAGCGTTCGAGGCATCATACCGATAAGAGCCACCGCAATCGGCGCTCCCGCACCGGCAGCGGCAATTTCACCAAACGGAACCACGGCGCGAACAGCCCATGAGCCCGCCGTAATGAAACGCCCACCAACCCACTCAAGCGCCGCCGAACCTGATGGAAATACTGTGCTGGCCGCGACAGGCGCGGCCACTGCTGGTGCTGCGGCTGATGCTCCGCCAAATAACTTTTTGTACCACGGTTTTTCCGGCTCGGGAGGCGGTGATGCGGGCCGTTTCGCACTCTGCGCATGTTGCTCAGGTTCAGACAAAGGTACCGAGCGAAAATACCCCATCAACGCAAAGTTTTCGTGCGTCTCCGGCTCCGTTCCTGCCTCGGTATTTCCGTCACCACGCTCTCGCGATTTAGCAAACACCGGCGTCGAGCATTTGTCTTGCCCGGCCGTCATCGTCTCCACTTCAGGCTTTTTAGCCACCTGAGCAGAGTGTTGCGCCATTGATGTTGGTGGTTGTTCTGCTGACGAGCTTCTCTCTGACGCTAATCGTCCAAGAGGCGCAATGAGTCGATTACTCCCGCTAGGGCATCCACATAATACCAATGCGCCATCCACCGCCGTCGCTCGGCCATTGTATGTTGCTCGCGCATCACCGCTGATTATCCTGCCGACTTTTCCACACTTCGGGCACGCGGTTGTCACATCATCGATACGCAAAACGCCGCGATTATTCTCTGATGCATTGGGTAAGCTGGTGATACACATGGCTCCTGTGGTTGTTCTATCGCCATGCAATCCTTGCCCCTTACCATGCACACTCATGCGATTCATTAGGAGTGCCCCACCAAAAAATCAACGGGCATTGCCTCTCCTGAACGTTGAATAATCAGTAAGCTATCCTGAGGCGTATTGATAATTTCATCACCATTATCTAAACGGCTACCAACGAGTGCGGCTTGAACCTGTCCAAAGCGATGCTCTTTACCTGCACCTGTTGTAATCAGCGCAGCTGTACCATCAGGATAAACGACGCGATCGCCTACTTGTGCTAGCTGTACAGAAGCCCCACTTTTCAGATTAATCATCACCCCACTCGAGGCTATTTTAACCGTTCCACCGTCTCTCGTTTGGCTCCCTTCTGCTGCAAAGCGAAAAATACCAACTGGAGGATGAACGTGAATATAAGCTTCTTGCTCACGGATAATGGCTAAGCTCTCGTCACTCAAGGTTGAGAGGGTTTCGGCGCTAAACGGCGATATATCAAGGCTTGAGCGAATTTCAGGTGTGAATTCGTTTGTATACACCTGAATGGTGTTGTTGGTCGTCATACGACAATAGCCTTTTAAAATGAATGGTTATACTTAGAACAATACATTAAAAAAACTATTGATTACTACAACGAAAGTTCTGAACTTGAAGCATGTATTCATGCACATATCACCTTTGCTTAGTTCAGGAATAATTAAATATTTTGCAGTGTTAGATTTGATATTTCGTTGGCTTGTCTCTGTAGCATCCACGTCTGAGACGGGTTTGGATGCTACAACCCTGCTTTCATTGGCAATAAGCCATAGAGTCAAACGACACATTCTGGAATAATGAAGCCGACGCAACAGGAGGTCATATGAGTTTCAATCTAGCCGATCTTCCTCAGGAAGAGATGGACAAAGTTAATGTCGACTTAGCGGCAGCTGGCGTATCGTATAAAGAGCGCTATCACATGCCGGTTATTGCCGAACTGGTTGAGCGCGAGCAACCTGAGCATCTGCGAACCTATTTTCGTGAACGACTGGCTTATTATCGCACCCTACGCATTGATACCCTGCCATACGAACCGCCGATGAAATAATGCCTGCGTAAGCTATTTTCCACCGGCCAAGTCAAGAAAGCTGCCGGTGGAATAAGACGCTTCATCCGACAATAGCCAAACAATGGCTGCGGCAACTTCGTCAGGTTCACCACCACGCTGCATCGGTAATGAGGCTTTTATTCGATCGACACGATTGGCCTCGCCGCCATCCGCATGCATTTCCGTATAAATAAATCCCGGTCGTACGCCGTTAACGCGGATACCTTCCCCAGCCACCTCTACTGATAATCCTTTCGTCAGCGTATCCATCGCGCCTTTACTGGCCGCATAATCCAGATATTCAAAGGGTGAACCGCTTTTGGCAGCCGCAGATGAAACGTTAACTATCGCCCCACCGCGCCCTCCGTGGCGTTTCGCCATGCGCTTAACCGCTTCTCGGCAACACAAAAAGGTCCCGGTCACGTTAATATGCAGAATCTGGTTAATTCTCTCTGCCGTTAAGCCTTCTATCGTGGACTGGGTTTGCAAAATTCCAGCGTTATTTACCAGTGCATCCAGCCGTCCCCAACGATGATCAATTTGGTTAAACATATCGCAGACGGCCATTTCATCCGCAATGTTGGCGCAGACCAGCAAACTTTCCTGCCCTAAAGCCTCTATTTCCAGCGCCAAGGCCTGTGCAGCCACATGGTTTTGAGAGTAATTAATACACACGCGATACCCACGTTTGGCGAGTAATAATGCTGTTGCCCGCCCTATGCCGCGGCTGGCACCGGTCACGAGAGCAACTGGAGATGAATTCACGGCCATTCCTTGTTAAATTAATGTTCGTAAGCCAGTGTAGCTGAGGTTGAAACGGCTTCAAGTATGATGGGTATAGTGGTAAACGCCATGATGTCGTAATATGTAGTAGACGGCATGTTGCTAATGAGAACGATTACCGGAGAACGAATGACGCAGAACGAACGCAATATTGCCCTAGTATGTGCGCTAAGTGAGTGGATAGAGCAACATCTAGGCCGCGATATTTATCTGGATGAGCTGGCTCGCTACTCTGGATATTCACTGTGGCATATGCAGAAAATTTTTCGTGAAACCACCGGCATGTCCTTAGGCCGCTATATTCGCGAACGTAAGTTGTCTGGCGCAGCAAAACGGTTACGCCATACCGAAGAATCGATTATCGATATCGCGGTCTATTACGGCTTTGCCTCGCAGTCGCATTTCACCTATATGTTCCGCAAGCATTTCGACATTACGCCAACCAACTATCGACTTCAGACCGACATTCAGCTGTCTACCATTCAGCCCCTGCACGTGATGTATAAACAAAGCGCCTGAATTCACTGAGAAACAGCACTATGCCAACTTCGTTACGTCACGTTCTCGGCGCTGTTCTGCGCGATCGATTACTCCAATTTCTTTTGCTTGCTGGCGTAATTTTGGCCTGTTTCACCGCGTCTCCATTGCGGGATTATCCTCGCTGGATTGATTGGCCCACGATTACCACCCTACTCGGGCTGCTGCTGCTGACGAAAAGCGTTGAGATGAGCGGCTATTTCGATTGGCTAGGGCGAAAAATGATGGCTCGTATTAGCAATGAGCGAGCCTTAGCGCTGTTTATGGTTGTGGCTTCTGCACTACTTTCCACGTTTCTTACCAACGATGTGGCCCTTTTTATCGTTGTTCCACTCACCATCACCTTAAAGAAACTCAGCGCCGTACCGGTTACGCGTTTAATCATCTTTGAAGCCTTAGCCGTCAACGTAGGTTCTTTGCTGACGCCGATTGGCAATCCACAAAACATATTGCTGTGGAATCATAGCGGCCTGTCGTTCAGCGCCTTTATTGGACAAATGTTACCTTTGTCAGGCGTGCTGTTGTTTTTGCTATTGCTGTTCACGCTGATGTTTTTCCCAAACAAAACCATTCGTCCTCCAGCCGATCGCCAAGACAGCACCCGCAAGCGCGGACTATTGCTGGCCTGTGTTGTGCTCTATGGGGTGTTTCTCGTTAGCGTTGATTTAGGCATGCCCTATCTCGGACTGTTAATCGTGCTAGTCGCCTTATTGTGTCTGTCCCCTAAAGTTATTTTACTGGTCGATTGGGCGCTTATTTTCATTTTCATGGCGATGTTTATTGATGTGAAATTACTGACTCAGTTACCCGCGCTATTACCGCTAACTGAAAACATGCAGCATCTTTCAACGTTTGGCACCTACACAATCGGCATTCTGCTTTCTCAAGTTATCAGCAACGTACCGGCTACCATTTTGCTGCTGGGTTTTATTCCAGCCACCAGCACGCTAGCCTACGCCGTGAATATTGGCGGATTTGGATTTGCGCTGGGATCCATGGCCAACCTCATTGCCTTACGCATGGCAAATGAAAAACGTATCTGGCTAACGTTTCATCTGTTTTCTATTCCCGCTCTCATTATCTCTGCGGCGCTTGGCTGGTGGTTAATCTAAACTGATAAGCACTGCGTGATTTTTAGGCTTTATTCCATTTGGTTATTGATAATCGCAGAATGTGATTTAGCAAACTGCAAACAATAGTTTAGCTTCATCATCAATAACGGAACGCAATTATCTGCGTTTTTTTTAAACAAATAATTTAAGTAAGACATTGGGATACCTATGAAAAAAATGACCTTAGCTCTGCTTGCAACCTCATTATTTGCTACCTCTGCACTGGCTCAAGCGGCCGATGATCTGGCAGCAATTAAGTCTGCCGGCGTGATGAAATTCGGAACAGAAGGCACCTACGCACCTTATACTTACCATGACAAAAGCGGCAAGCTGGTTGGTTTTGACGTGGATGTCGCACGCGCCGTAGCTGAAAAAATGGGCGTTAAGCCTGAGTTTGTCGAAGGTCGTTGGGATGGTTTGATTGCGGGCTTGAGCGCCAAACGCTACGACGCAGTCATTAACCAAGTCGGCGTTACCGACGAGCGTAAAGCCAAGTTTGATTTCTCTCAGCCTTATATCGGTTCTAAAGCGGTGCTGGTTGTGCGTGATGACAACACCACCATCAAAAGCTTTGCTGATTTAAAAGGCCAGAAAGCGGCTCAAAGCCTGACCAGCAACTATTCGAAACTGGCGACTAAAAACGGCGCAGATTTAGTGCCAACCGATGGATTCAACCAATCATTGGATCTGGTGTTAAGCGGTCGCGCTGCTGCAACGTTAAACGATAACCTGTCATTCTTGGATTTCAAAAAGCATAAGCCAGATGCGAAAGTTAAAATCGTCGCTACCGATGAAAATACCGAGAACTCAGCGATCCTGCTGCGTAAAGATCAGCCAGAATTAGTGAAAGCGGTAAATAAAGCGCTGGACGAAATGAAAGCTGATGGCACTTATAAAACGATTTCTGTACGCTACTTCGGTCAGGACGTTTCTCAGTAATCGTCTTTAACACTATACCCAAAATAGTGACAAGCCTGCCTCTGTGAATCCTTAACCGGGTATCACTTCATGAGGCGGGCTGTTGTATTTAGGAAGATCGCTTTAGGCATACTGTTTTTAGACATATCGTTTTAAGACATATTTTTTAGACTTACTGTATTAGGAGTACGGCATATGGCTTGGCTACACAGCCTGACTGACTATATTCACGGCCTTGCCTGGCTACAGCTGATGATTGATTCGTTTTGGAGTCTGCTGTCTGCGGGACTGCAATTCACGCTGCCTTTAGCGATCCTCTCTTTTATTGGCGGGATTATCCTTGGCTTCATCACCGCATTGGTACGCCTCTATGCGCCAAAACCGGTCAAGTGGATTTTTGATTTCTACGTATGGGTTATTCGTGGCACGCCGCTGCTCGTCCAGTTGTTCTTAATCTTTTATGGTTTACCGAGTGCGGGGATCACCCTAGATGCGTTTCCGGCGGCGCTCATTGGTTTCACGCTCAGCGTGGGTGCCTATACCTCTGAAATCATCCGTGGGGCGATTATCTCGGTGCCTAAAGGCCAGTGGGAAGCCTCTTATTCTATCGGTATGAGCAGTTCACAGGCCATGCGCCGCGTGATCCTGCCACAGTCGGTATTCGTATCACTTCCACCGCTGTCTAACTCATTTATTTCGCTTATCAAAGATACGTCATTGGCCGCGGTTATCACCGTCCCTGAGATGTTCTTGGCTGCACAGCGCATTGTTTCTGTGACGTATGAACCACTGATTTTGTATGTAGAAGCAGCGCTGATTTATCTGGCGTTCAGCACGGTGCTGGGAAAACTACAAAACAAGCTGGAAGTATACTACCGCCGCTACGAGTAAGTTTTTGTTATCTATCCAGTCATCTTCAACAAGGTGACTGGGATAGAAACCTTCAACACGATGTCACAGCAAAAAAAGAAAACCCGCCGTCATTTACCGAAAAATCAGCAAACGAATCAAGCGGGTGCAAATGCATGAGAAACTCTATGTCGAAGTTATTCAACAACTTGATAATAGCATTACACACTTTATTAACAATTTGTTTTCCTAGTTTTGTGAGCAGGATCATTAAATTGCCACGTTTTCGCACTACTAAGACCGCATTCTAGTCTGAATTGATGTGTTCCTTACAGTAGCGGCGCTTATAGGCTACCGGTGTGAGCCCTATCTGCTTACGAAAGATCTGCCTAAAATAGCCCACGTCATGAAACCCACTGCGCTCAGCCACTTCTGTTAATGAACACATATCATTTAACAGTAACTTCTCTGCACTGCTCACACGCTGCCGATGAATCGCTTCTGTTAAGGTCATGCCGAACGTTTTACGAAACACACGTCCCAAATAATCAGGGTTACAAAACAGCTGCTCGGCTAATGATGCTGTGCTCATCGGCAAATGATACTGGGTTTTAATCAGCTGCTGCGCCTTATACGCTAAGGTAACACCTGAGTGGGTGATATTAGCATCATCCGGCAGCCCAGCCGATATTTGTTGTAGCATAAGCAATAATATTAACGCTAATGTAGGGGATTTTTTTCTATTTTCCTGTTCACTAAGAAATTGGCGAAATAAAGAAATAATATATTGTGGTTCATGAACCTTACAATGCTGAGGAATAGATAATAGTGTCGCCGTGGAGCTATTGCGTCCATGTTTTATAGCCGTTTCGTTAATATCTAATAAATTGACATCAAAATGCAGCCAATAAAATTTTAGATTAAGCGGAAATGTCTCTAACCCGACATGATGACAATATGGTTTTAGCAGGAGAATTTCGCCCGCAGACACACAAAAATCCTCATCACCTTCGCGGATAGCCAGCGTTCCGCTTTCAACAAAAATCAGCTCCCATGAGGAGAGAGTCCTTGCCGGATGGGCTCCAACGCCGCGTGATATAAACAATCCACCGTTTTGCACGGTAAGAGGAAAATCAACGGTAACCTCAAGCATTAGCGGTTTCCTGCGGATAAGTTTGACTTATTCTAGCCCACAAAGACGTTCTCCTAGCGTTTTAAAAACAGACGAGCCGATCCCCCTCACACTTTTCTTATTAAGTCGGAATCGTCATCTTTTTATACTTCCCCCTCCCCTTGTTGCTCCCTATTCTCTATGCCAGATTAATAACGTCGACACCAGAAGCAAACATAAAAAATAATAAACACCCTAAAGTGAATAAATAAATTTATACCCAAAATAATTCGAGTTGCATTGAGACGGCGAGTGAACGCATACCGATGGTGCTTACTCAGGTAAGTGATTCGCCAATAAAAATGCAGCTTGAAGTATGACGGGTATATTCACTTCGGCATGATTACGTCGCCAATATGCGAGGATTCAACATGACCGCTACGCCCATTAATCAAACAGACCTTGTCACTAATAATAATGAATCGCTGAGTATCCGTGAAAAAATTGGCTACGGCTTAGGCGATGCCGGTGGCACCGTTATTACCTGCCTCATCATGAATTTTCTCACCTTTTTCTACACCGATATTTTTGGCCTGACGCCAGCTTTGGTCGGTACGTTATTCATTGCCCTACGCGTGATTGACGCCATCTCAGATCCGCTGATGGGGATTCTCGCCGATCGAACCCACAGCCGCTGGGGGCGTTTTCGTCCGTGGCAGCTCTGGATTGCTTTACCCATCGGTATTGTTGGCATACTGACCTTTACGGTGCCCGACGTCAGTATGAACATGAAAATACTGTGGGCATTTATTACTTATTTTTTGCTCTCTATTAGCTACACCGCGATTAACGTGCCCTACTGTGCGCTGATTAACACCATGACGACGCGCCATAGCGAAGTCATTTCCTGCCAATCATGGCGCTTTGTTTTGTGTGGCGTGGCGGGTTTTCTGGTGTCGGTTGGCTTACCTTGGTTGGTTAAGGTATTGGGGCAAGGCAATCAGGCGGCGGGTTACCAATTAGGCGTCGGCGTACTGTGTGCCGTGGCCGTCGTCATGTTTCTCTGCTGCTTTTTCTGGGTTAGAGAGCGGATCCCACTTGCATTGATGGGGAAATTTACCCTACGCGAGCATCTGTCGGGGCTTCGCCATAACGATCAAATGCTGCTGGTGCTCGTGATGTCATTCCTGCTGATCAACGTATTTAACCTGCGTGGCGGCGGCTATATGTATTTCATCACTTACGTACTGCAAGGCAGCACTGGGTTTGCATCGCTCTTCTTCACCATGGTCACCGTTGCGTCCATACTTGGTGCAATTATTGTCAACTCGCTGTCGCGCAAGTTTGACACCGTCCGCCTGTACTACATCACCAATCTCATTCTCGCACTGCTGGCCGTCATTATGTGGTTTATCCCAACCGGCCCGCACTTTCAAACGCTGTGGCTTGCCGTGATCCTCGGGAACGGAATTATTCTCGGATTCACCCTGCCGCTGCATTTCTCCATCATGGCTTTCGCCGATGATTACGGCGAATGGAAAAATGGTATCCGCTCTTCCGGCATGAACTTCGCATTCAATCTGTTCTTTATCAAGCTTGCATGGGCCTCGAGCGCAGGTGTTTTAAGCTTGGTGTTCATCTGGGTGGCCTATCAGCCTGGAATGGAAAATCAAACACCTGCCTCGTTGAGTGGCATTGCGTCACTTGAAACCTTACTACCTGCGTTTTTCCATTTAGCACTGGCCTTCGCCATTCGTTTCTGCCGCCTTAATAACCCAATGATGAGCCGCATTGCTAACGACCTACACCTTCGCCATGCCGGTCAGGCCTAATTTCCCGCCTTTTTAGGAGTGTAATATGAGTACGTTAGAAACCATTCAGTCCGGTACCATGCCGAGTGCCTCAATACAGGCTCAGGAACTGGATTTAAACCATGTGCACGTTAACGATCCTTTTTTAGGCCAATATCAGCGTCTAGTTCGCGACGTGGTGATTCCTTATCAGTGGGATGCTCTCAACGACCGCATCAGCGACGCAGAGCCCAGCCACGCTATCGAAAATTTCCGCATCGCCGCTGGGCTAGAAAAAGGTGAGTTTTACGGCATGGTTTTCCAAGACAGCGACGTTGCCAAATGGCTAGAAGCCGTTGCGTGGTCCTTGTGTCAAAAACCCGATCGCGAACTGGAGCGTACCGCCGAACATGTCATTGAGCTAATTGAAGCAGCGCAGTGTGAAGATGGTTATCTCAATACCTATTTCACCGTGAAAGCGCCGCAAGATCGCTGGACGAACCTTGCCGAATGTCATGAACTCTACTGCGCAGGGCATATGATTGAAGCCGGAGTGGCGTGGTTTCAGGCAACGAGCAAACGTCGCCTGCTCAACGTAGTTTGTCGACTGGCTGACCATATCGATAACGTATTTGGCCCCAATGAAAACCAACTGCATGGCTATCCCGGTCACCCTGAAATTGAGCTGGCCTTAATGCGTTTATATGAAGTGACTGGCAATCCGCGTTACATGAAACTCACTCAATATTTTGTTGAACAGCGCGGTGCTCAGCCACCACACTATTACGATGAAGAATATGAAAAGCGCGGGAAAACCTCTTATTGGAATACCTACGGCCCTGCGTGGATGGTCAAAGACAAAGCCTACAGCCAAGCACATCAGCCGTTAGCGCTACAGCAAAGCGCTATTGGTCATGCAGTACGTTTTGTCTATTTGTTAGCTGGCGTTGCACATTTGGCTCGCTTAAATCACGATGAAGAAAAGCGCCAAATCTGTTTACGCCTTTGGAACAACATGGTGCAACGCCAGCTGTATATCACAGGAGGCATTGGCTCGCAGAGCAGTGGCGAAGCCTTTAGTTCCGATTACGATTTGCCTAACGATACGGTATATGCCGAAAGCTGTGCGTCGATTGGTCTTATGATGTTTGCCAACCGCATGCTGCAAATGGAAGGCGATAGCCAATACGCCGACGTCATGGAGCGCGCACTTTACAATACCGTGCTCGGTGGCATGGCACTTGATGGACGCCATTTTTTCTACGTCAATCCACTTGAAGTTCATCCGAAAAGCATTCCGTTTAACCACATCTACGATCACGTAAAACCAATCCGCCAGCGCTGGTTTGGCTGCGCGTGCTGCCCACCCAATATTGCGCGTATTTTAACCTCTATTGGCCATTACATTTACACCCAGCGCGACGACGCTTTGTATATCAATTTATATGTTGGCAATGAAACCACGTTGGATAATGGACTAAAAATATCGATAACTGGCAACTATCCTTGGGATGAACATGTCAGCCTGAAAATCAGCACCACAAAGCCTGTTCATCAGGCCTTTGCGTTACGACTTCCTGAATGGTGCGCCTCTCCACAGGTTTTATTGAATGGCGCTCCCTGCGATGGAACGATCAAACGTGGTTATTTGCACATCGCGCGAGAATGGCAAAATAACGATCATATTGAGATGATTTTGCCGATGCCGGTACGCCGCGTATATGGCAATCCCCTCCTGCGCCACGTTGCGGGGAAAGTAGCGATCCAGCGCGGCCCATTAGTTTACTGCTTAGAACAAGCCGACAATGGTGCTGAATTACATAATCTTTCCCTGCCCATCGATAGCACATTTACCCTACTCAAAGGCCAAGGTATTTTTGCCCATAAAATGCTGATACAGACGATGGGGACTCGCGTGGTGAGTGACAATGCCGACCATCAGCCGCTATATCGCTATGACTCTGCGCCGGAGAAACAAGAACAGCAGAAGCTGACCTTTATCCCGTGGTTCAGTTGGGCGAATCGCGGTGAGGGGGAGATGAGGATATGGGTGGGGGAAAGATAGTCTACTGACGGTTAGGGGTTTCGTGCGCTGATGCTGCTCATGTACTTACGGTGTAAGGTTTCGACCACCTACCAATGAAAGTCGTGTGTAAGGCGAAGCATATTCACCGGATATCTATGAACTCACGGTGTAAGGTTTCGACCGCCTCTTAGCAACGGTATTCACATATAAACTAAGTCGAAGGCGTCCGAGTCGGGTGCGCCAGCGCGCGCACCCAACACCCGCGCGCTTTTATCCGAGACGCCATCTCCGCTCCGGTTTGGTATCGCCCATCCAGGGCGCCCCAAACTCCACCGGTACATCCCTGTACCGGTGGCTCTCCCTACCAAGACTTAAACAATGAAAAGACAAAAAATAGAGAGAAGAGATAAGAAAATCCTTGTCTTTTAATGTTAGATGGAATGCATTTTAGAGCCGCCAGCAGGGATGCTGGTGGCAGATTGAGGGCGCACAGGACGTGCGCTCCGAGATCGGTCGGCCAAACGACTCGGTAAAAAGCGCGCGAGTTGAGAGTCCCCGCGCAACGGGACTCTCATCGGACGCCTACGCCAGCCGTCTCATAGAAACGCAAATGCTCACGGGCGGACGAAATCTTTCACCGCTCTCACATAAAAGATTCTATATACAAGGCGGCGTTGCTTGAGCCGCCTTGCTCAGACGCCTACGCCAGCGGTTTAATGGAAACACATTTGCTCATAGGCGTTCGAAACCCTTCACTGCTCTAACATAAAAGAATCAGAATAGATGCTACACCTTATCGTTAGTGTGCCTGCTCCTGCTGAGCAAACTTCAACTCAATCAGCGCAATGGCCTTTTGCACGCCGCGCTTGGTGACAGGGTCAATGCTGGCCTTGTCAAAATTGATGCTCTTCAGCTGGCTGGCCATTTTTTCGCGCACTTCGGTAGGCGCAATCACATCAATGACGTCTAAAATCTGCTTAATCACCAGCTGGCAGGCAACCAGATCGGACGCCAATTCTTCACTCTCAGTCAGCATCTGAGACATACATGTTCCTTTTTAAATTCAAATTTACTGTGTGAAATCAGCAGGGATTTTATCCCTGCGGGTTATTACATAAATGGCTTCGGATCGCCCGCGCCAACACGCACCACTTCCGGCGAATCTTCGGTCAGGTCAATCACCGTGGTTGGCTGCTGGCCTAAGAAACCACCGTGGATAACCAAGTCCACCACTTTACCCAGTGAATCTTGGATCTCTTCCGGATCAGACTCAGCAAAATCATTGCCCGGCAGCATCAGCGTAGTCGACATTAACGGCTCGCCGAGCGCGGCCAACAGATCCAGCGCAATTGGGTTAGACGGTACGCGTAAGCCAATCGTCTTACGCTTTTCGCTCATTAGACGACGCGGCACTTCTTTCGTGGCCTTAAGAATAAACGTGTAGTTGCCCGGCGTATTATTCTTGATAAGGCGAAATGCGGTGTTATCGACAAACGCGTAAGTCGAGATTTCAGACAGATCGCGACACACCAACGTGAAGTTATGATTGCTGTCTAACTGACGGATACGGCAAATACGTTCCATCGCGTTTTTCTCACCCAGCATGCAACCCAGCGCATAGCCGGAGTCCGTTGGATAGACGATAACGCCGCCCTTACGCAGAACTTCCACACACTGACTAATCAGGCGCGGCTGAGGGTTATCCGGGTGAATATAAAAAAGCTGACTCATTGTAATTCCTCATTATTCAGGACGCTGTCGATAGCTCAGAAAGATCAATAGCCTGAGTTACCAATCTCGCCATACAGGCTCAACGCCCGTCGGGAGCCACAATTTGCGGCCCAACTCAATCCACGCGCAGGGCTGATGAAAATCGGAGCCCTGCGAAGCTAATAGCCCAAACTGCAACGCATACGCAGTCAACTGCGAACGCTCATTAGGGGCTTGCTGGCACTGTGCGACTTCCATCGCATCGCCGCCCCAGTTTTTAAAATCGGCCAGCAGCCGTTTCAGCCACTTGTTGCTTAGCTGATAGCGGCCCGGATGGGCCACCACGGCCTGTCCACCCGCATGGTGAATCGCAATGATGGCCTCTTCAATTGTACACCACTGAGGCGGAGCGTAACCGGTTTTACCACGCGCAAGATAATGTTTGAAAACACCCCCGACGTTGGTTGCATAACCTTGCTCAACGAGATAGCGGGCAAAGTGACCACGCGTGATCTCAGCACCATCGGCGATACGCGTCGCTCCCTCAAGCGCTCCGGGAATACGCGCTTTCTCAAGCCGCAGCGCGATCTCTTTCGCCCGCGCCTGACGGCGAGTCACCTGTTCACTCAGCAGCGTTTGTAGCTCAGCGCTGTCAATATCGACGTTGAGCCCAACAATGTGGATTTCATGATTCTCCCACAGCGTTGAAATTTCCACGCCCGCAATCAGCTCAAGTTCAAGCTCTTGCTCAACAATAGCTTGGCGTGCGGCGGGAATGCCTGCCGTGGTGTCGTGATCGGTGATTGCCAACGTGGTCACGCCCATTTCGACGGCACGGGACACCAACTCTGCGCTAGAAAGTAAACCATCAGATGCCGTGGTGTGGCTGTGCAGGTCAAACAGGGGTTGAGGTGACAGCGTCACTTCTTCTGATTCAAGCAGTGTATCTTGCAAAATAGCCATCCTATTGCGGTATCTGGCTCTATCATACCTAGGATGCCTAGCCGAGCGCTAACCTATTCACCTAATTCCTAAATCATTCACTTGCGCCACGCTCTTTTCTCTTATTTTCCATGATTGAAATTTATTCATTTAAAAGGTGTTGACACATAACCATGAAACTAGTTTACTAGTACACAGGTTCGGTGCTAACCCACATTTTTGTGGTACCAACAGAAAAATACCGACAGCAAATTAAGGTGAATGAGATGCGTAAGATTTCTTTAAACAGTCAGTTTTCAAATCAGGTGCAGGTGTCCGCAATGACCCTTTCTGCACGTTGGTGGCGCGACTCATTCGGTTGGGCGGAGTAACTGTGTTACGGATATAAAATCCAGCACACCCCGCCCGCACCCTGCGGGCTTTTTTATAGCCAAAATTCAGTAAAAAACTCTTTTTAAAGAACACTAGCGAACAAGCGGACATAATAATGAATTCGACAAAACCCACTTTGACCTTGTTAACGCAAACGGCGGCCTATCGTAACGATCCGACTGCGCTATTTCACCTGCTGTGTGGCGCTCGCCCCGCTACGTTACTGTTAGAATCCGCCGAGATCGACAACAAACAGGATCTGAAAAGCCTGTTAGTTATCGATAGCGCCCTGCGTATTACCGCGATGGGCCGCAGCGTCACCCTTCAGGCATTGACCGAAAATGGCCGTGGCCTGCTTCCGTTGTTAGACGCCGCATTGCCCGCAGATGTTGAAAACGAAATATCCCCAAACCAGCGCGTTCTGCATTTCCCTGCCATCGATACTTTGCAGGATGAAGATGCGCGTTTGAAATCATGCTCGGTGTTTGATGCACTGCGTACCCTGCTCACGCTGGTTATCGTGCCTGAACAAGAGCGTGACGCCATGTTTGTCGGCGGTCTGTTCGCCTATGACTTGGTAGCGGGCTTTGAAAATCTTGCTGCGTTAAGCAGCGATCAGCGCTGCCCTGACTTTTGCTTCTATCTGGCTGAAACCTTGTTGGTACTCGATCACCAGCACCGCAGCGCGCGCCTGCAAGCCTCCGTGTTTACAGAGAATGCGGCTGAAGCACAGCGTCTACAGGCTCGTTTAGAGCAGCTAACCCAGCAGATGACGCAAGAGGCTGCGCCAATTACCCATCCTCGCGTTGAAAATATGCAGTTGAGCTGTAATTTGAGCGACGACGCTTTTGGTGCCGTTGTCAGCCAAATGCAACAGGCCATTCGTATCGGCGAAATTTTCCAAGTGGTGCCTTCACGCCGTTTCAGCCTGCCGTGCCCTTCTCCACTGGCGGCATATCATACGCTGAAACACAGCAATCCAAGCCCGTACATGTTCTTTATGCAGGATAACGATTTTTCTCTGTTCGGCGCCTCACCAGAAAGCGCGTTGAAATATGATGCGACCAACCGCCAGATTGAAATCTATCCGATTGCAGGCACCCGCCCACGCGGACGCCGCGCCGACGGTGAGTTAGACCGCGATTTAGACAGTCGCATTGAGCTTGAAATGCGTACCGACCATAAAGAACTGGCAGAGCATTTGATGTTAGTCGATCTGGCACGCAACGATCTGGCGCGCATCTGCGAACCGGGCTCACGCTATGTCGCAGACCTAACCAAAGTCGACCGGTACTCGTTCGTCATGCACTTAGTTTCTCGTGTGGTCGGCACCCTGCGCCAAGATCTGGATGTGCTGCACGCCTATCAGGCCTGCATGAATATGGGAACCCTGAGCGGCGCACCAAAAATTCGCGCCATGCAATTAATTTCGCAGGCTGAACAAACTCGCCGTGGCAGCTACGGTGGTGCCGTGGGCTATTTCACCGCACACGGTGATTTAGATACCTGCATCGTGATCCGCTCGGCCTACGTAGAAGACGGTATTGCCACCGTTCAAGCCGGTGCTGGTGTTGTTTTAGATTCTGTTCCACAGGCGGAAGCCGACGAAACCCGTAATAAAGCCCGTGCCGTGCTGCGAGCCATCGCCACCGCTCATCACGTGAAAGAGGTGTTCTAATGGCTGACATTCTTCTGCTCGACAATATCGACTCATTTACCTACAACTTGGTCGATCAGCTGCGCTCTAGCGGCCACCG